>Ga0190314_1000113_pt1 | contig 32982 bp, 44 predicted proteins | sample 4870071112_MG_FD_165055 | JGI IMG/M metagenome (GOLD analysis project Ga0190314, IMG submission 165055) | Hydrothermal vent sediment bacterial communities from Southern Trench, Guaymas Basin, Mexico - 4870-07-11-12_MG | ecosystem: Environmental > Aquatic > Marine > Hydrothermal vents > Sediment ...
GTGGAAGGTGATTCGGTGTGGTTGATGAAAAGTTCATGTTAGAGGTTATTGAAGGAAAAGCGGAATTTTGTCCATTAGCATCTAAATGCAAAATATTACAAAGTGGAATAGTTAAGGGATTAATATGTAAATATCCGCATTATCACGGATGTCCTACATACAATGGTAAAAAAGCGTATTACAAAAGGTTGCTTTCACAGATTAAGGTAAGGTGACTTCAATGAAAACGATTGAAGAGCTAATCAAAATGGATAAAGAAATCTACGACAGAGCTAAGAAATCCATAGCAGAGGTAAAACCATGTCAGCAATGCGGATGGTGTTGCAACAACAAACGCATCTTAGTAACGATTCCAGAGATGGTAAGAATCCTAAAGCACACGGGAAAAGACTTCTCGGAAGTCTTCGTAATCGAGAAAAATAAGCTATCAGTCTCCATCAAAACCAAGAAAATCAACGGCGAATACTACTGTATATTCTACGACAACGGAAAATGCTCAATCCACAAGGTAAAACCCTTCCAATGCTTCACCTATCCAGTAATCTTCAATCCGCTAATTTTCAGGATATACCCACCGCTCCGCAAGGACGACGACGTTTACGTTTTCGAATGCCAATCACCAAACGATGATAAAGCAACTTACTCAATCAACGAAAAGGATTTCAGGGAAATAACGTCTATGAGATTAGATTTCCTCAACAAAAACTACAAAGTACAAAAGAAGCTAATAGCTCAGAGGAAACTAAGAATGGTTGTGAGAGAATTTGTTTAAAGATTTTTATTTTTTCCTTTATAAGGAAAATAGGGAGGGGGTGATTCTGATGGCAAAATTTGAGATAGAAGTTTACAAATGTGCTGTTTGCGGAGAGATTCTAACGATATTTGATATAGATGAGCATTGTATGTGGTGCGAAAATACGATTGACAGCGAAGACTGGACATTTCTTGGAAAATACGTTGTCGAAGCTGATAATTTGTCTGAAGCTTGCGATAAAGCTATTCAAATGGCTAAAGCTAAATTTGGATAGTAATTTGAGAAAGTGGTTAAGATGAAAGAGCTTGAAGAACTGATAATTCAAGCCATATTCAACAAGGCTAAGCAATACCAAGAAGACCGCTCAAACACTATTCACGTCACCGATTTGACGGGTTGCATCCGCAAGAGCTATTACATCAAGAAACACGGTTTCCCTCTCAATGAGAAAATGGCGTTCTGGCTACTCTTCGGAGCGGTAGTTCACGACATGCTCACTCCCATCATAGCCGAATACCTCAACGGTGAAAGAGAGGTTAGGACGGTCTACGAATATCAAGGTGTGGAAATCCAAGCTACGGCAGATGTCTTGGCTGATGATGTGGTTGTGGAGTTAAAGACCTGCAACAAGCTACCTTACAATCCGTATTCATCGCATATCGAACAAATCAACGCTTACATGCACATCTTCGACAAGCCTAAAGGGTTGATAATTTACATCTCCAGAACCCAATTGGGAGTGAGAATCTTCGACTACTACGGGGATTGGCAACTATTCCAGTACACACTCGACAAGGCTAAAGTTCTGAAAAACGCTCTGGACAATGACATTCCACCACCGTCTAACTTGCCATTGGCAGAAAGGAAGTTATATTGCAAGGAGTGTCCTTTCAAAACCCTTTGCCAAAGTGATTCTGAATTGTTGTAGCACAACTTTTATATACTCATTACTCTTACTTTATGGTGGTGGTGGGTATGGGGGATGAGTTTGGAGATGGGAAAAGGTATGTATTGAGTTCGTTAGTAATGCCATGTTCAGCACATTGTTTCGCATTGGTCTGCAAACAGATTAGCCTAGAGCAAGCGAGAGCATGGGTTAAACAGGGAGAGTTCATTAGTGCTGTAGGACACGAATCTACTGCTAAACTATTGTCAGAATTGCTTGGAGTAGAGATAAAGCCGAACAGAATCTTCGTAGACATGGATGTCAACGATGAGGCATTGGCGATACAGTTCCTTGAGAGAGTTGCAGAGGGTAAAGTATTGTCAAAAGAAGAGCTTGAGGAGCTATACAACAAAGGTAAAATCGTTTTCAGATTGATAAAGAGAATTCTCTAATTTTTTTAATTGAGTGTTATGAAGTCCCCAAAAAGGTTAATGGATGAGAAAGGAAACTACATCGTTTGGACAGCCAATTGCAAATACGAAGGAAGCTGGTGTGCTGGCTTAAGAATTTGCAAGCTGAAAGGTTGCGAGGTAGATTACTGGACTTGCATAAGATGCGAACATTTCAATTCCGAGAAAAAGTAGGTGAGGTGATGTGATTTATTTCTTAATAGATATTTTTGTCTTAACAACAATTTTGATACTTCATAGTAACAACAAAATAGTTATATAGTAGTTGTTACAAATGTACTGGTATGGATGTGGATAGGTATTTAGAAGGTCTGAAAAGAATGGGAGTAGAGTACCAACCTAAAGACTTTGACGAATACCAAATACTACAGAAAGCGTATGTTTTAGACACTATATGCTACGAACTCGGCAGATTCGCAAAGATTAGCATAGCAGTAGCATATGCGATAAACAAATTATACTATGATGTATTCGCAGGGTCGGAGATAGACAAAAACGCAGATGAATATATAAAAGTGGCAGAGATGGCAACGCAAGACATGATAAAAGACATTGGCAAGAATCCAGTTTTTGATATAGGGATTGCTACGGAAGGAATTAGAAAGTTGGAAAGTTTACTAAGTACAACGATAGAAGATTTGGGTCAAGGAAACTTATTCAACGTAGTATTAGTTCCCTATCACACCTTCGTTTACTCGGTACATGTCAACATATCCAAGCACATCCTAGGTTTTGAACAAAAAGTCGTTGACACGTTCAAGGAAGGTTGCAAGTATTTCGAAGAGAAAGTGTATGGGAAGTACTTCGACAAAATGAGAAAAGAAACTACATTACAGAATATATTAGTAATTGTCAATTTAATGGCTTTACTAATTATACTAGCGGATTCTTTAGCCAATGCAATTGCAAACAAGCTCAGAGATGAGATTATGCAGTTAGGGGGAGTTCCCTACGGAGAAAAGCCTTCTGATTAGCCTTGTCTTCCTCCCCACCCTGAAGGGCGAGGATTCCCTTCAGGATGAGCCTCCGACACGGAGGTGTTACCCATGCGGGTAACGGAGGTTGCGGTCGAACCGCATAGGAGATGTTTAAAAGGAGTTGAGACTATTTTTGATAAAATGCTTGAGGAGGTAGATTCTGATGTTGAAATTCAAAATTAAAATGGCTAAGTGCTGTATTTGTGGAAGGGAAGATTGAGGAGGTCGATTCTGATGGCGATTAAGTGCAATGTCTTTTTCTGCAAATTTAACGATGGTGGATGGTGTAAAAACGATTACATTGAAATAAAGGACTTAATCTGCCAAGAATACGAACCTCGTAATAACTTAGTCAGAGATTTGGTAACTTTAGTGAGTTACTTAGATGAGCTTGAGAAAATCGCTGAGGAAATGGAAAAGAGAGGATTAAAGATGTCTCTCGATGCGTTCAAAGAGCACATCAACAATATACGTAAACTCCTTCTTGGAAAGTCTGAGGAGGTAGATTTTGATGCGAGGTGGTAGTTATAGTAAAGAAAACGCAAGGTTGGAATCAAAACTCTTCAAAATTAAAACGAGTGAAGTAAAGCAAGCAAAGAGGAAATTAAAGTATGAATGTGGTATCTGCGGAAAACCAATTCTCAAGGGGCAGTATTATGTGGTAAGGCGAAAGTTCATAGGTTTTGGCTATGCTTTTCAGTATGCACATGTTTCTTGCCTCGAGGGGGAAGGTGATTCCGATGACAGTTAGAGTAGAAAAAATCGTTTTGGAAACTGACAATCCTAAGATTATACAAGAACGCATTAATGCTGTCGTGGGTGATAGGAAAGTCTTGGGCTTTGGAGCGTATATCAGTAATCCTATTTATGAACCTGTAGGTATTAACTTATACAAGCGTAAAAGACTAATTGAGTTGTTTGTATTTCTTGAGGAGGTCGGTTCTGATGGCTAAAAAGCGAGGTTTCCACACGGAGGTGGTTCTATGAAGGTTAGCTATTACAGAAGAGGATACATCTTGGAAAAGGATGTGAAGGAACAATTAGAAGAGCAAGGATTTTACGTCATAAGGAGTGCTGGAAGTCATAGGCTCTGCGATTTAATAGCAATCCCCAACAAAGCCATGACGAACGATAAGCCGTTGTGCATTCAATGCAAGAAGACGTCAAAACCCAACACAATCCCGAGAATAAGCAGAAAGGAGCTTGAGGCTCTAAAAAGGCTGGAGAAGAACTACAACGTCAAAGTCCTCTTAGCTCTGAGATACAGAATGAAGGGTAGATGGATTACCGAGCTGATAACGATTGATGAATACCTGAACAAGAAAAGGTGATTTCTATGATTTTCAAATCTTTTAAGGCTTTGAGTTTTCTCTTGGAAAACGGAAAAGTAGCAACAATGAGGGACTACCCTTACAGGGTTAACCAAACCGTTTACGTCAAAATGGTCGAAGGCATTGACAGGAAGACCGTTGCCAAAGCCGTCATAGAGAAGGTCGTTCTGAACAATACGACGAATAGGATTAAGTATTTCGACATAAGCGGGTTCAGCTCTCCTGAGGAATGGCTTGAAGAAGCAATTTCCATCCACAAGAAGATTCCCCGCTATATTATTATTTTAAGGCTGATTAAAAAGTACATTTAAAACTATAACCAATGCGTAACCTTTATATATTCTTTATGCATACATTATAGTGGTGGTAGATATGCCAACGTATTTGAGGGAGTTAGAACCGAGAAGAGGTTGTGGGTATAGGAAGGTAGGGAAGCTATACATTAGAGGAGTAGGAATCTTCGAACCATGCCACAGACTACCATTTCCATTGACAGCATGTCCAGTATGCGGTGAAGGAATCAAGTTTACAAGAGGATGGGTTAGATTACAGGCAAGAAAACTTCTAAAGGAATGCGGTGAGGAGATAATAATCTGTCCGCAATGCGGTGAACAAATGGTAAAATCAAACCAATTTGCGGAAAAGAATTTCAGAGACATTTGGCTATGTGAAAATTGCAGAATAGCAATAGAAAGAAATCCGGAGCCATGCACATGCGGTACTTATTGTCCAGTATGTCATCCACCAGAGAAGGCATTCATGCTATGGGTAGGAGAGAAGTTCTACCCAACACCGCATGACTTTGCCATAGAAGCTGAAAAACTCGGTATAAGCAAAGCCGTTCCATCTATACCAAAGGACTTCGAATTAGGCAGAACAATAGTTTATCTTGCACACAGAAAGGCAGTCAATCTTTACGTTGAAAGCAAGAACACTTTAGTAGGTTACGAAATCAAAAAGCATGCTGGTATTTTCATGAGTTTCAGACCTACACACTTTGAAATACTAGTAAAGGAATCTGACTACAACGCAAACAAGGAAGAATACGATAAGCTTGAGGAAAGGGGAATCAAAGTAATAGTAGTTCCAGACAACTATGATGAAATGGTTGCAAAGGCTGAAGAGGAATATAAAAAGAAGTCAGGAAGGAGAAAAAGAAGGAGATGAAGAGGTGATGTAAAATGAACGGTATAAATCATAGGGAATTTAGAATCTACTGTAATATTATGAAAAAATGTAAATACATACATGAGGTTTACTATAATTTTTTAAACGAAGTCGGTAAATCAACCGTATTCATTGGTTACAACATAGAAGAGTTCTTGAACTCCATAGTAAATATTAGGCAACTGTCTGAAGACCTTTCAAAAGTATTCTACAAAATTTCAAAGCTTGCAAAATCTCTTGAAGAATCTCTAAATAAACACAAAGAGAGGTGAATTGAGATGGATAGAGAAGTCTTGTATAATATAGCTTATCCAATAACTCTTGGAATATTGGTATTGGCATCTTTTGGAGTATACTGTTTTATTAAACCAATAGTGAACGACGAAGATGTATGCTTTATCATCGGAGCTTTGACATTCCTACTATTGCTTATCAAATATGCAGTACCTATGACTGACAAGCTCGTAGAAATAATGGAAAGAGATTCCAGAAGAGACAATAGGTTAATCGCATTAGGTTTAGAACCAGCAAAGCCAAACGTATTGGCGAGAATCTACTACGCATTGACAGGCAGAGGTCAACAAAGATGTATTTGTGGTAGACCTTTAGGCAAGGTCTGGAGAGTGAACGTAGACATCTTCAATGGCTATGTATATGACCCTCGTCAAGGAACAGGAACATCATGGATTTTGGATACAATATGCATCTACTGCTACAGGAAGAACATCGAAACACTCAAAATCTTAGAAAAAGAAGGAAAGGTAAAAGTCGAAAAGGAAGCTTATAACCGTATTGACGGTAGATGGGTGTGGAAACCTATAAACGAAATCAATATCTAACTATTTTTTAAACAACATATCACCGAAATAGTTATAATGTTGTTATTTAGAATAGGGGTTATGGAATTGGGGGTAAGGATTGGCAAAAGCAAGGTGGGGAAAAGGGGACAATCATCCTTGGCAATAACAATCCCCAAACAGGTAGCAGAAAATTTCAACATTGAGAAGGGAGATGTTGTTGAATTCTACCAGAATGAAGGATTAATCATTTTGAAGGTGGTTAAAAATGTTCGTTCCAGCGAGTGAGCTATTCAAACAAATTACGATTAAGAAAGACGAACTATTGGATGACAGGTATGCTGTGTACTACAGAGGAAGGTTGGTAGGATACATCGTCGACAAGAAAGACTGCAAGTATTATGTCACCAGAAGAAGGTTCGAAGAGCATTACTTCAGAATCTACGACGGTTATGGAATTTCAGCATCCATTTTAGCCATCCTGAGGAAAAACGGTGTTGACAAAGTAATCATCATCGAAGAAACTGACGAAGGGGAGAAGCTACTGATAAGCAACGTGGAAGACTGGTTCGAAAAAGGGTTCAGCTACACCTTCGAATTCCCGGATGGCACGAAAGACCCTCAGAGGGTTCTGTCTGTAGCCGACATGGTTGTGAAAACGTAAAGGTGATAACATAAGATTGAGAAGATTCTAAGGAGTGGTTAGCCATGACAGTCGTTGTATTTGATGATATAAGGTCTTTAGTCCATTTCATTGTAGGAGTAATAGCATGTTTCTTCCCAATACTAGGTTTGATATTCATAGCTTACGAAGTCGCAGAATACCTATACAAAAGAAGGAAAGGTAAAGAAACCTATAACCAATTCATAGGAGACATTATAGAGTTCTATGTAGGTTACTTTTTCCCTAAAGCGTTACTTGATTTTTGAAACAATGTAACTCGTCTCCGATGATGAGCATGGATTGACACCGAGCGGATGTGGGATGAAGAAACCAGCTTAACATCTGATACGTGATGAATTCGGGATTCTGACCGCATCCGTGATGAAGAAAAGGTCGCTCTGAGGTATTTTCTTTTTTCACCATTTCGACAATTTACCAACTTGCTATAATAGACATAGGTTCGACAATTGTCCAGAATTTATAACACTTACTACGTAGTAAATTTCGAAAACCTTATATACCATTAATGCCATAACTATTACATAGAGGTGATGCAAAATGAGAGGTGGAAAAGGTTGGAAATCAATAGGTGTGAGAGAAGAAGTGAAGAAAATAATAGATGAAATAGCGAAGAGAAGAGGTTGGAAGAAGTATCAAGTCGTAGAGCTTGCAATAAGACAGTTTGCAAAGGAGCAAAAATACGGAAAGAAGGAAAAGAAATACCATTGGGGATACGACATCGACAGGGAGCTATGGTATGCATTCAAGCTCGTGAACTCAATAGCACAACTGAAATTCGCTGTCGAAGAGTTCAACGACGAGGACAGAGTAAGTTTCTACAAGAAACTAACCATGCAAACGATAAGCCAGATAGAGGAGAGGCTTGGTGTGGACTTAGACAATGTCAGGAAAGCGGTTGAGAAGTTCCTAGAGAATCCGACAGGGAGAAGCAAAGCAGACTTGAACGACGAAACCAAGATAGCAATGGCGAGAATTCTCTTTCAATAATTTTTCCAATGAAGGTGATTCAAGATGGTGGAGATTAGAGAGATTGGAAAGCCAAAGCATGATGTAATCTACATTTGGGACATTCTAATGAGAAGTTGGATACTAACCATAAAAGATGCTAAAGATAGGCTTGTAAAATTGGCAAAAAAGGATGGTAGCAAAAAGGTCGAGATAGACTACGAAAAGAGAGAGATAAGGTTCGATGGTAAAACAATATTCAAGTTCGAATATTTTTATTGGGTCTGAGGTGGGTGATTGAAATGGGGGTCTGGATAATTTGTAGAGTCTGTGGAACACGGGAGTACATACCTCACGTAAACACAACGAACAAGAGAAAGCTATTCGAGTGGGGATTTTGGGATTGCTGTGAATTTGCAAGAGCACAGCATTACCTCATCGGCTCGGGAAAACGTATTAGACTTGAATTCGATGTTATCAAGGGAGGTGATTAAGGTTGTTGGATTTATATGAGTTGGAAAGGGAGAAAAAGAGGGAGAGCAAGTGGATGAACTACAAGGGAATCCGTTACAAAGTAGAATACACCAAGCGTGGTGCAATAAAAAGCATTATAGTCGTCTGTCCGAAATGCGGTAAAGTTGGCTACCTAATAAGGCAATTTTCAACAAAAAGGTACTGCATGAGGGTCTTCCACAAGCTACCTTCAAGGGAATACGTTTGCCACTTTAGCTCTTGCAGTAGTCCTTGGTTCGATATTTTGAAGGAGTTGTACTATAAAATAAGATGCGAATAAGAGGGGATGTCCAATGGTGGATGTAACGTGGGATATAATAAAAGCTGGAATGGCTGTAGCAGTTGGAACTTGCACAATGATAGTGTTGCTCTTAGCTTTCGTTGGAATTTCAGCCGTAATAATATCGGCAATAATTGCGGGAATTATGAAACTAGCGGAGGTGGTAATAGATGCTACGAAGCATATCTCAAATAAGAGAAATACTAAACAAGGGTGAACCAAACAGAAGATGTATGGTCTGCAAATACTGGAAACCAGAGACGGAATGCACGGGGAAATGTATGCTGGGAACTCCACCAATATACAAGTATCCTAACTACGTTTGCTCAAGATTTGAGCATTTCTAATTTTTCTTTTATTTGTTTTAGTAATATACCCTCACATGCAACTCCAGAGGATATCTGTTATCCACCACTTCTATCTCAAGCCTGTAGTTCTTGAGATATCCCTGAACGTATTTCCTTGTTCTGTGTAGAATGCTTACTGCGTAAGCTTTACGGCTTTCCGCAACTGTTAAATCCGTTAGAAGGCTTTTAGCAATTCTTTCAATTATTTCATCAGGAACGCTGGTCAATTCTTCTTTTATTTTTTTCTTTATCTTGCTTTCAATTGTTTCTTGGTCGTCAATTGCTCTAAATTCTTCTTCAGTATAAATTTCAGTTGGGTGAATTTCGCTATTTTTAGGGTACCTTACCATGTATTAACCTACTCCCAACCAAGATATATATACTTACCTCTTACTTAGTTAAGGGTTAGTATTTTTTAAATTCTATAATTTCAACGAAAGATTTATATTTAGCTCGCTACAAATCTAATATTGGGGGTAAAAAGTAGGAGAGGTGGTTGAGGTATGCCATATAGGGACTTTACGGACAGGGTTGAGAACTACGATTTGGCAGTTATACCTGACGTAGTTAAGACGAAGTTCGAGACCAGAAAGACGAAGATGGTTCAGCTCCAGCAAAGAGGACAGGCAACTCTAACTGACGTAGAAAAGAAGGTCAGGGACATCCTTGACGAGAACGGAATCTTCGGAAACTTCAGGATTCCGTATTTGAACCTTGCAAGAGCCTTGTTCAGAGCTAAGGGACACCAGAGCGGTCTTGCATTGCAGAAGATTGCCAACGGCTGGAAGCAGAAAGCAATTGCAGAGGGTCTTGACCCAGACATCGTTGACAAGATTGTGGAGGTTGTGATTGGAGCACCAGCATATGCCTGAATTCAGTAGGCAGTAACTACTCGATTATAATTCTAATTTTTTTATTTTTTAGTATTTTTTAAAGACCAATTTTTGAATTCTAACAAAACAAGTTAATATTATTCGGACTTCTATTACTATATTAATTCGGAAACCGCAACTATTATATAGTTCGGACTTCTAATACTATATATGATATGGGGATGGAAGGAGATAAACAGGGTATATGTAATATTAAAAGCATTGGATTCAAACGGAGAGCTAACAACTAACAAACTCTATAGCATAACGAAAATACCAAAATCAACACTATGCGAATACCTACAAATGCTGAAAGAAGCAGGGATGATTGAAAGGTATGAAAAAACAGACGTTCCATACATATTCAGAAGACCAATAGCAAATAAGATAACTGAGAAGGGTAAAAAACTCCTGAGAATCATGGAGGAGTTTATACCTCTTTGGAAAGAGGTTGTCAGGCATTCTCCATATAGTTGGGTTTTTGCTCCTAAGACCTAAACATTTATTTTTACTAACACCCTATTTTTAATCATGGCAGGCAGAATAGTCTACATCTCACCGTTGCAAGCGGATTCTATGTTAAACCAAGCAAACTTGTTCAAAAAATTACTCCAAGAATGCGGTTACGATGCTGTATTCAAATCAACCATTTCTGTGGAGGATTTGAACAAAGATGATGTTGCTGGAGCGATATGGTTTCAGCTAGCTTCCATAAACTTCATCGGAGATGCAGTCGTTCCTTATATACTAGGCAAGAAACCCAAAGTGTTGTACGTTACGATTGAGGGAGCGTTAACAAGGGGAAACGTGGTTCATTCAAACATCAAGCGTTGTGAGTTCATAGCTGTGAGCAACTTCGTAAAGGAATGTCTGCAAGCTGTAGGTCTTAAAGTAAGAAATGTTGTTCATCATGCCATCGATTGGAAGCTTTGCGGTGAAGTTCACAAGAGAAATCTCATTCAGAGGAGAAAAATCGAGCAATACGCAAAGGACAAGGTTAAGTTCATCGTAGTGGCGAGGCATGACCCACGTAAAAACCTCAAAGGCTTGGCAGAGGCTATGAGAATCGTCAATAAGAAAGGATACGAGAAAGATTACGTAGTATTCCTAATCACCGAAGACTCTGCAAAGCAAATATTCCAAGGGATAAACAATGCAGTATTCATCAAATCTTTCGGAGGTTCAGCACACGAATTCGTTTTAGGTTACATGGCTTGCTGTGATTACCTCATTCATCCCGCATTCTGTGAAGGATTTGGCTTACCTATCTTAGAGGCTAATGCAGTAGGCATTCCAGCAATACATGTAGATGCTCCACCGATGAACGAATTCACCTCACCAGATTTTAATTTCATGTTTAATTATATTGATAAGCAAGCGGTAAAATGCAATCCATACCAGTATTGGATATTCCACATCTTCACTCCGGACATGCTCGCCGAAATGATTGCTTATGCCATTGACATTTATAAAAACCACAAGGACGAATACCAAGAGTATTGTACAAAGGCTAGAGAATGGACAAAGAATTGGGATTACCACGTCAAATACGTTGAATTGATGAAGGAGCTTAGACTTGCAATTCCGAGAGATTTGATAGATTACGTGAAACACGGTCTGGAGTGGATTACAGAAATAAGGTGATTCGAAATGGTTAGGAGAGACCCCTCTGAAAGCATAATCGACAGGAAGGAGAAATACATAGAACACACAGCTACCACAGACTGGATAAGCTTAAACATGCTCATATGGGAATTCGAATTACCAAAGATTGACTTATCAATCGGTTTCAACCTCAGTTTTAATTTCTTGCTCGATTTCTACCTTGCTGTGGACTTGCATTTTCCATTGGATTCTTTTGATTATATACAGTTCGACACGAATTTAGCAATCGAGTTTGGACTACCTGAATTCGAGATAGAGTTGTCCATACCAGACTTTTTAGTCGATTGGCAACCCATACCCAAAGCCTACTACGGTAAAACAAAGTACAATCAGGGAGTTTATGACCCACCGCAAATCCTCTGGAAAGACCTATTTAGATTTCTGTGGAATATGCGATATCAAACAACGGAGAAAAGCGTTCCAGCTTACAAGAAAGTAAGCCAAGCACTCAAAAACTACTTGGAAACCCACAAGGAAATTCTGTCAAAGAAAGGTGTAAGTAGCGGTTACATAGATGCCATGCTCGAGACCCTTCTAAAGGTCGAAGGTAAGTTATTACACGGTTCTTACGTTGGTTTCACAGTAGTGGGAGTTGCTAAAGTGATGAAACCAATCCAGAGAAGACGTTACAAGATGGCTTTGGGTAAGATGAGGTATATAGACGACTTCAAGACGGAAAGAACTATCTACACCAAATTCCCCTATGAAACCCAAGTAAACTACGCAAGAGTGAACTACGCCAGAGTAATACCGAAGGAGAAGGAGTATAAGGAGAAGCACCTAAGACCCCTATCTAAAACACTCGCTTGGAAAATAAAGTTCTTCAAACAACGCTCTTCGAAGACTCCAATTACGAAAGGCTTGGATGTAGAAGTGAGACCTGAAATTAGGGAGATTACCAAGCACATCCCACCACCAAAGCATACACTTTATCAGAGAGTCTTCTTCTTGCAGAAGAGAGATAAGATGAAATGGGAAGGTGGAAAGCATCAAGCGAGGTTACAAAACATCATTGAACATGTCAAACCGATTCTCGACAAATACGGTGTTCACGGAAGCTTCAGGCTCGGCTATATTGCCTTTGCAAAGGAATACGTTTACATGCACTACAAACCACATCGCAGACACAAGCAATGGAAGAGACTTCTAACGGAGGATGATTTGATACTAAAATACAAGAGGATGGGTTGCGATGAGCATGTTCTTAGGGAGGTGCTTAAGGCAGTCAAGTCTTTTAAAATAGTTGTAGACAAAGAAACAACGCAAAAGGTAACAATGTAACAACAAAAAAGTTTTTATAGTGCTACAATATTATTGTAAACATGGCAACGGAAGAGGTTAGTTCCAGAGATATGGCTATGGGAGAGGATTCTGTACCTATACCAGATGAGCTTAGGGAGTTGCAAACAGAGTTAATCAACCTAAACACAAAACTAGTCTTTGCTGTGGCGACTTGTGATTGTGAAAATAAGGAAGAGTGTGATGTTTACAAGAACTCGAAGGAGATTGCCAAAGTTCTTAAGAAGATGCAGGATGTAATCACCATAACAACTAAATCTACCAGAAAAAAGAGTAGAAGGCAATCATAACATTTTTTAACATTATAAAAAACATCTAAAGTCTTAAGGTTGCATAACTATTTTATTTTTCATCAATAACATTATCAACATGGTTAAAGTGGAAGGTGGTGATGAATTTTACTTCGACTTGTATTATGTAAAGGAGCATTATTACAAAGAAGCTGTCGGAAAAGACGGGATAGTCAACAAAATCCCCGTTACAAAGTGCAAGTTCCTAATCAACCCAGATGATAAGTACTTAAACCAACCTCACGTCGAAGTTGTGTCTCACAGACGTATAAAAGTTCAAATCATGGAGATAAACCGTGTCGGTGGGATAGTAGCTGAACCTCGTTATCTTATAGGCTTGCGTTTCGTAGATGGGAACAAAACAACACCTGTGTTCCACATAATGGTCAAAAACGACAAAGAATTCAGGGAGAAGGTTGTTAAGGAGTTGGAGTATTACTTAAAAACCTCAAGTCTTATAACATAATAAGGTGATGTAAATGGCAACTGAAGTTGAGACCTTTGAAATCCGACCAGAAATCATAGTTCAGGCTTTTGACGTAGAAACCACACTCGAAGCTTTTAGTCTAAACGACATAGAGGAGTTTTACATTGAACACGGTGGATGGGCAGACCCTCTTGGACAGTTAGCCTCTGCAATAATGGGGTTTATCGAAGATGTCGCTAATCGAGTAAAAGGAGACCTTATGGGATGGCTAAGGGATATTTATAACACGGTAAGCGGTATTCCGAGCAAAATAAGCGACATTTTTTCCAGATTAGGTGGTATTAGAAACATTGTTGATGATATATTAGACAAAGTTAGAGGTTTACCAAGTACAGTGGGTGAAATATTAGGTAAAGTTAGTGGTGTTAGAAGCATTGTGGATAGTATATTAAATATAGTTAAAGGTCTTCCAAGTAAAGTAGGTGAGATACTGGGTAAGATTGGTGTGGTCAGTTCTACAGTTAAAGACATATTTAATAAGATTAAAGATATCCCACAAAAGATAGCAGATGGGTTTAAAAACGTGTTAGATTCGATACGTGACATCTACGATAAGGTTAAAGAAATACCTCAAAAAATCTCTCAAGGATTTGAAAACGTTCTAAAGAATATAGGAATTATCGTAGATAAAGTAAAAGACCTCCCACAAAAAATAGCTGAAGGTTTTGAAAATATTGGAAAAACACTTAGCGACATATTCGAGAAGGTAAAAGAACTACCAGAGAAAATCTCTCAAGGATTCGAAAATGTTCTAAAGAATTTAAGCGAGATTGTAGAGAAGGTTAAAGATTTACCGCAGAAGATAACAGATGGGTTTAAAAACGTGTTGGATAATATGCGTGCAATTTTTGACAAAGTCAAAGATTTACCTCAGAAAATATCTGATGGATTTAGAGATGTTCTGAAGAATTTGGGAGAGATTGTCGATAAGGTTAAAGATTTACCACAAAAGATAGCGGATGGGTTCAGTGAAATAGGTCGTAAGATGAGTGAAATCTTTGACAAAGTAAAGGAATTGCCACAGAAGATAGCTAAAGGATTCGAAGAAGCAAGTAAAACTATTAGCGGGGTAATTGAAGAGGTTAAAAAGATTCCAGAGAAGATAAGCAAGGGATTTGAGGATATAATTGAAAAACTCAAAGCGTTACCAGAATTGCCACAAAAAGTATGGCAATTCATACAACAAAACATCGTTCAGCCACTTGAAGAACACGTAGTTAAGCCAATAAAAGCGTTCTTTGAAGACTTATGGAATGAACATATTAAGCCATTCTTTGACAAATTAAAAGACATACCATCAAAGATGGCTGAAATCAGTAAGGCATTTCAAGGATTTATCAACCCATTGGTCGGCATAGCACAATTCTTCGACCAGATTAGACAGAAGTTCATAGATTTCGTAACAAACATTCCGAATTACATCAAAGCCATAGGAGATTTCTTTGGCGATATAGCAAAAGACCCATTAGGTTGGTTCAAAGACAACGTGGTAAAGCCTTTAGCGGATGCCTTTAGTGCAATAGGTAAGTGGGTATGGGAGCATCTACCAGATTGGTTCAAGAACGCTATAATGACAATACAAGACTGGTTCTCCGATGCTAAAGATTGGTTAGCAAAGGGATGGAAAGATTTTGTAGATTGGGTCAGCAAGATACCAGAACACCTTAAGGGTATAGGAGACTTCTTCAAGCCATTGACTGATAAAGTTAAAGAATTCTTGGAAGACCCAATTGGAGCTATAAACAACGCTGTTAAGTGGGTATATGATGCGTTCAAGTCGGCAGTTACATGGGTTTGGGACGGATTGAAATGGGTATTCAGAACAATAGCCAAATCAGTATCTGAATTCTTCACAGATGTGATAGGAACAATTACACAGTTCTTGACAGATAAATTGTGCAACTTTGCGGTAGGATTGACGGATTATGCATGGAAGTTGCTAATGGGTATTTACAACAAGGTTAAGGGAAGCTTCGAAACAGTAGGTAAAGAGCTATCGAAGTTGATGACTTCTTTAATAAGCTCGATAACATCGACTTGGGGAGAATACTTAGAAAAAAGCATGATGCCTATTTTAGAGAAAATAAGGACGGGGAAGAGTAGACAGTTCATAGAAATGGTTGAAATGATTGGAGCACTAATGTCTGGATTTGTCGTAGGAGCATACTTGCTACATGGTCTCAGGAAAGTCCTATACGCATTAGCACATTGGGTTTATGAGTTGGAGTACAGAATGGCAACAAAAACGAGACTTGGATGGAGGCTTTTAATAGCTCCAGCGGGGATGGGTGGTAGCGGTAGAAGTGGTTTTGGTGGAGACCACATTTTAGACTTGAAAATCAGCGTAGGTAAAACGATTGGATACTTAGCAAAAATGCTTGGCATGTATCCAGAGAAATTAGCGGTATCAATGGCTTATGGTTGGGGTATATGGCTATCACAACCAATGGCTAAAATCGCAAATGCCTCATTCAGAAACCTGATACCGATAGAACTTCCGACATTAGCGGAAATGAGGGATATAACGAGGAGACACATGCCAATTCCAGAGAAATTTAATGAAACCCTTGCAAGGATGAAACATTATCTCGCTATGTACGGTTACAACGATGAAGTAATTGCATGGCTTACGACACCTGTAACTGAAAAGGGATGGTTCATAACTATAAAAGACAGGTTTGCATACGACAGAAACATTCCAATAAGCTTACTCTACGAGTTACCAACACCATCTGACTTCTGTCGTATGATGATTCACGATATAATAATGCATCCAGACTATTTTGCTAAAGTAATGCAGATGAAGGGTTACAATGATGACGTTGCAATGATGTATTATCTGCTACACTTCAGATATCCAACACTTGAAAAACTGTGGGAATTCTACTGTAGAGCGAGAGCGGATATGCTATGGCTTGATAAAGATGCGTTGCCTGAAATAGTAACTAAGGAAGAAGAAGACATCATCGAGAAATACGGTATTGGTGAAATACCGATTTATCCAGCGGAACTGAATGTTAGCAGGAATCCTAATGCTCCGCAGACAATCATGAACGCTATCAAGCTCTATGCAAAGTGGTGGGACTACGCATTCTTCAACTGGTTCAAGAAAGAGGGAATAAAGTTCCCGTCAGACAGACTTATCGTTCTTGACCTCATGGCAGAAATTCCACAGAGAATCGATGCGAGATGGATGTACAAGTGGTCTATTATAAAAGATGTAGATTTAATGAAGATTGTAACTGCAAGAGGGATGCATCCGAAATGGGTAGAAACAATAACGATTGCAGAGTGCATGAATGCTCTTGCTGAGGAAAGAACCTACGCAAGAACTGGAGTTATCAACGCATTCAAGGAAGGTTTCATGCCATTAGATGGCTTAAATAAAACGTTAAGTTATTTGACTGATGTAAAAATATTGGGAAAGGATGTCCCAGTTAGGTTCTTGGATGGAGAAGTTAAGCTATTAACTCTAAGAGCTAAATACGACAGAGCTTTGGACATTCTTAGGGATTACTTCAAGGAACTACTGTGGAGCGTATCGGAGAACATAATACCGTTTGACGGAATGACTAAAGCACTCAAGGAAGAGGTCACAGCGGTAGCTAAGGAGTTAGAATTATCAAACCTCGCATTAGATGAATCTTACTTCAAACTGTATAAACCTGTGGTTGATTATTACAAGAAGATTAGGACAATAGACAGAATCAGATATTGGACAAGATACATGCTTTACAGATTGCTACAAAGATTCTCGGAGGGATTCATGAGTAGAGAAGAGTTCGAAGGAATGATTAATGACATCGTAGAGAGAGGTAAGCTTACCGAAGAGGAAAGAGAGTATTTCAAGACTATTGCTCAGTTCATGTATGACGGTTTCCACAAGAAAGCGTTAGCCGATGGAATTCTTAAGAAACTGTCAAGAGGAGCTATATCCGAAGAGGAAGCAAGGAAGAGATTGATAGAACTTGGTTTAACTAAGGATATAGTAGATGCCTTGATTGAGAAGTATGCTAAGACATACACATTGTCAATTTCAACCTTGTTAAGCTATGCCGACGAAGTCTACATTCCAGAGGAGTTGCTATTAAGGAAGCTCGAAATTCTTGGAGTTCCAGAGGACGAGAAGAAAATAGTGTTGCAAGTGTTTAGGATTAGACCGATAAAGGATGAGTTAGCTAAAGCGGTTAGGTCGGAGATTGATAGGTTCATTGAAGGATACATCGACGAAGCTACTTTGAGAGAGTCTCTTAAGAAATTAGGAAAAATGCAAAAAGAGATTGATTTGATTGTCCAATACGCAAAAATCGAAAAGAGTATGGAAATCAACAAGCTAAGGATAGATGCGATTCTAAACAGATTGAGAAGAGGAGCAATCTCAATGGAAGAAGCTATGGAAGAACTACGCAAATACATAACAGATGTTGAAGTAATAAACGCTCTAATCGAGAAATACGTCAAGACCTATCAACTGTCGATTTCTACGCTATTGAGCTACGCTGACGAAGTAATGATTCCAGAGTCCTTGCTCGAGAAGAAAATGGAGCTACTTGGAGTTCCAGAGGATGAAAGAAACATCATTAAGCAAGTCTTCAAGATAAGACCAATCAAGGACGAGAGAGCCAAAGCAATCAGAGCACAGATTGAGAAGTTCATCGAAGGTTACATTGACGAGAACACTCTAAGGCAAGAACTACTTAAGTTAGGAAAGCTCAAAGAGGAAATTGACCTTATCGTTCAGTATGCAAAGGTCGAGAAGAGCATGGAAATAAACAAACTTAAGATAGATGCAATTCTAAATAGATTGAGAAGAGGAGCAATAACGATTGAGGAAGCTACTAAAGAGTTGAGTGAATACATTGTAGATAAAGAAGTCGTAAATGCACTTATTGAAAAATATGTTAGAACTTACACCTTATCAATAGCAACACTCATAAGCTATGCTGAATATGTCGATATTCCAGAGGACTTGCTCAAGAAGAAATTGGCAATATTAGGAGTTCCAGAAGATGAGATACCCATCATCTTGCAAGTATTTAGAATAAGACCTCTAAGAGACGAATATGCTAAGCAGATTTCAGAAGCACTTAAGCAATTCGAGGAAGGATACATTGATGAGGAGAAACTTAAGTCCACTCTAAAAGGATTAGGTAAGAGCGATAAGGAGATTCAAATTCTTGTAACTTTTGCAAAGGCACGTAGGTGGAGACACAAGGTTGAATACTTTGTGGATGCCATCTTGAACCAGTTGAGGAGAGGAGCAATTACCATCGATAAGGCGAAAGAGGAATTGTCGAAATACATCGTGGATGAGAGCTTAATAGATGCGATGATAGAAAAGACTGTGAGAGTTTACACATTGTCGATACCACAATTGCTCAGCTATGCAGAATATGTCGATATACCAGAAGAATTCGTTAAGAAGAAACTTGAAATTCTTGGAGTTCCACAGGATGAAATACCAATCATCCTACAGGTGTTCAAGATTAGACCACTAAAGGATGAAAGAGCAAAGATGATTAGGAGTGTCATTGATGCATACATTGACGGTTACATAACAAAGGAGCAATTACAGCAAAACTTGAAGAACTTAGGCAAATCGCCAAGAGAAGTTCAAATTCTAACGGAATTCGCAGATTTCGAGAAATCACAAGCTACTGTTAAATTAGCAATAGATGCCATACTAAACAGGTTGAGAAGGGGAGCAATAACACTTGAGGAAGCAAAGAAAGAGCTATCGAAATACGTTGTAGATAAAGCTCTAATCGATGCAATGATTGAGAAATACGTCAGAACTTCTGTCTGGACTCCAGACAAGCTAGTGAGCATGGGAGAGTATGTTCCAATTGATATCAACAAGGTTGTAGAGAAAGCTAAGATGTTCGGTTATCCAGAGGAAGAGGTTAAGCTATATCCAGCTTACTTACTTGCGAGAAACTTGAGCGAAGAGATTGGCAGAATCGTAACAGAACTCGTTTACCTCTACGTTTACGACATAATAGACGAAGAAACGTTGAGAAAGGAGATTGACAAAGTGAGAACGCTCAATGGAGAGGTTAAGAAATTCGGTGTCGATTGGATTGTTATTGACGACATGGAGAAAGAGCTAATCATCCAAAGAGCGAAGCTCAGGAAGATGAGGGAGCAAGGAACGAGCTAAAAGAGGTGAATACTCATGCCTTACCTCGATGAGCTTAGACAAAAGCTAAAGCTCGAAGTTGGAGACCCCATAACAGAGGATTGGTATGATGACTTAGTCGCCTATCTCGAAAAGATTGAGAAGGGTAGTGCTGTCGACTACATAGGATACATTCACAGAGACCTAATACCTGACAAAGATGCACTTTTCAACATAGGAGTTAGGAACTTTAGGCTTAAACAAGTCTACTCCGTTTATGGTTATTTCTCATACGTCAAATCCAGCACAATCATCTTCCACAACCTAAAAGGCGATGATATAAATGCAGATACTGTTAAATCGAGGGTTGGAGCTTTCAGCGAAAGGCTAACCGTTCAAGGTAAAGTTGTGTTAAAAGATGAAGACCCAATACACATATCTTCATTCTACGATTACGCTAAAAGTCAGCTACAAGATGCAGTTCTGAATGCAATCTACAGTTGGAGTCCTCCACCGCTACAATTAGACGATAGAAGCTTGGGAACCGCACCGAGAATGGAAGACAGAATCGAGCAAGGTAGAGCATTTTCAGCATCAAAGAGATTCGATTCTGTAGCGGATGGTAGTATAATACAAGTGGTGTTCTCCAATCCAACAGGTAGCGGTAAAGTCGTTTACATTGTAGCAATAGAAATCATTGCTACGGGACAGGGAGCGATTGACATTTACAGAGATGTATCCATCGATGCACATGGGACTGAAATTCCAATAATGAATCTTGACTTGGGGAGTGATAATCTACCAGTCTGTGAAATAGAATACGGAGGGACATATTCTGATGGAGAGTTAGCACATCAAACAGTCGTTCACGGTGGAACTAAGATTAATGCTGTTGGTAGTCTTTCGGAAGTTGGAGAGAAAGTCAAGATTCCAGAGGGACACAATATAATGGTGCAATTTGAAAACAGAGCTGGAGTAGATGTTGATGTAAGCATTAGGTTCTTGTGGTGGGAAGACCCAATCAGTTAGAGGTGAATGCTCATGCCATACCTCGATGAGCTTAGAGAGAGCTTGAGGTTGGAAGGTGGAGACGTCATAATGGAAGACTGGTATGATGACCTAGTCACCTATCTCGAAAAGATTGAGAAGAGTAGTGCTGTCGATTACGAAGGTGTAATTCATAAGGATTTAATTCCCGATGCTAATGATAAATATGTAATAGGTTCTACAGATAAGAAGATAAAGGAAATTCATGTTTCAGATGTTGAAGCTGAAAACGTAAACGCTAACGTTGGAAACTTCTCCGACAACGTTTACGTTCAAGGTAAGAGAGTTCTGAAAGACGAAGACCCGATACACATAGCCTCATTCTTCGACTATGCAAAAAGCCAAGTTGAGCAAGCCATTAGAGATGCTCTTTTGAACTTGGGAATTCCAGCAAAGCCACATCTGTTAGGTTACAAAGTCGATTACTACGCTCCAGCGATGGCAGACATATTCTTCCACAACTTAAGTGTGCAATTCGATGGTAAGGTTAGAGTGAAGGTGATGGGGGACAAGGATTTCTACGCTTACATGAAATTCAAGCCGAATGTCGCTCCGATTGAAATAATAGCATGGTTAAACGAAGGCAAACCTATTAAGGGTAAAACATGGAAAGAAATGGACTTCACCGTGAACAAAGATGATGAGGTAAACGTGAAGGTAGCTCCAACTACGAAGATAACAATTTTAATATATAACATTCCAGAAGCATAATACATGAAAACAATCTACTACCTCTACCCAATACACAACAAAGTTAGCTTCCATTTCATCTCCAAGCAACACATCAGGTATCTAAGGCAAAAGTTAAAGAACAACGTAAGGATTGTAGAAGCAGACGTTGACTCCTTTGACCCTACAGCTTGGGGACTCAAGCGTAAGCTGATTATTCATCCCTTGTTCTATCCATTCTTCGACGGAGTTTCACCGACAGCAAACGTGAAACTCAACAAGCTCAACCAATGTCTTAACAAAGGATATGACATCATAGCTTTCGACACCGCAGACAGCGACAGAATTTCTGATAGAGCGGTGGATTTGGCGAACAAAGTCGTCGCTGTTATAGTTCCATCAAAGTTTGCCAAAGAAGTATTCGAAAAAAGTGGAGTTGCTACACCGTTGCATGTAGTACCTCATGGAATTCCAGATGAGTTCATGACTGTGAATAGAGAGATTACCCATCCAGACTTCGCAAAGCTTAAGGAGTTAAAGGAAGACAAGGGTTTTGTATATGTTCATTTTAATATTACACATTCAGGTCGAAGAAAAGGATGTGATTTATTCGCAAAAGCGATGTCTATGGTTCAAAAAGAGAATCCGAACATCATAATTCTGGCAAAGAGGTTAGAAGGTTTAGACCCATACCTACCACTACTGAGACAGCTAAGGTGTATAGAAATCGGTAGCTATCTTGATTTGGATGCTTATAGACAACTCTACGATTTATCTGACATTACAGTTTTAGCTTCTCGTGGAGGAGGGTTTGAGCATAATGCATTAGAATCATTGGCAAGGGGAGTTCCAACAATAGTCCCGAAAGCGGGTTGCTTCTTGGATTACATCAAATACACCATTCCCGTCAGAGTTACGAAAAACAAACCCATCGTTTTGCCAGACAACCCAATCCACATAGGAAGAGGATGGGAAATCGATGTTGAAGAGCTTGCGAGAACAATTCTCAAAGTTGCGGACAACTTAAACAAATACAAAAGAATTGCGAGGAGAAACATGAAAAAGATTTGGAAAGAATACAGTTGGAGCAATATAGCAAACGAAATCATTAAAATATTGGAAAGGTATGATTTCATAAAATCTTAAATTTAATAAAAGAATATTTGTAGATAGGTGGTAGCATGATTGTAGGCATAATAAATGGATACTACAGAAGTGGGACAACGTTCATGCAACGTTTATGCTCTAAAAGCAACCCTAATTTCATAGTTTTAAGCGAGCCAACTCAGCACGAAATCGTTGACCATGTGTTGGCAAACGGTTGCTATAAAGACAACCTTTTACACGGATGGGAAATCTTCAAAGATTATTGTAAACTTCCACGTAAAATTAGACACGAATTCATAAGAAGACACTTCGAAGTTTTTGACTACGACAAAAGCCAATGGGGGATTATGACTTCCGAAGGTGCTGTAAGATACTTGCTCCAACCTCTACACGATTGCGAGCAACAAATAGTAATCAAATCAACCCAACTGCACTTGTTCTTGGAGAAATTGAAGGATTGGTACGGTTGTTGGGTATTACACTTGGACAGGAGTGTGGAGAACATCGTAGCAGACCACTTCTCATATTACTCCCTCGTAAACTCCACTCAAGCAAAGGATATATTGTTGAGCAAGGATAAACCAATCTCCTTCTATGCAGACTTAGTATTCGAAAACCTGACCAAATACCTAAGATTGGATAGGAACATTGCGAGAAACAACCTCGACAAACTAGTATTTAACATATTGGCAACGAGGAAAATTGTAGAAAGGCAGAAAGGTATAACGGTTTTGAATTTTGACGAATTCGTTAGGAATCCTAAGCAACATCTAAACAGGCTACCTTTCAAGGTGAACGAAAGTCTGTTAAGGTTAATCAACCCATCGAAGAAGAACCCAGTTCCGGATTGGCTTATTGATATGATAAAAGATTCCGTAAATTATATAAGCAAATATATACGGTGATACATTATGTATGGGGAAGTTGCTCTTTTCGTCATTCACGGTTTTTTAGGTGGAGTATTATGGCTTTTAATCCATTGGCAATGGACTAAGAAAGCAGTAGTTCAGCATACAATCGTCTCAGCAATAGCTGGTTATATATATTGGCTACTCCATAGCGAATACAACTTTCCCAACGGACTTATGTCTATAATATCAGGTTATTTCGGTGTTGATTTCATTAAGCAAGTCGTAGAGTTGTTCGGGAAAGCGAAAAGATATAGGTAGCTTTTGACCTATGGTATTCGACGTATTTCCCACTATAATACCAGCAATAACAGCACCTGTAAAACCAACCGAGCTAACATCATCAGATTGGGCTAAAGGTGTTGAGAAAGCGGTATCAATCGAGTTTACACCGACATTCGATGAAGCTTTAGGAATAGACTTGGCTTTCATAACACCTTATGGATTCGATTTGGCAAGTGTAACTGAGATTGCATTACCAAATATATTGGCAAGGGATTCGGCAACTCTAATCGAAATCTTAGGTTCGAGAGGTTTCATAGCCTACGAATACGGTCACTTGCTCGACACAGCCGTTTCAATAGCCTTCTCATCATACGACTTAGCAACTGGAATTGGTCTAGCGTATTTCACACCTAAGGCGACCGATTTCGGACAACTCGTTGAAATATATGCAGTTCCGAACATATTAGCCTACGATAGTGCTGTAGGTGTAGAGCTTTACAGAAGGTTCTTAGAGGCAATTGACAAAGCGTTTGGTGTTGAGAAGCTTGGTGATAGAACTTTCTCATCAATAGACTTTTCAACTGTAATTGAAAGAGCAATAAAATCATTTTCTGTTCAGGACTACGCTCAAGCAATAGACTTTGGACAACTCATGTTAATTGCTACTGACCTCGCAACATCGTTAGAACAAATCCCAATGCGAGAGTTCATCCTTGTAGATTTAGCAACTGGATTGGATAGGTTAATAGAGAGGTATCTCGAAGTAATAGATGCTCGCATTGGTATTGACAGAGTCATCGTAGAATTCGAAGAGAGTTGCATGAAAGTTCTCTACTTCGCATTCGGAACATACGGTTTCGTTCACATCTACAGCATAGATAACTTCACTCCACCATTCGTTGTCGAAGCTAAGCTCTCACCGAGAACTGCGAAGGGTCACGATGCAAGGTTGGACTTGTATTATCCTGATAAGCTTGGTTATCATCCAGCGGATGCCTACGGTTCTTATTTACATGCATGGGGAAGTGGAGACCTTGAGGGAGACCCATTCAAAGGCTTATTTGCATGGGGATTCAGAACTGATACCGAATCACTACTGAACAAATCTATGGACAAAGAATTCTACGCTGGCAGATGGTACATCTTCAGAATAATCCAACTCGCTAACAACACGAAATTCCAAGTTTATGGTGAGAAAAGAGACCTATTAGCAGAAGCTGAACATACGAGTGGACATAATGTCGATTTGAAAGTTGTAATCGGTGCTTGCAACGAGGATAATCAGGGATTCGTTCAAGAAGTCTGGTATGATTGGGTCTTCGTAAGGAAATATATCGAACCAGAGCCTACAATTTCGATAGGTTCTGAAGAGACAAGTCCCGTTGAGTGGTAAGAAAATGTTTTATTAAGATTTAAAGCATAAACATCTATATGGTTAAAGACAAGTTAGTTATTAGTAGAGAGGAAGTGAAGTTAGAAAAGGATGCAACCACAGAAAAATTGGACTCTGGAGCAAACCTCGACCTCTTCTACGAAATCGAAGTTAGGGATAAGAACGGAAAATTGATATCGAAGAGAACTGGTAGGAGTAAATCACTTCTGAGGAATTTCGCATTGATGCTAAGAGGATTAATGGCTGGAAATATATATGGTGTTATATCAGGTACTACATTAAACGTAAAAGTGACTGTTACTGCGAGAGATGGGACTACACTTAACTATCCTAGTTTTAGATATGACCCTCCATCTGACCATCCAGAACTTAATGCACCGTCAGCTATGGAGGTCTCAGCGATGGAAAGAAATGACAAATATGGTATTCTAGTTGGTACTGGGACTGCACCAGTTACGAGGGATGATTATGACCTAAATTCACAAATTCCAGATGGATTTGCAGACGGTCAAATGGTTCATGGTAAAACTACGGTTGAAGATGTAAACGGAGACCCACCAAGCTCCGTCTTCAGAATAATAAGAACATTCACCAACGAAGGCTCTTCGACAATAACTGTTTATGAGATTGGTTTAGTAGCTAGAGTAAATGAAAATAGCACAGTTAAATATGTATTGATAGCGAGAGACGTCTTAGACACACCGCAAGACGTTCCAGCGGGAGCTACGCTAACGGTGAGATACATCTTCAAGGTAACAGCATAATGCCAATACTAATTTTTTATGTCTTTAGAAGTTCAAGTATCAAGCCAAGATGTAGCTTCGTTATTTGAGTTAGTCCGTTTTAGGCAAATCCATCTTAAGGATAGAGGATACGGTAGAGACATAAGAGTTAGCAAACATCTTGAAGGTATTGAAGCTGTAATCGACAATCTAATTGAGCTTACCAAATTATACAAATACGTCGGTTTCGGTGATTTTGTAAGGGTAAGAGACCAAAACCTGATAGTGGACACTCTCAAACTCCTCGACAACGTTTTGCAAGTTTATTACCCATGTCCATCTTACTCCCAAGTGGTAAGCAAAATAAGATACGTAACTAAGAAAGATACAATCCTACCAGAAGACCACAACCTCGTTGTAGATGCGATTAAGAGTGCGAGGGATTGCATAGCTCGAGTAGTCCCAGAGTGGGATATAATATCATTGGACATATATTTAGGAATGCTGAACTACGTCAAAGAAGGCGACCCTGTCTTATCCTTCCAATACAATGCGAAAATAGATGCTCTGAAGCAACTTCTTAAGTTCATATTCAAATACGTATTGGTAACGATAGAACAATTGGTAGAGTTGTTCACGGAATACGATTTAACCATAGATGTCTTGGAAGCTGAGTTAGAACCTCTTATCGAATTTACGACAACGCTTGAGACGTTAGATGCAATTCTAACATTCACCTACTCATACGATGCTACAACGTTTTCACTTGACATCTTGAGCTTGATAGAGGGATTAGGTGAAGCAACTACGAAAAGCATAGACGGATTAGCACTTACAGAGGGTATAGGTGAGGTAACCATAGAACTCGTTGAAAGGTTAGCTAACGTTCAAGGGATTGGAGAGGTAACTATAGATGTTGTAGAAGCTCTTACTCCTATTGAAGTAACATTTGACTTTCCAGCAATTGTAGAAAAGCTCGTTGAAACGGTTACATCATACGATTTCCCTCCAGTCATAAGCGGATTGTTGCAAACTACGACAGAATACGACTTCCCACCAATAATAACGGATGAGTTAGAAACGATAACAAAATACGACTTCCCAAGATACATAACAGAGGAATTGCGAGCTACGATTGAATACAGCTACACAATAGAATTCGTTGAGAAAGAAGTCCATCCAGAGGCTTTGGGAGAAATACCAATACAAATATTGGTTACTAAAGAGGTTGAACCAATTTCTGAACATGCAGAAACAATAGAAACGGTGGACAAAGAAATAGAGGTAATAGTTCCATTTGACTTGCCTCCGACGATAAGCGGTTACACCGAACTATTGCTATCATTCGATTTCCCATCTTACATCACCGAGCAACTCCAAACGCTGACAGAATACGATTTTCCTTCGATTTACGATTTAACCGCATTATTAACGACAACATACGATTTTCCCTCTGTTTACGATTTGGAGCAACCCATAACAGCAATTGAAGAACTGACAACGACAACATACGATTTAACCATTCAAGCCTTGCTCGAAATATACACTACGTTGGAGAGCTACGATTTAGAAACAGTTACACAACTTCTGATAGACAAAACTTTGGAAAGCTACGATTTGGAGACGGTTACTCAACTAATCCTCGACAAATATCTTGAATCGTTAGACTTGGAGATTCTCGGTGCTGAAACAGTCATCGAAAAAACCTTAGAAAGCTATGACAAACCACTCGACTTATCCCTGTCGATAGATAGGACTACCAAATCTCTCGATGAAACATCTACAGTTCAAACCTCTTATGAAACTGAAATAATATATTGGTTATATGGTTACAAATACCGGAGAGCTATAACCATAACCAACAACGCTCAAGAAGTCAGCAATTATCAAGTCTTAATCGTCCTAACTCCGCAAAACTTCGACTACTCTAAAGCGAAACCAGACGGGAGCGATATTAGGTTCACAAAAGACGATGGCATAACTAAAATACCATATTGGATTGAGCTTTGGAATCCAAACGGTGAAAGCTGGATTTGGGTCAAAATTGACCACTTGCCGTTGGGAGACACCACAATCTACATGTATTACGGCAATCCCGAAGCTGAAAGCGAAGAGAGTCCAGAGCAAGTGTTTGATTTCTTTGACCACTTCGATAAGGATACATTAGATAAGAAATGGAAGCTCAAGAAGGGACAAGGAGCGGTTATGGCGAGGGTAATCATACCTTAACGATTTCGACAATTTACCAAATTGCTATAATAGACATGGGTTCGACAGCTGACGTATAGAATATCTTTTTTAATGCATTGTTTGTAAAAATATTATATGAACGAGAAGGGAAAGATTAAGTCCACCTTCATCATAACGAAATTCAAAGACCCAGAGGGGTTAGTAGAGAGATTCGCAAGGATGGGTAAGCCTTTAGATGTTTTGAAACGAATGTTCGCCAAGTATTTCATCGAGGAGAGGGTTATTCATGGTAACATCTTCCTCAACGAAGGTATAAATCTCATCTGGACTGCGGTCTGCGGTGGTTCTTTCACTCCGTTTGACAACGCTCATGCACACATAGGAGTAGGAGATGGAACTCAGCCAGCGGATGCAACACAAACAGGATTGCAAGGTACTAACAAATACTACAAAGGTATGGATGAAGGGTATCCAATATATGGTAGCGACCAAAAAGCAGTCTTTCGTGCTACTTTTGGTGGAACTGAGGCGAATTTCAGTTGGAATGAGTGGACTGTGGCAAATGGTGCTTCGGATGATGCTATAAACCTCAATCGTAAGGTCGAAAGCTTAGGAACGAAAGCTGAAGGAACAACTTGGATATTCACCGTTGAGTTGAGCTTGAGTTAATAAGGTGTTAGAAATGAAAATCGCATACTATTCGGTTGCACCATTCGTAAGCTCTGGTTTCGGAGTTTGCACTCGCTACTTAGCATATCATCTTGCAAAGAAGCACGAAGTGGACATCTATTCTTACTTTGGTTACGAAGGTGCAGAAATACCGTTTATGATTGAAGATAGGCAAGTTAAAATCATAGGTGGAAATGGAACGTTAATACATCCCGTATTCTTCGAAAGATACAACGAATACGATGTTCAAATATTACACTTTGACGGATGGGTAATCTCAAGGCAAATAGCAAAACTTCAAGATGCTAATATCATACATTGGTGTATATTAGACCATGACCCTGTCCAAAGGAGCTACATTCCAATGATGCGTTCCGAAGGTGTAAAACTCCTCGTTCCGATGACCAATTGGGGTAAGAAAATCCTTGAGCAAAGTAGAGATGTTCCGAAGCACAAGATTGCCGAACCAATACCTCATGGTGCTGACCCAAACATCTATTACCCAGAGAAAAACCCTCAAGTGGATTTCATCCCCGACGACATAGATTTCTTCGTAGTTGCGATGGTGGACAACAATGGAATAAGAGAAAACGTGCCAGAAATCATAGAAGCTTTCGCTCTCTTCTTGAAGGATACGGGAGCTAACGCTTTCCTCTACATGAACACAGAACCGATAAAATACGGTGGATACAACCTCTATGAAATCGTAGATGCGATTGAGGACAAATACAACGTAAAGGTAAGGGATAAGGTCATGTTCAAGATTACGAATGGCTATCTACCGTCTGAAATAATGAGAAAGCTCTATTGTAGAGCGGATTGCCTAATAAACACGGTAAAAGGAGGAAGCTTTGAAATCCCATTGATAGAAGCTGGATTATGCGAAACACCATCGATAGCAACGGATTGGGGGGCTACGGGAGAATTGCTCGGAAAACACGAAGTAAATGTAAGCAATAATGTCATTCTTAAGGAAAGAGGTATAGGGATAAGACCAGTAGCGTTCATGTGGATGAATAGGACATCATCAAGGCAAGCGGTGTTGAATGTTGAAGATATAGCCTTTGCACTTTGGTTTTACTACTCGTATCCAGAAAGAGCTAAGAGGCATGGTAGAAACATGAGAAAATGGGTTCTCGAAAACGCAACATGGGATATAGTCGGTGAGAAATGGCTTAAGCTCTTAGACGACATCGAAGAGAATGGTTTTCCTGAGCAAAAAGATATAGAAATCGTGAGTAGTGTCTAATATTGATATGACAGTAGTAATAAAAAGCAAAGACATATTAGCTGGAACGGCAACTCCGACAGCATTAGGAGACCCAGTAGCAGTCGTTGATATACCAGACCAACCAGACGAATACATCATGGAAGGATACATCGACCTCTCACAGATGCTAACGGGAGATGAGGTCGTCATAGAAGAGTTCTTGGCTGTCGATGGGGCGAGTCAAAAATCTTTGGGTAAAATGGTGTTTATAGATACGCAAGATGAACCAATCGTAAGATTCCACTCGAAAACTATCAAGAGAGATGGAAAATACAAGGTTGAACTAACGCAAACTAAAGGAACTCTAAGGAAATATCCATACTACTTCGTGAAACTCAACTTTGGAGTGGTCTGAGGGGATATGCTATGGTAGAATTCTTCAAATGGTGGTCATACACAAACATCTTTAGTAAAGGAATAATAAAGTCTGTCAAGAGAGGCTTAACTCTCGATGAGATAAATTTTCCAGAGAAATATGGTAAAGTTGTCGGTGAGGTAGGCTATTTCATGATTGACCAAAATTCAGACCTTAATTTCATCCTTAAAGTTAAGTTCAGAAACATTTATCGAAATCCTGTAGTGATTCCATACGTAGCTACATTTTTGGGGAGCGAACCGACAACCGTTAGAGTTGTAGAAGTAGGGAAAAATTACGCAAAATTTAGGATGATTGATGCCAACCTAACAGAACACAATGTTGAGATATGTTGTTATCTCGTTGTTGAACAAGGTAGATGGACTCTCGATGGTGGGATTATTGTAGAAGCTGGAGTCCATGAGACTGCATCGGTTCACAGGGAAGGTCAAGATTTCGATGGAGATTGGGTCTCATTTTCTGAACCATTTCCATCGACACCAGTTGTGTTACATGCTTTACAGACGAACAACAACGATTCTTTCATGGAGACTCATGTTCATGGTGTTACTACAGATGGGTTCTATTGCCAGCAAGAAGCTGGTGGAACTGGTGTCTCGGCAACAACTGAAAAAATAGGATGGGTTGCGTTAAGCACAGGAAAAGGAACTACAAGTGGTTTCGCTTACGAGATAGATTATGGTAGCGATGGGTCAAACGATGGTGTAGAGGATACACCACACAAAATATCGTTTACATCGTTCAATAAGAGACCAATTGTAATCGTTAAAGGTCAATCTGGAAATGGAATTGATGGATATTGGGCAAGAGGTAGGTGTTTTAGATATGATTTTGCAGAAGTATATGCTGAAGAGGATACAGTAGGAGATACTGAACAAACCCATACAGATGAAGTGTTCGGTTGGTTTGCAATAGAAGAGGGAGCTTTATTAATAGCAACATCTTAGATTTAATAACATGCCTCGCCTCGAAATCGGAGAAAGGTCGGAGCGTTGGAGTTTATCAACACTCGATTCAATCCTATTCCCCAAGCTCAGAGCCAAGCATAAGAAAATGTCTCAGCTAATCAAAAAGCACTACGATGCCTTTGACACTCTCTACGAACAAGTAGCCAAAGTTCTCGACGAAAACGGGGTTCACGGTGCAATAAGGACAATCTACCGTGCTTATGCTGAAAGACTCTACAAAGCCAAGCAACTCTACACGGACAGAGTTCTTGAGGTTGTAGCTTTCGCTCTTACAGTAGCGTTTACTATATATGGTTGCGATTGGGATGTATTAGTGGAGGTGGCACGTAAGATGAACATCCCTGTAGGAGGTATGCTAACTTTCACAACTCCGAAATTCAATGTCAAAACGGTTACCCAAGACTATGAAGCTGATGATAGGGATTGCATTCTTGCAGATGCATCAGAACAAGAAATAAGGATAACTCTTCCAGAAGCTTCCAACGGAGCGGAAGTCTATGTGAAAAAGATAGACTCTTCAGATAATGTAGTATGGATTTTGCCAAGAGACCCAAGCCATGTGGAAGACCAAGTTTACCTCGCTCTCACGACACAGTATGAGAGCGTTCATCTAATCTCGGATGGTAAAAATTGGTTTAAGGTTTAGCTAAGCTCGACATCAATTCCTTGATTAAGTTGATTCCATACTCATCGAACCACTCTTCAAGACTCATGTTCTCAAAGCCAATGTCTGGAACTATGGACAACCCTATGGTTTCTCCTTTCTCGTTTGGTTCTTCTACAACCCTTGCCTTGAACTTAGACAAATCTATATCAAGCTCTGTAACACCTTCAACGAAAATGTTGCCTTTGCTAATCTGAATTGGAACTTTCTTCAGAGTTAGTGGTTCTCTATCGCCTAAGAAAGCCTCTCTTACAGCTTCGATAAAGCTCTTCTTTCGCTCTTGTGGTTTTGTTGTCTCTGACAAAGCCTTTTTGACAATGTTATATAACATGCTTTCAAGCTCTTTCATTTTCTCAGAAAAGACCTCATCGACAATTTCTTTGACAATTTCTTTGTCAAAACCCTTAGTTTCGCTAACACCATCGACAAATTCTTCTATAAGTCTAACGATGCTTTTTCCAGAATTCTTAGATAATTCCTTTAGCTTGTCATAGGTGGACACCTTAATCCATACTTGCTTGTATCCTTCCTTCATACATGTGTCAATCACACATTAATGTTATATAGATTTTTCCATCATTGACACATGTGTCAATCATTATAACATGTGTCAATATAACATCTATCAATCATTATAACATGTGTATAACAACCACCATGTAATTCGAACAATCCGACGGAGTGAACTACTAACTATTCGACAAACAATATGATAATAAGTTTTATATATAATTGCAACGATATATAGTTCGACCCCATCTAAACATACAACAATCATTATATCCATAGAATTATATAATACCTCACCTTGACACACGGTAGCAACCCTTTTCCTATCTCTTCTTATTACACGTGTAATAAGAAGAGATAGGAAAAGGGTTGCTACCGTGT
>Ga0190314_1000114_pt1 | contig 32857 bp, 27 predicted proteins | sample 4870071112_MG_FD_165055 | JGI IMG/M metagenome (GOLD analysis project Ga0190314, IMG submission 165055) | Hydrothermal vent sediment bacterial communities from Southern Trench, Guaymas Basin, Mexico - 4870-07-11-12_MG | ecosystem: Environmental > Aquatic > Marine > Hydrothermal vents > Sediment ...
CCGCCTTTACCTTCAAATCTTTCCAAAATCTTCTTGGCAAGGTCTCCGCAATTTACAGAAGAGGAAGCTATGTCGTATCTATCACCGTTTTTCACTATTAAAATGACGTTTTTAACGTCCGCGAGGAACTTCGGAAGGAATCTCCCTACCTCTGGGAAACCTTCATAGAAAACCAATTGAAAATCATTCAATTTCTCAGCTCTTGCCAAAAGTTCTTTTGACAGAGTTTTTGCAAATTCTTCCGATAACTTTTCGATCATAGAGCTCTGACTTTTCACCTTATCTAGAAGGTTCAAAATCCTCTTTTCCATCTCATCTATAGACGTTGTGAGAACTACTGAGAGTTTTTTCAGAAGATCCACTCTTTTTTCATAATCCTTTATAGCCCTATCCCCCGCGACATAATAAATCCTTGTGAGGTTTCCTTTGACCTTCTCCGTATCCACAACTTTCACGATGCCTATACTACCGGTGTTTTGAACATGAAATCCCCCACAGGCGGATAGATCAAAATCACCGATCTTCACGATTCTAACTTTCCCCTTGATCTTCTCACTGATCGGCTTTCTGAGATTGAGTTTTTCCGCTTCCTCGCGATCCAAAAAAAGTACCTCAACAGGTATACATTCTTTTATCACATCGTTCGATAGTTTTTCTACCTCTTCGAGAGTTTCTTTGGTCAAAACGGGAACATTCAAATCTATCGTTGAATAAAATTCTCCCATATGGAATCCCACCGTGTCCACATCCGCAACCTTGACAAAAGCAGCAGAGAGAATGTGCTGGGCTGTGTGCTGACATGCTATATCTTTTCTTCTTTCCTCATCGATGATGTAATCAACTTCACCAGTGGGAATCTCTTCTTTCAAAAAATGAAGGATCTTCCCATTTTCCTCCTTCACCCTCACAACATCGACACCAGCAATCTTTCCTCTATCTCCGAGTTGACCACCTTTTCCATCTGGATAAAAAGGGCTCTCACTGGAAACGGCGACGAAGAGATCTCCTTTTTTGAAAACCTTCTCCACTATCATGCTATCTCCTCCAATAATAGGATAACCCATCGGCTTCAATTGTCCAGTATGCTGAATCTAAAAAATCCTAAAAAATGAGGGTTGAGGATATCAGGTTGCCAAGCTGGATCGGCGTTCAAAAGATCTCTCCATTTAACCTTTCTGAGTTCTCCTCCACCCTCAACAGGACCCGTGTGATACACAACCCATCCTTCATCGTCGGTGAGTCCTAAATTTCCTATGTATATCATCATGTGAAATGGAAATGATACATCCTGAGGATGAAAATAGATCATTATGTCACCCGGTAACGCTTCCTCAACGTTTTTCGTCACAAAGGTCATGCTGTATTCCTTGAGGTATCTGGAGGAGGCAAAGTAAGAAAAATCCTGAGATCCTCGAAAGGGAGGTGGGACTATCCTAAACGGTTTATCTCCTACTACTGGTATATTGGGATAATTGTACTTTTGAACATCCTCGAAGATAGGGCCAGTGTAATTCATCTTCTTGACCCACAGGTTGTTGTGGACACGCAGAGCTTCTATAAAGCAAAACCTCACAAAACCAGCACAATCTCTCTCTTCCTCCTGCCATCTGGATGTATCCGAATAATATAAGGAGTTGGCTATGTGTATAAACCAATTTCTGAAATTCCAGACATCTTTTCCTCTCAACTCCATTGAATCGGGAAATCCATCTCCATCTTCATCCTCCTTTGATGGAAGTATTTTCAGCGTGACTTTCTTAATCTTCTTGAAAATACCTCTACCTTTGAAAATCAATTGGATCTTTTCATCACCTGGTTTCACATTCTTGACGATCAACCTATCCCTCTCCCAAAACAGATCTTTCTCTGGATACGATGAAACCTGTGATATCCCCGCAAGATATCCATCTATCGAGAGATCCGATATATCTTTCACAACGAATGTTCTCTCATTCAATTCAACGTGGAACATCAGATGATTTATTATCTCTTCCATCGCTAGAAATCCTATGAGAATCAAGATATAGACGAATATCTTCATATTTCACCTCTTTCAGAAATTTCTCCAAGTAGAATCTATGAAGACCATCCATATCTTGAGGTCTAATTTCTAAAACAGTCATTATGAAACCTTCTTCGAACCATTTTGGTAACTCGTAATTCTCCTGAAGAACCCAATGAAGAAGCTCATGGATGATGATTCTTTCGAACAGGCCTTTTCTCTCCAACACCAAGAAGGGCTGCACGATTATTGCACCATCAGAATACAAACCACCTATTCTATAAGTTTGACCCGTGATATCGCGAAATTCTTCCAAAGATCGCGCTTCGTATATTACGACATCTTTTTCAGGTATCCTCAAATTCCATTTTGCGCATATCCTGTAAAAGTTGTGTTGTAAGTCCTCTGGTAGATCTTTCAGAGTGTAAAAAGCCCCGAATTCATTTACCGATAACAAGAGTATCAGAAGAAGTACTACCATAGAACCCCTTTGTATACATGGGATAAATCCTTGAGGGTAACACTTTGAACGTTCCATTCGCCGTCACTCTCCAATAGTATTCAACCTTTCCGTCAGTGTAGTGATACATGAAAAACGCCACCATGTCGTCGTGCACTTCCATGGCTGTATACCAGTATTTCCAGGCGTAATACCAGTAATAAGAGAACTTGTAAGACTCCTCTTTGTACATGATCTTTTCTTTATATCTATCGAGAATCTGAGCGCAAGACGGAAAGAAATCCTCCAGAACAAGGAAGTCTCCTATTCCATCTTTTAAGCGGACAACCGTTTTCATTATATCTCCAACTTTTGGAGTTACCTTTTCTTCCCTAAACTGGATTTCATAAAAACCAGCAGAGAGGATATTCTGGGTATTACCTGTAAAAGCCACCTCTCCATACATCAACAGCTTTCCGTTTTCCCATCCTAGAAAACTTCCATTTGGTACCACAGGTATTTTCTTCCATACGGTATCCGACAGAAGGTAGTAAGCACCTTCACCCTCTGCCACGTATGTACCGTCTTCAAGGATGTAGACTTTTCTTACACCTTCTGGAAGCGTAACCCTCCTACCGCCGACATCCAATGTTCTTCCGAGCGCACTCATTTCTAGATTTACAAGAGAAGGCACAAAATCAACCTCTCTTATTTTTAAAGGAACGTAATCCGCATCCAGAGGTAAGAAAGCATCCACGATGGATGTTTCACTCCCAGTTTCAGTCAACACTTCGTATCTTTTATAGAAACTCCGTTCTATATCAAAGCCTTCCGTTACTTTCCTTTCAGGTACCTCAAAATAGGACATCCTCACCTCAACTATACCGCTACCATCCAAAACTATCACTTTTTTATCATCGATGGATACTTTCTCACCTGGTTTTAAGGATACATAATCCCCGTTCTTCAGAAGTCTTATATCGGATTTCCCCAAATTCTCTGAAACTTCTAGAAGACCTAGAACGGCATAGGAAGTATCCTTTGTTGAGCACCAGAACACACCATCTTTTTTCAAAAGTAGGTAATTCACCAGCTTTCTCTGTAACCTCTTCTCAATGTCCCATTTGTTGAGGGCTCTAAGGAGTATCGCAGTCATTTGAACCTTTGTTAAGAAGAAATCTGTATCTAAATTCACAAACGCGACGTTACCTCTTTCTTCAACATATTTCAGCGCTTTCTCGGTATAACTCATAGATTTCAGGGATAGAAAGATATAGTCCAGTGGATCTACAGGGTTGTAATTGGAAGTTTCTCCGTAAAGACTCAAAACGTACTCACCATACGCAGATGGATTGCTTTTCAAATAATCGATACCTCGTTCTATGACAGTTTTAGATACCATGTATCCTGCTTTCTTAGCATAAAACAGACCTTCCATGACATAAGCCGACATGAAATCATCACTTTCATCCGTTTTCCACCAGCCCCATCCTCCATCATAGTGCTGATAATAATAGAGTCTTGTAAGACCTTTGTTCACAATATCGTCCAAATTTTCCACGACAATTCCTGAGAGTTTTGCCACAACAGCTGGGAAAAAACTACTCATGGTTTGCTCTGTACATCCGTATGGATATTTTATGAGCTTCTTTATGGAATCCTGGATTATCGGCTTTAAGCTTTCAAGGCTTCTCACATAACCTTCCCGTTTCTTTCCATCGGGAAGCCTTAGAATCTCACTTCCATTGAGTATCAACAACCTGTAGAATTCACGTTTGAAAGCAAAAGCCTTTATAGGAACTTTCAAAGCAACCGCATCCTTGAGAGAAGAAGCAGCGTAGATGGTTACAGTGGAAGATTCATCAAAACCTGAAACACCCACCCACCAGTTGATGCTTGCGGAACCATGGGGGGGAATCACAACTTCCGTTGACCTTTCACTCAAAAGGTTCAAACCATCAGAGAGATCTATCCAAACCCTCGCTTTGGTTGCTTGATCGGTCGCGTTGTTCACAACAGCGCCTATCTCCATCTTATCCCCTTCTCTGAAGAACGTGGGAAGAATCGGACGGACATAAAAATCCTTGGTTACCAGAACATCCAGGAATTTTTGAGCCATCTTTTTCCCACCAATTCCGTAGATTCCCATTTTCCATGTAGTTATAGTGTCAGGAAGTGAAAATACGAGTTCAACAGAAGTTCCTGCTCTTAGTGGTAAACTTGGAATCCAGAGAGCGGTATCGGGGAAATATTCCCTCACGTTTATCTTAGCGGCTACTCCTTCATCCTTTTCAGATAAAAACATGTGGTCTTTTTTCTTTTTCATCAACGCCAACAATCTTTCTCTCTCTTTATTTCCTCCAGGAATGTTAGCGTATGGCAAATACCTATAACCATTGTAAATTTCCACGTGCGGCTCTTTCAAATCGGGGTAAAGAAACTTTTCAAAATCAGGTGGTTTTTTCCCAACCATGGAATAAATCGCTTCATCAACCATTGATATCGTTACATCCAGATCCGTATCCGTGTTGAAAACGATCTTCACCTTTTCACCAGGTTCATATTTACCTCTATCCAGGATCACTGAAAGTCTTGCGAGTTTTTTGTTCGGAACAACGGGTATTTTGAACTCTTTTTTTCTCCAGTAGGTACCTCTTTCATACGTATAAAACCTGAAAAACAGATTGTTCTCAACGATTCTTCCTGGTATTGTGAATTTAAAAATGTTCGTTCCTTCCTTTAAATGCACAAATTTCAAGTAATACGTTTCCACTCCCAAGATGGTCAAAAGGGCTGGCATTTTCCTGGGAGATATCACAGTTATGGTCATCTCATCACCAACGTAGTATTTGACTTTATCCTTATCCCTGAAAATCATCAGATTTCTGACATGCCATTTTTCTCCCAGCGCACCACTCCATACATAAATGAAGGCAGTTTTTTTAGCTTTTCCAAAGACTACTTTTAATCTGTACATATCCACCTCTTCCAACGTTACATCTACGAAAAGATCTCCATCTTTCACCTGGTACTTCCCATATATTGTGTCGTTTAAAAAAACAGTGGCTGTTCCATTCAAAGGCCTTCCTTTTAAATCTGTTATCGTTACATGTATCGCAGAGGGAACTCCAGGAGGTATATCGTAGAAGGATTTATCGAAGTTTATGGAAACGTCATCTGCATGTACTCTAACTCTTTTGGTCTCCTCAACCTGCCTTTGACTGGTATCGACTGCTATAACGTTTATACTGTACCAACCATCGAAACCTTCTCTTATTCTGACAGGAACTTCTATGTTTCCATTTGAATCAGTGTAACCCACACCGTAATAGACCATTTTTGATCCCTCATCATACCAAAATCCTTCGGGATTGCTGTAAACGTAATAGGCTACTTCTGCGTTTACAACGGGTTGCCTGTTGAAATACGACACGTTTATCAGGTATCTTATAACATCTCCAGAAATGTATTCATCCTTATCTGTTTCTATAGTTATTTTGTATTCCGGCTTCCTGTACTCTTCCACGAGAAAACTGTGCTTATACTTTCCAATCCCCTTCATATCTATTTCGATCCTGTATATACCAACCGGTGCCGTATCGCTCAGCCTGTAATCCCCCCAGAAACCCCCGAAATCATTCGTTTCGAAATTTTCAAGGAACAGCTCGTTGAAATTCGGATCTCTTATGGTAACCGAGACTTTTCTCCTCTTCAAAGGTGTAAAAATACCACCTTCCTTCTTGATAATTGTTCCCCTGAAATGAACTGTATGACCAGGTCTGTAAACCGGCCTGTCGGTTATGAAGAAAAGTTTTGAAGGTTTCTCAGAAACTCTTCTCCATAGCCTTGTGTAAGCGTATGTTCCATCCTTTTCGAGTAGAATATTATCTGGCATTTCGTTCATCACAACCATCCCATTATCATCGGTTACAGCCTTTTCAAGGACATTTCCTTCTGAATCGATGAGATACACCTTTGCCCTTTTCACCGGCATACCATCTCTTGTGTTAAAAGCGAATAGATGTATTTTCCGTTCATCAATGAATACCATAAAATCCAAGTTTGTTATGGTAACCAACACCGTATCTTCTACTCCATACCTGCTCTTCAAAACGCACAGATACAACCCCGGCACCATGAAAGGTATATCCACTCTTCCCTGCTCGTCTTCTCCAACGACATAACTTGCTGCAAGTTCAGTATCCAGATCTCTGTAATACACCGTCTCATTTCTCAGAGACTTTCTGAGAATTTCCAAATAGGAATTCTTCACCTTGTATATGAAAAGCAGGTATCTTTCTTCGTCATCTTTGTAAACACCCAAACTGTCGTGAGGAAGCTTTATCACTGTGGGACCAGTTATGAAGGCTGAAAGACCGAGGAAGGGCCATAAAATAAGAAAAAACACGATCGTAAGTTTTTTCAACATTGAAAGACACCCCCAAATTCAGAGAGAAACAACCCTGTTCTTTCCCTTGCACTTTGCTACATAAAGAGCCTCATCAGCTTTCGCTAGGAGATCTTCTGGCGTTCTAATTCCCCCTTTAGGGAATGAGGAACAGCCAAAACTCATAGTTATTTTCACACCATCAAAATCGTGTTCTTCCACAATTTTCCTCAATTTCTCAAGAGCTAAGGTGGCCCTATCAGGCGATGTGTTGGGGAATATTATCGAGAACTCCTCTCCCCCATACCTTCCCACCACATCCGAGAACCGGGTGTTCTCCCTGAGAATTTTTCCAATGCTCTTCAAAACACTATCACCAGTCAGATGCCCATACCGATCGTTCACTCTCTTGAAGTTGTCAATGTCACACATGGCGACGGACAACACGCCACCATACCTTCTGACCCTGCTGAATTCTTCATAGAGTCTCTCCATGAAGTACCATCTCGAGTATAGCCCTGTCAAGCTGTCATACATACTTTTTTGCCTATAAAGGGAATTCCTGAGATTGAGGAGCAGAAGGTTTTCCACAAATTCCACGAGTTCTACCATCTGCCATACTGTCGATTTATCCACCTTTATGTTTCCAAGGTTGACGCACATTCTGAGAAGATGTTCGTCATCTATTCTGTCTTCAAAACATATCTGCAATGGATTGAAGGATATGCTATCCTCCTTCAGTTCCCTCACTTTTCCTAGTTTGAAACCACATACCTCCTCTGATTCTCCAGTCAGTATCTTCATTATGACACCTTCGTAGGGGACAAAATCAGCGAGTTTGTAAGCCATTATCTCCAGGATCCGTGTGATTTCAAATTCAGCTCTTGATGCTCTGAGAGTACTCAAGACATCCACCCTAGAGATAGTGGTTATTCCAGGTTCGTATTCTATGAAGTTCCTAATATATTTCGAAGCTCCTTCGTAACCTATTTCGTCGTATATAGCAATTGCCTTTCTGAAGCATCTTTCCGCCTTAAAATTCTTTCCAAGTTTCGAGTAGAATCTACCAAAGGCTTCGTAAACTTGCGCTAAAGAGAGTCTAATGCCACTTTCTGCGTTTCTCTTTTCAAGTTCATAGAGAAAGCTCTCAAATCCTTCAGGATCCAAAAGTGCCAATTTCTCCGCAAATATAACAGCAATTTCTTCATTGAAGTAAACGATCTTCTCTTCTAACCGTACTTTCCATACCTTTAAAAACTCTTCATCGTTCGAGGCCAGTATCATATCTCTGAAATTCCTGAAAAATGGATGATCGAAAGCGGGATCATCGCTTCTCAGGATTTCTCGCGCTTTTTCAATGTCACCATTGTATGCAAGACACGTTACCTTAGCTCTTAAAGATCTATGAGCAATACCGGCTCTTTCTTCTATCTTGTACTCAACATCGAAATCTTCTAAAGCCTCTTCTAGCTCTCTATTGTAACAGTGATGACTTCCCTCGAGGAAATAAGTATACGCCAGTATCTCGTCGTTCCCCAAGAAATGACAAAGTTTCCTCAATTCCGATAACTTTCTGAAGAAACCACCAACATCACTGGAGTACAGGGCTATCCACGCTAGGTTCGATTGTGGTATTAACACATTGTTTAGATCTTCCAAGCTCTTAGCGATTTCAAGAGCTTTTATGTAATACTTTTGTGCCAGGTTCAGATTCAACATGGTGGATCCGTAATTCACATAAACGTTCATCAGAACATCGAGGAAAGATTCCTTTTCTGCTATCTCCAGGGCTTTGATCAGAGAGTGCTCATCGTTGAATAGTTGTGACAAATAGAGATAATACAGAGCCTCATAATAGGAGAAATTCTTGTGGACTCTATGGAAACTTTTGATGATTCCGTCACCCATATCCACGATACTCCTGTCAGGTACTCCTCCTCGCCTCACATGGCACCTTAATATCGTCACTATTGCTTTGAATTTCTCGAACGAAGTAAGTCCCTCGGATCTTTTCTGAAATTCTTTCAGAATCGCAGCAGGGTTTCTAGAGAAGCTTTCCTGAAGGAAGCACCAATACCAGCAATACTCCTTACGCGGTAATTTGAGATCCTTTATGAGAGGTATCTTACCGAACCTATCAAGCAGTTTCATCTTCAAAGACACAACTGAGTAAGACTCCCTTCCCCCAAGTAGCTCTTCCACGACCTTCAAGAGTTCCAGAAATTCTTTGCTCTTCTCATACTTCCAGAACTCCTTTCTGATGCAGTTTATTACTCTGACAATTCCTGTAATTTCCTTTCCAAGCATGGCGCTATGGTATATCAATTTCAAAGGACTGGCAACTTCCATGAACTTCTCGTGAATAACTCTTCTCTTCTCATCAGGCATCGTGTTGTAGAAGTGTTCCCACACTTCTTTAAGTATGAACCTGTGACCAATGCTGGTATGGAGGATCAGGCCTTTACCCTCCAATGTTTCAACGATTCTTCTGTAATCTTCATAAGACCTGCCCGTTATGGAGGATAGATAACGCAGATCTTTATCTGTGAACTCCTGTCCTAGTATCGCCATCTCACTTGTTAAAATTCTTGTGGTTTCATCGATATCTTCAAGATGTTCCTTCAGGAAATTCTGAAAGTTCAATCCCTCTATAGTCTTTCTGGTAAGACGCCATGTTCCGTCCTTTTCCTCGATGTAATCTCTGTTTATCAGGTACTTGATTAATTCAATAGCATATCCTGGTAAACCCTTACTCAATTTTTGAACAAATGTCACAAGTCCTTTTTCAACCTCAGCTTTCAGGGTTGTCCTTAAAAGCTCTCTCATCGTTTCTTCTGAAAACGGCCTTATCTCAACGGTTTCATCCGCTATTCTCGTTTCCTTAATGGACGCTAAGATCACGATCACAGGTACTCTGGGTTTGAAATCTTCTTTGAGCTGCGTTATGAGAGCTTTTAACCTCAGATCCACATTTTGATAATCATCGATCAAAATAGCAATCTTATCTAGAAAGCTCATTTCCCCCAACATGGTTATGACATCGTCTTTTTCGACTGATCCAAATCTTCCTTTCAACAAATCGAGGAAATCCTCGAAAGAACTGATTTCCAAGGTTGTGTAACCCTCTCTTTCCAGATCCTCCTTGAGAACGCTGAGCAAAAACGTTTTTCCTACCCTTTGCGGTCCTATCAGCTCCATCACATGAACTCTCCTTCTCTTCTCATATGAAGATATGATCTCTAATATTCTTTTTCTCTCAGGCCTATCGATGTAAGGGGTTGTGAAAATCCTTCTCAAGTATCCGGTATGCTTTATCGGAACGAAGTGGAGGGTTCTATCCTGGGGCTTCTCTTTTACAAAGTCCGGTATTTTCTCCCCCAAACTCTCTAGGAATTTTCCAAAAACGTAAACCGTTGAACTTGGGTACATTTTTCCATCTTCCAGAAATTCGGGAGCTATGAATACCCCTTCAAGGTCTTCAGGCACTTTTCGAGGGCAATGGAAAGAAGGTATATAGAGAAAAGTGTTGCCTTTCAGAAAATCGCTCTTTCCCAGAACGGGTACAGGTAGCTTGACATGGACAAGATCTCTTAGCAGATCGTATACCCATGTTTTAAAAAGAAGTGTATTCATATCTTTCGGGGATAGAGGTTCCTCTCCCCCGTAAGGATAGATCAGGACGAACTTATCTTTCTCAACGAAATAAGAATCTGGTAAAAGAACTTTTTCTAGATTCAGCCTTTTCAATTTTGGGAATATCTCTATGAAACAATTGAACAGGTCCTTCTCTAGAAACCTAACCCTTTTGTAGGTGTCATTATACTTCGCAAGGTATTCATCACCTATGTAGGTCCTCCTTAAAAGTCTTACTAATTCCACTTTTCCCACCCGCCATCAAAGAAACCGTAAGAGGAATCACCTCTTTGATTATTTCAAAAATATCCGTATTTTCGAATGTTACACCAGCGGCTCTTGGGTGCCCACCTCCTCCGAGTTTCGATGCAACCTCACTCACGTTGAACCAATCCTTAGATCTAAAGCTGACATGTATTTTCCCCTTGGGATATTCCATGAACAGGATTGCGGTCTCCACACCCTTTATCGACCTCAATTCTCCGACGAATCCACTACTATCTTCGTCCGTGCAGTTGTATTTTTTATACATCTCATAAGTTATATAGGAGTAGACGAGTTTTCCATCCAGATCTAATTCCATCTTATCCAAAACTTCCGCAAAAAGTCTGAATTGTTCTACCCTTTTGTTTTCAAGAATCATTTTAGAGACAAAATGTGGATCTGCTCCCAGCTTCACCAGTTCATAAACGTCCCTGAAGACACGCGAGTCAGTATTCGAAAATCTGAAGAAACCCGTATCAGTCGCTATACCCATGTAATTGATCGTTGCCAATTTTTCATCGTAGGGAACCCCAAGTTCCATATTCAATCTATAAATCATCTGAGCAGCTGATGCGAAAGTTGGATCAACCCAATTCACATTTCCAAAGTACGTATTGGTCACATGGTGATCGATCACACAGGTCCTCTTCCTGGACAGCAAAGGTAAGAATCTACCCACCCTTTCAGGAGATGATGAATCGACGACAACGATGAGGTCAGGCTCATACTCTATCAAAGACTCGTACGGTTCAATTTTTTTGACCTCTTCGAGCTCGTAAAAGAACCAGGGGATCGTGTAATCGATCGATCCTTTTACCGTTTTTCCGATCCTTTCTAAACCTATCACCAAGCTCAAAACAGAACTCACATCGTCCCCATCTGGCATTACATGACCGAGAACCAGTATCTTCTCAGCTTTTTCTATCTCAGATACTATCCTCATCAAGTGTTTCATTTCATCACCCCCAAAGCTGCTTGAACTATGGATGCGAACTTATCCTTCACCATCCTAGTGACTTTTATCACCTCTTCGTGCGACAGAGGAGTTTTTAATATACCAGCCGCCATGTTGGAAACACACGATAAAATCATTACTTTCATACCACAATGCTTTGCCGCTATAACTTCCGGGACCGTTGACATTCCTACAAGATCCGCTCCAAATTTTTCAAACATTCTTATCTCTGATGGTGTTTCATAACTAGGTCCTGTGACTGCTATATAGACACCTGTTTTCAGAGGTTTCACTTTCAAAAGTTCTTCAAGCCATTCTTTATCCACAGGTGATGACATATCAGGGAACCGCGGGCCTATTCGCTCATCGTTTCTTCCTCTCAGAGGATTTGTGAACATGAAGTTTATGATATCCCTTACAGCCACGATATCACCTGGTTTGTACATTCTGTTTATTCCTCCTGCCGCGTTCGTTAGAAGAAGACGTTTCACCCCCACAGCCCAGGCTAGATATATCGGGAACGTCACCCTATTAATCTGATGACCTTCGTAATAATGGAATCTCCCTTTCATAATCATCACTCTTTTTCCAAAGAGCTCCCCAAACACTAACCTTCCCTCATGTCCCTCCACCGTTGTTGTGGGGAAATCTGGTATATCTTTATAATCGACTATTAGTGGGGAGGAAACTTTCTCACTTAAAAATCCCAAACCCGATCCCAGAACAACCAGAACTTCCGGTTTGAACGATCTCAACTGATCCGTTAAGAAATCCCTCGCATTTTTCAACTCCTCGAGAATCAAATGGATCCCTCCTTGTTAGATCATCAAAACTATTATACTCTCTCATTGGGAGGTGACAGCATTGTATCCCAGGCTCGTTATAAACAGAAAAAAAGTGGAAGAAAATGCAAGAAAAGTTGTAGAAATAGGGAAAAAATTTGGCATAGAGATAGTCGGAGTCACGAAAGTGAGTCTGGGTGATCCCAACGTGGCAGAGTGTATGAAAAAAGCAGGTATAGAGGTTTTAGGCGAATCGAGAATTCAGAATATAAAGAGATTGTTGAAAGAAGGCATAGAAGGACCATTCATGCTTTTGAGAATCCCCATGATCAGTGAGCTCAAAGAAGTTGTAAGGTTGGTTGATTACGTTCTGGTTTCCGAAAACTCCGTGGTGAATGAACTGGATGAAGTTGCCGAACTTGTAGGCAGAACAGTGAATGTAATATACATGGTTGACCTTGGAGATTTGAGGGAGGGTGTCTGGTACGAAGAAGCCGTGAATGAAATATCGAAGGTTATGCACAAAAAGAACGCCAATCTCATAGGAATTGGTACCAATTTTGGTTGCTATGGAGGAGTGCTTCCCACAGTTGATAATATGAAAAAACTCGTTGAGATAAAGGAAGCTGTGGAGAAGAAAATTAAAAGACGTATTGAAATCGTATCGGGAGGCAGTACCGTTACTTTGAAACTTTTAGAGAATGGAACGATCCCTGACGCTATAAATCAATTGAGGATAGGAGAAGCTATAGTTCTGGGAACGGACGCAACTGGTGGAAGGAAGATACCATGGCTCAGTGACGCGACTGTAATTTTAGAGGCCGAAGTTGTTGAAGTCAAAACGAAACCCTCAGTCCCCGTTGGTGAAACAGGGTTCGATGCTTTTGGTAGAAAAAAACATTTTGAAGATAAAGGATGGAGAAGGAGAGCGATATTGGCGATTGGAGAGCAAGATATAGATCCCATAGGATTGCACCCTATAGATGAAAAATTGGAAGTACTTCATGCATCAAGTGACCACACGATCGTTGACATAACGGAATCCGATAATGATTACAAACTGGGAGATATAATGAAATTCAAGTTGTCTTACGGGGCTCTTTTAAGGGCGATGACTTCACCGCATGTTGAGAAGATCTACGTGTAGTGGTAGTATTTTTCATGAACCACTTTTTAAAATATAAGTCAAATTAAGGAGGAAGAAAATGAACGAGAAGCAACTAGTTGAAGCTCTTAAACGTGGCGAAAAATGGGCATACGAAAGGCTTTACAGCGAATACGCTCCGAGGATAGGAAGTGTCGCAAAGAGTTTCTTAGGAGCCGACGATGTAGACGATGTGGTTCAAGAAGTTATGATAAGGATTTTTAAGGGAATAAAGAAGTTTCGCGGAGACTCCCAGCTTTCAACATGGATCCACAGAATAACCGTTAACGTTTGTAAGGATATGCTGATGAAATATAAGAAAAGAAGAGAGATTCTAACAGATTTTTCCGAAAACGATGAAGGACCTTATTACCAACCGAAAGCTCATGAAGATGTTTTCAGAGATACCTTCAACGAGATCACAATTGAAAAGGTTTTGAAGGCTATAGAAAGGTTATCACCTGAAGATAGACTTTTGATAAAACTCAGGGACATAGATGAGTTGAGTTATGAGGAGATTTCAAAGATTATAGGAAAACCTCTGGGAACGGTGAAAAGCAGGTTGCATTACGCGAGAAAAAGATTGAGGGAAATATTAGAAGAAGGTGGGAAGAGTGTGGAACGATCGTCTCAACAGAATACTTGATGGTGAAGAGAAGTTCGACGAAAGTGATGAAAATCTGAAAAATGAACTGAGGATCTACAAAAGGATAATAGAGGTTTATTCCATGAAGTTAGATTACAGACCGAGTGATAATTTGAAAGATAAGATATTGAAGAAGATAGAAAAGAGAAGAAAGTTACCAATACTTATTTTCTCCACAGCTGGAATAACCGCTCTCTTTTTGATATTATTCTTCCAGTTCTTCTTCACCTCATCTCCCAATCTCTCTCCCACAATCGCAGAGATTCCCAATAAGGTTAAATTGAATGAAGGTAGTGTTGCTTCGTTTTCCAACGATCTTGTGGAGGTTCTGAAAACGATAGAACTCGTAAGCGATGGCTTCTGAGGTGAGAACATGAAGAAAATCCTTATAGTTACGATCGCAACCTTGTTACTCCTTCACCTTTTTGCAGAAAATATCGTGAATCTGTGGAAAAGGGTATCTTATCATTCAAGAAGAGTTTTGATAGAAACAGGTATATCATCGCGCGTCAGACTCGAAGAGATATACAAGTGGATGGGAAACAAGCTCGTTTTCGTTCTGGCTCCAAGCAATGTGACCTGGTTCAGAACAAACGGAAGGTGCTATCTTGGGGAAGCTTACAATCTCAAAAGATCCCCCCTCGAAATTCTCGATCTTGAGGATCTAGCATTGAGAGACATCGAGAAAGCGAAGTACACTGTTGTGAAAAGAGGGGAGTATTATGAAATCAGCTTTGAAAAGAATGGTAAGTATCTGATATTCCTGGATAAAACAGGCATCCCCATAAAGATAAAGAGGGATTACATGGGGACCGTGAGTGAATTGATATTCGAGTACAGAGAACCCATAGATAAACCTCCAGATGAGATTTTGAGCAAACTCTCCCTTGACGAGTCCGAGATATACCTTCCCGAACCTTTAATGACTCTCCTTCAAAATTTCAGATTCTTCAGAATTCAAAATTGCAAAGGTAACATCGAGATTTACGGTATCATGAAGAACGGTGCGAAGGTAAGGATATGTTTTGGAACGACCCCACCTTCCACAGGAACCCTGACCATAGAACTCAACAACATGAAACTCTTCATCGTGACAGATGAGAAAACCATGGAGACGATAAAGGAGATCATTCACAAATGAAAGCGGTAATAATCGATGGGTACGTAGATGAACCGGCTCTTCTTGGTGTTCCCCCGTACATCAGTCCGTATGTCAGATATTCAGCTGGGGTTTTCAAAAAGTGGGGAGTGGATTACGATTATTTCACCATAGACACCATAAGAGGAGAGAACCTCTGGGAATCCTTCAACAACTACGATTTGCTTCTTCTGATATGTGGTCTCACGGTGCCAGGTCATTATGTTGGTGGAACACCAATCACTCCTGGGGAGATTGCGAAGATTTTCAGATCGAACGAAAAACCTCTCAAGATTCTTGCAGGCCCTGTTACCCTCGCCTATACCATGAGAGGAGGTTCTTTCGCTGAGATCCTGAAAAATCTAGAAGTGGATTTCCTGGTGAGAGGAGATGTTGAAGCTTTTCTGGAAAGCTTTTTTAAAGGTGAGCCCAATGAAAACAAAAGGAGTGATTACAATCTCATCGACGAAATAGCCCATTTAGGTGCGGAGATTGTGAAAAAACATCCGAAATTTCCATTCATCATATGCGAGATGGAACTATCCAAAGGATGTGAGAGATCCTCATATTGTTCTTTCTGCACGGAACCTGTTCTGCATGGAAGGTTGAAGTCAAGGAGTGTCAAGGGTGTGCTGAGAGAGATGAAAGAGCTGTACAGGGAAGGTTGCAAAGCTTTCAGGTTTGGAAGGACCGCTAACATTTTTGCCTATGGTTCTGACTGGAACCACAGGAAGCCTTGCCCATCGGTTTTGGAAGAGCTCTTTTCGGAAGCTCGAAAAATTGCACCAGATGCCATCATTCACAACGATAACGCCAATCCTTCTTATATGATCGAGCATAGAAGAGAAACAGTGAAGATATTGGAGACTATCGTCAGATACAATACCGAAGGGGATATTCTCTCTTTCGGAGTTGAGAGTTTCGATGAAGAGGTTCTCAAAAGAAACAACATAGGATCTTCTCCAGAGGACGTTTTGGAAGCTGTGAAAATGGTGAACGAGATCGGTGGTGTTCGGGTAAATGGTGTTCCGAAGATCTTACCAGGTATAAATCTTCTTTACGGTTTGATAGGGGAAAGTCCGAAAACGTACAGAAAGAACTACGAGTATCTCAGAAAAATTTTGGATAAGGGTTATCTTGTGAGGAGGATAAATATACGTCAGGTGATGATCTTCCCTGGAACACCTCTCCATAGATATTACAGTATGAAGCGATTTAAAATGAACAAATCTCTCTTTGAAAAGTGGAAAGAGAAAATACGAGAAGAGATCGACAGTCCCATGCTTAAAAGAGTTTTCCCCGTTGGAACGATTTTGAGAAGAGTTATACCTGAATACAAAAAAGGAAGAATGACCTTCGGAAGGCAACTTGGAACTTACCCAATCCTTGTTGGTTTTCCAGGAAATTTCGAAAAACCTGTCGATGTTCTCGTAGTGAACCATGGGAGAAGATCGATTACAGGCATTAAGTATCCTGCTTCCATCAATTCCATGACAGTTGAGGAACTTGAGATGATACCTGGAATAGGCGAAAAACTTTCGAGAAAGATCATCCTCGAAAGACCATTTAAAGATTGGAAAGATGTAGAAAAAGCTTTAGGTCCAAACTTAACAAATCATTTGAAGGATCTTGGAATTACCTTATGATGGCTCGTATTCTTCAACGAAATCGTACCAACCCGATCCCACGTTGAACACGGCGTGATCGTTTTCGATTTTCACAAAACTCACATCCGATCTAACCTCAACCTCACCGTTTTCTATCAGTTTTCTTCCTCCCTCCTTGATTTTGTACCATTTTCCAAAAATTGGAATATAAATCTCAGCAGTTGTATTGCAGGGAACGTGTACCGATATTCTGAAATGTCCTTCATCTTTCTCCCACGACACGCTGATTTCTCCCCTTACGGTGTCCAACCTTACTTTCACGAACTTCATATCATCTGGAACAAAGGGTTTTACTCTGAATCTTCCCCATCCAGGATCAAGAACGGTAACTCCTCCTAGGGCTTTGTAGAACCACGTGTCGACGCTTCCAAACATTATGTGATTGTGCGAGTTCATACCGCTTCCTTCCAGTTTTTCCCATCTTTCCCACAGAGTGGTCGCTCCTTCCTTAATCATGTAACCAAACCCTGGATAACTTTTCCTAGTTATGACTCTGTAAGCCAGGTCTGGTCTTCCATATTCGGTGAGAACGTCAAATATATACCTTGTTCCTACTATACCTGTGTCGAGGTGGAAATCGTGCTCTGTCTCCACCAATCTCACCAAGATCCCAAAAACTTTCGCCAGGATATCATCAGGAGCCATCTTGAGATACAGCGGAAGTGTGTTGCACGTTTGGCTCGTTGGCGTGGAATCTATCGGACTTAACTTTGTTCCTTCGTAAAAATACACATCGCTTCTCTCTTGCTCAACATACTTTTTTCTTAAAAACTTTTTGTTGAAGGATTCTTTTATACTATCTGCCAACTCCCTGTATTTTTGGTGATCTTCATCTCTTCCCAAAACTTTCGCTATTTCAGAGAGAATCAAGACATCGTGGTAATAGTACCAAGTTGCCGTGAATTCAACAGGGGTTCTTTTTGAAAAGATCGACCCTGGAGGGCACCAATCACCGTATTTTCCCAGATTTTCGATTATTCCATCTCGAGAGTTTCTCCTCAAAAATTCAACGTATCTCACCATGTTTTCATAGTGCTCTTCGAGAACTCTTGTATCGTTGTAGTAAATGTACATATACCACGCTATGGTTATGTAAGCAGTTCCCCAGGCGGGATCGGCTGGATAAAAAGACCAATAGGGTGGAACGACATCGGATAAACTCCCATCTTCCTTCTGCGATAGTTTCATATCCATCAAGTACTTCATGTAAAATTGCGCCATATCGAAGTTATGGATGGCTTCTTCCGCTGAGAGTTGAGCATCACCCATCCACCCCATTCTTTCGCTTCTTTGAGGGCAATCTGTAGGTATACTCATCAGATTGCAGAGTTGACCCCACACGGCGTTTCGATGTATCTTATTTATCATCTCGTTTGAGCAGTAGAAGTCTCCCACTTTTTTGACATCGGTGTGAACGAAACATCCCTCAACACTTTCGAGAGATGGAACTCCAGGGTATCCTGTTATCTCAACGTATTTGAATCCGTGGTAAGTGAATCTTGGTTCGTAAACCTCGATACCTTCACCTCTCAATATGTAAGTATCCAGAGCTCTTGCCTTGAGGAGGTTCGAAGTGTTGATCGTTCCATCATCGTTTAGAATCTCTGCATACCTTATCTTCACTTCAGTACCTCTTGGACCTTTTACATAAAGTCTGATCCATCCTGTGAAGTTTTGACCGAAATCGTAAACGTAGATCCCAGGTTTTGGACTCCACATCCTCACAGGTTTTAACGTAGCTGTCACCCTTATAGGAGGCATGAGCTGAGCTCTAAGCTTTGGCCCTTCAGTCACTACGGGACTTTCCCAATCGGAATCGTCGAAATCTGGTTCATCCCATCCAGGCATCTCCAACCTGGCATCGTACAGCTCACCGTGAAAAATACCATTCTCCATCAAAGGGCCATGCGATACCTTCCAGCTCTCATCGGTTACGATGAATTCCCTTTCACCATCTTCATATTCAATCAGTATCTGAAGTATCAACTTTGGATGATCGTATCCATAAGCTTTTATATGCCTCCCATTTCCCAGGATGACACCTATCGCGTTCTTTTCCTCAACAAGACCTGTTATATCGAAAGTTGAATACAACGCTATTTTAGAGTAATCGGTCTGTCCAGGATCTAAAACGTTGTTTCCCACTTTTCTCCCGTTCATCCTGAGTTCATAAAGTCCTAGACCACACACATACACTCTTGCCCTTTTGACATGTTTTTTAACTTCGAACTCTTTTCTGAAGTAAGCTGCATAAACTTCCTCGTATTCTCCATACAGATGATCCCCCTCTGATAAGAACGTTTTGTAACTTAGTTTCCTAATCCATTTAGCAAACCAATCACTGGATTTCAAAGGTCCCATCTCAAAGAAAGCGACCTCACTGTAGGGACTGACTCTTTCCATTTTGTCCCAGCATCTGACCCGCCAGTAATACCTTTGAAAGCCCTCAAGTTCTTTTCCTGCATATTCAACGTTCACGTTGTTATCAGATACGACCTTACCACTATCCCAAACGTCTCCTTCCTCTCTCAAAGCTTTTTCCAAGTTCGAAGATACTATTATCTGATAGGCTAGCTGTTTTTGATTTCTCTCCGAATGATCTAGTGTCCAGGAAAACCTAGGTCTTTTGATGTCCAATCCCAAGGGATTTTTTGTGTATTCGCATTTCAGATTTGAAATCTTAAAGCTCATGATGCCATCTCCTTCCTTCATATTCAAAATCCAACCCTAACAATCTAGAAATCTCTTCTAGCTCATCAATCCAGTCTCCAACAGCGACCACTCTGTGTAAGCCGAATGGCGACACTTCTTTACTACCATGCCAACCGTACAGTATCGATCTAGCGTTTCTAACCTTCTGTTCTATCTTTGTTCTGCATCCTCTGTTGATCTGAGGTACATTTATCAGCTCCCCTAGAAAGGCCACCATTTTTCCTCCATCCACCAGATTTGCTGTTGTTATTACCTTTCCAAATCTGTTGTATTTAACTTCCAAAGAGACCCCTTTCCCATCCTCAGCATGACTTCTTATAATGTAAGGATACATCTCTTCACCATCGAATTTTATGGGAGCGACACAATGAATGTGAATTACCGTGTTTTCTGAAGTATTTATCACTGGATCGCTGATGAAGGAAGGTAGATCTGATAGGTACTTGAAAATGAACATAGTGAATAGAGAGAAAACATCTCTTTCACACGCTGTTGGTATACCCTCGCTGTTCATAAGAATAAATTTCGAACAAGGATAAATCAGTAGCAGTTTTCTATTGATCAAATAATTTTCACTTAAAAATGGGAGAATGATAAGAAGTCATTTTCTATTGCGCTGCATTAGAAGATATATAAGGAGAAAATCCAAGAAGGAGAAAATTCCGAGGATATTGTTGGGATATAGTCTGCTTTCTAAAATAATTCAAAGGGCTACATGTTCTATTGAATCACATCAAATTACTCAGGTTCTCTTCTGCGAAAATAGCTGCTCCAAGCATTCCAGCGTCATTACCCAATTTACTCATAACCACTCTATCAACGCTATACATTGAAAATTCCGCAAATTTCCTAAGCTTTTTTCTTACGATTCTCAGAGCTTTATCTCCTAATTCTGAAAATCCCCCTCCTAAAGTTATGAATTCTGGATCAAATTCCAAGAAAATTCTATCAATTAAAATAGCGAGGTCATTTGCCATAATTTCTAGAGCTTTTATAACCTTCTCACTATTCTTTTCGAAAAGCTTCAGAAGTTCTTTTCTATCTTTCACACCGGCGTATTTGTGGAGAACTCTCATAGATATATACTGTTCTGCACAACCTTTCTTTCCACAATTGCATTCTCTACCGTTTGGATAGAGTATTGTATGTCCTATTTCACCAGCCTCCCATGATTCTCCAAGTAACACCTTTCCACCCTTTACATAGCCACCTCCCAGTCCTGTTCCAATAGTCAACATAAAGAGAGAATCCACATTTCTGAGTTTAGCTTCTGCCAACGCAGCTGCTCTTGAATCATTTATGACAAATACTGGTACCTTGAATTCTTCTTGCAGAATTTCTTTTAGATTTAATCCTGTCCATTGTTTCAAATTGGGTGTCGCAAACATCACTTCACCAGTTTTACAATTCACCCTCCCTCCTGTTGCTATGCCAATGACACTTGGCTTTCTCGTTGCCAAATATTTGTTTATCAGGGATTTAACAGTTTTCATAGGGTTTACTTTATCCGTTAGTATCACGGTTTTTTTCTTTACTTTAAAATCCTCAATCCAACCTCCTTTTACAGCTGTTCCTCCAATATCAATTCCCAATACTCTCATTCCTTGAGGCCTCCCGTAAATGCTTCAACTAAATATTTTTGAACATAAAAGGTTAAGATTAAAGGAGGTATAACAGAAACAGTTATAGCCGCAGCAATATTACCCCATTGAACTCCCCAAGCTGTTATGAAAAGGCTTGCTCCAACTGTTAAAGTAGTAGATTTTTTTATACTTAGAATCAATGCGAATAAAAATTCATTCCACGAGTAGATGAAACTCAAAATAAAAACAGCTACTAAAGGAGAAGCGATCATAGGTACAACTATCTTGATGAGAATATTCAAATCACTTGCTCCATCTATCCTTGCCGCTTCTTCTATTTCTCTTGGAATATCTTGAATGAAGTTTACGAGAAGCATCAATGCTAGTGGTATATCCACCAATGTATGAATTATAACGATCCCCAATCTCGTATCTATCAATCCCACACTTTTAAAGAGAATGTATATAGGGACAGCAAATATTATTAAAGGTATGGCTCTTAAACTCACAGAGAAAGGAAATATAAACTTTCTTCCGATACCATACCTAACCATAGCGTAAGATGCTGGCAGACATAACAATATTGAAAAAACTGCTGATGATAAAGCTATGACAGAGCTATTCACCAGAAAATTCAGAAAAGAGAACGTAGGATTTGTAAAGATATTTCTATAATGTTTCAATGTGGGTCTGAATATCAACGGAGGAGGTGATTTGGATATATCAGCCGTCGTTTTCAGAGATGTCATAACAACATTGATAAAAGGTAGATTAAATATAAGAATGAGGAAAATGGCTAAGATGAAAGCCCAGATAGGAGTTTTTCGTTTCATTACTACCACCGCCTGATAATCATTTTTACAGATATAAAAGCTGGCAGCAGCATTATACTGAATAATATCAAACTAGCAGCGCTAGCTATTCCTTGCATTCCCATGCTGAATCCCATCTTATATATGTATATACTGACACTTGTTGTCAAGTTACCGGGTCCTCCTCCTGTTAGCACATAAATCGTGTCGAATACCCTGAATGATTCTATGAATCTGAGGAAAGCAGCAGTTATTAAAGATGGAGTGATGTAAGGAATTATGATTCTTTGAAGAATATCTTTTGAACTAGCTCCATCTATTCTTGCAGCTTCTATGAAGGAAACTGGAACACTCATAAGAGCAGCATACAATATAATGACAATAAATGATGTCCATTGAAGGACATCTATTAAAACCAATGTTCCTATGATATTTTTATTGCTGAAAAAATCTATGTCGATACCAAAAAAGGTATAAAGATACCCAGGAATCAATCCTATAAAATTGTTGAAGAGGATTCTATTCATCAGGCCAAAAAGAGAAGGTGCCATCATCATTGGGAGAATGAATAATGTTAGAAAAAACCTGCTGTTTTTAAAATAGGAATAGTAGAAATAAGCTATTAAAAAACCCAAAGTTGTTTCCACAAGAGTCGTTAATAGACCAAAGATCAAACTGAATTTCATAGAATGCCAGAAGTCCTTTGACGTCAACACCGAGATAAAATTCTTGAAGCCCACGAAGGGTGCTTCTTTTAGATATCCTAAAAATACTTCTCTCAAGCTTATATTGATAGTACTTACGAAGGAATAGGTCATTATAAACCCGAGAAAGATCGTGAGGGGAAGCACAAATAAAATTCTCTTTATAGAAAACCCTCCCTTTCTCCAATAAGGGGGGAAAGATCCCCCCTTAATTATCTTCCAATCAATTCCTCTACCTTCTTTTGAGCTCTCATCAGACCTTCCTTCACATTCACTTGACTTGTCCAAATTGCTGTAAGTTCGTCTGACAGAACCTTCAAAATAGACATAGTTTCTCCCCGAGTACTTTCAACAAAGCCATACTTTTTAACATGTTCTGCTATTTTTGGAAATTCTGGCCTTTTATCTCCCATGCTCATCAAGATTGGTTCTACAGGAGGTATCCCACCATTTTCTGCGTACATCCTCATAGCTTCCTCCGTTGACAGGAAAGCTAAGAATTTCAGAGCAGCATCCTTCTTCTTACTGTATTTACTCAAGGCCACTCCTAAACTGTGGACATGTGTGGATGGCTTTGGACCAGGAATGGGAGCTATAGCAACTTTATCGTAAACAAGTGGTGATATATTAGGGTCTGTCAGTATATGATAAGCTGCCGACCATTGGATCATCATAAACGCTTTCCCTGTTTTAAAAGCTTCATTGGCCTCACCAAACTCATAGGTTGTTACTCCTGGAGGAACAGTTCCCATATCATAAAGTTCTTTATAAAGCAAGGCAGCTTTTTCGGCAGGTTCTGTAACTATATTGAAATTTCCTTTTTCATCGAACCATTTACCACCCATAGACCATAAAACATCATTCCAGATCATGACATTATAAACCAAGTTCTTCATTTGCAAAACATTTCCATAAGCCGTTGGGGATTCTTTATTATACTTTTTTGTGAAGAATATGGCAGTTGCTTTGTAATCATCCCAATTCCACTCTTCAGGTGGTTTAGGGGAAAGTTTCTTTCCAAGATATTTCTCGCTTAGTTCTTCATATCTTTTTTTCCAATCCTCGTTTGTCAAAAGTCTTTCCATAAGGTCTTTTCGATAGTAAAGAAAATGGTTACTAACATCCATAGGTAGACCATAAAGTAATCCTTCATATGACATACTTTCTAAAGCGGAAGCTATGAAAATGTCTGGGTTAAGATTAAATCCTTCAAGTGGGACCAAGTGTTGAGCTAGCCTTCCAAGGATATATGTTGCCACAAATACAATATCTATCGCTGGTGAATGAGCAGCCAGCATAGTTTCTTGTTTTGTCCAGAAGCCTTCTCTACTGAAATTGATTATTTCGACTTCTATACCCATCTTCTTCCCTTCAGTTTTATTCCACCATTCCACAACTTTTTGCATGGCTTCACTTTCTGGGCCAGGCCAATACACCATTGTTACTTTAGTGACGCCGATAGCTGTTATCACAAGAAAAATCACTAAACTCAATAAAAATAGTTTTCTCATAATAACCCCACCTCCTCGTTATTGATGATTGTTTTCATTGCAGACACGAATCTCTTTGTTATCAACCAAGGTCTAGTTATAGCAGTTCCAACGACGACAGCATAAGCCCCCGCTTTCAGGGCTTCCAAAGCCTCATCAGGAGTCCAGATTCCTCCTTCTGCTATAACTGGAATATCAAACTCTTTGACAAGTTCCTTGACTAAATCAATATCTGGTAGCTTTCTATATCTTGTATAATCTGTATAGCCTGATAGAGTTGTCGCAAAAAAGTCAGGTTTTAAATGAAACACCGCTTCTGCATCCTTTATATCCGCTATATCAGCTATTATCCCTACTTCCGGAAAATCCTTTCTAATGGATTTGAAAATATCTTCTAGGGGTTGAGGTCTTTTTCTTCTAGTGCAATCGATTGCGACGAAGTGCGCACCAGCATTTATAATTTCCTTCGCATGTTCAAAAGTAGGAGTTATGAAAGTCTCGAAACGTCTATCTTTTACAAGACCTATTATTGGGATTTTAACGACGTCTAGTATTCTTCTAATATGATATGGCCCATTTGTACGGATGGCTACAGCTCCTCCTACTTCAGCTGACACAGCCATATTGACGACAAAATTTATGTCTTTCACAGGATCATCTGGCTCTAATTGGCAGCTAACGATAAGACCACGCTTTAATTTCAAGGGAACACCTCCATTTGAGATTTTCTCCATTTTTATTATAATAAATGGAGATTTTTTTAGTCAAGTAGGAGGTGATGAGATATGGCAAAGGATGTATTAACTCTCATAAAGATGAATGAAAGAAGTTTCACGAAAACAGAAAAAAAAATCATGAACTACATATTGAAGAACACTGATAAGGTGATATATATGACAATAACAGAGCTATCAGATGAATTGAAGATAGGAGAGGGAACTATTGTTAGATTTTGCCAAAAACTTGGTTTCAGTGGTTTTCATCCTTTCAAAATAGCACTAGCTGAATGCTTTAAGCCTCAGTTTGAATATGGAAGTGATCTTATATCAAAGTGTACGAATGCAAACATAGAAATAATTCGAAAAACGGCAGAGTTTCTTGATAAGAGATCAATAGATCAAGCAATAAATATAATAACTAAAACTAACAAACTATTTATATTAGGAGTTGGGGCTTCTGGGATAACTGCTCAAGATGCTTTTTATAAATTTATGAGAATAGGTATAAACTGTGTATACTCACCAGATGTTCATCTTCTCTCAATGCAACTCTCGCTAGGGACATGTGAGGATTCTGTCCTTGCTATATCTCAAAGCGGATCTACAAGTTCTGTCGTTGACATGGCTAGAATGGCTAAAGAGAAAAACATGAAAGTTATAGCTCTTACGGGATATCTAAAATCACCTCTGACACAATTTGCAGACATTGTTCTTTTAACACCAACAAGGGAAACACCTTTTCAAAGCGGAGCAATAAGATCTAAAATTGCACAGCTACACGTTATAGAGATTCTATTTGAAGGTTTATGCATTAAACTGCGAGAAAAAGCGGAAAAAAGTATAAGAATTACAGCAGATTCCGTTTCAAAATGGATTTATTAAGTATCGTTTTTCAGCTTAAGAGCTATTATTACAGAAAACTTACGCTCCGAGGCTGTTCCAAAAATAGGGAGATATAGAAGAATAAAACAAGGGAGATGATATGATCTCCCTTGCTGTGAGAAATCTAAATTCAAAGGCTATCATTGAGTCGATTGATATGCACTCTTATATTTTGGGCAACGAAATGGTCAGTTTTTATTCATTAAGCCTGACTATTTTCTCATAACGAACCTCATCCGGCGTTTTGTATTCAAGTGATTGACATGGCCTTCTGTGTTGTGACCTTCTATTACTTCGCGATTTCTTTTAGCTCCTTCAATTTCATTCTTTCTCTCAAAAACACATATTTCCTCTCCAGTCAGGAATGAGCATTTCATCCCTCTCTGGGTGTTTGGTAATTGAATCGTTCTAAAAGAATCATAATTTCCCTGAAAGCATTCCATCAAGTAACTCATCAATGTTGGCTCTTGCCACACAACACACCTTATCAGCTGCTCCATAAAAGATTAAAAGCTCCTCTCCTAGGATAACAGCACCCTCTGGGAAAACTACATTAGGCATATCTCCTATTTTTTCATACTCTTCTTCAGGTTCGAGAATAGGCTTTCTAGTTCTAGCTAACACTTTCCAAGGTTCTTTGAGATCTAAAAGAGCAGCTCCAGCTCTATAAACACGATTGTTATCCACACCATGATATATCAAAAGCCAACCCTTTTCTGTTTTCAAAGGGGGAGCACCAGAGCCTATTTTGTAGGATTCCCAGGGATATTCGGGTTTCATAACAAGCTTGTGGGAATATAGAAAGCAGCCGTCTTCGTCAAGATATGCAAACCAAATTCCTGGACGATCAGTTCCATACCTCTGGCCTATCCATTTTGAAGGTCTGTGCAGAACGGCAAGTTTTCCATTTATTCTCTCTGGAAAAAGAACAGTATCTCTTTCATCCATATTCAAAGGAGAGATAACTCCCAATCGTTTGATTCTCTTAAGGTCACGACTTATCTTGGCTAAACCAATTCTTGTTATCACAAGATCTGATTTAGGTATACCTAGCCGGATTCGAACACCACCTGGTGGGAAAGGCGTTATAGTGACGACATATGTCATGTAGATCGTCTCTTCTAATACTGTTATCCTCGCATCTTCGATGGATTTTTCCCACCACGTTTTAAAATCTGGTTCAAAAAAGGGTTTTTCATCACGTTCTATTAAGTTAAGCTCTTCATCGAAAACAGCGTGACCAAGTCTTGAAATATAGTTTTGATATTCGCCAATGGCTCTGTAAAAAACATGTATCTTACCATTTAAAAGCACCGCAGCAGGGTTGAAAACAGCTACAGCTTCCCAGTCATACCCTACTGGTTTTAATATAGGGTTTTTCTCATGACGATGCAGGATCTTTTTCATTGGTACTCTCCCTCCACGAGTAATTTTTTTTGGAAAGTTCTTCTTAGGACATCATCTTCGGAAAGTGCGTCCATCAATTCAGGCCACCTTCTCATAAATTTGAAAAAGTGAGGCAATTTCTTTTGTGCGTATTTCCTAGCTCTATTCACAAAGTCCATAGATAATCCCTTTCTTTGAAGTATATTTAAGGCGTGCTTTTCAACATCATCACGCAGGAATAATCCTGGATAAGGATCCAAAGATTCAGGGGGGCAATTCTTCATGCCGTAGTTTTTTGCCATTACAAGCTTATACCTTTCGTACAAGAATCGAGCAATATCCTGAAGGAGCTGAGATGGTGTGTGAGGAGGGAGATGAAGAACAGAGAGTTCCTTATCAAGAAAAAAAGTATATCCAAGCAGTTTAGCATTAATAAGATAATCTATATCTTCTCCACGTGGTATATATGGATCAAAAGGAACTTTTTGAAACAGGCTTTTGTGAATAACCATATTCCCCCCCAATATTAATGGGGTCTCAACTAATCTACCAGGTTTCATTCTCAACATTTTTATTGTCTGATTCATAATTTTCTTTTTCAAACAAAATATATTCTTCTCTTCCATTTCTTCATCTATAGGTGTTTCTTCTTCATTTTCTGGATTAAGATAAAAACCCCCAATACCTCCTATGAATTTTCCTTTATGTTCCCGTCCAATATGTTCCAACGCTTTCTCTAGGAAAAACTCATCTATTATCACTTCATCATCATCCAGTCCAATAACAACATCTGTTCCCAATATTTGAGCTATTATGAGTTGAATGTTACGTACATTCCCATAACCTCTTATGCTTATACATTCTGCACATTCTAAAATACCCAGAGATTTCAATCTACTCTTTAACATCTTCAAATCCTCTGACCCAAACTGCATGATAGGATATTTGCTTTTAAAAGGCCTGATGATGGCTTCGACTTTTTTTTCTGCTTCTTTTTCCAGTGTGGATTCAATAACCGATGTGATTACAACTACTATGAAATTACCCTTTAGCCTTTCTAAACTTTCTAGAAGACGAGCAAGTGTTCCCTCCTGATCAATAGGCGTCGGATGATCATAAAATACGTCTCCTATTTGATAATTGCGCTGTTTTCCCGAAAACCAATAGGTAGGAACGGTTATAAGTGGCTTTTTTGATGCGACCACTTAACCACTACCTCCTTGACTATTAATCCTTCATACCAGTCGTTGTTATTCCTTCAACAAAATACTTTTGCGCACATAAGAAAACAATGACGACCGGTAAAATGGATATGGTAGCAGATGCCATCATCAGATTCCACTGTGTCATGCCTTCTCTGAAACCTTTGAAACCGGCTATTCCTAGTGATAAAACTTTCATATCATCTGTGTTCGTAACGATCAAAGGGTATGTAAAATCATTCCAGGCGCTACTAAATGTGAATATAACAAGCGAAGCTATAGCGGGTTTCACAAGAGGGAGCATTATATTCCAAAATATCCTAAAAGGGCTGGCTCCTTCAATAATAGCAGCTTCCTCTAATTCTTTTGGAATGGTTGCAAAAAATTGACGCATTAGGAAAACATTGAAAGCACCACCAAAGGCACCCAATGCCTGTGGGATGATTAGAGCTTGATAAGTATTTATCCAATGGAGTTTTTTAATCAATATGAAAGTTGGAACCATAAGAACCTCAAACGGTATCATCAAGGAACTTAAGAGTAAAATGAACAAAACTTCTCTACCTGGGAATTTCAATCTTGCAAAGGCATATCCCGCCATCGTACATACAAAAAACATTCCAACCATTCGCCCAGCAGTTACTATTATGGTGTTGAGATAGTAGCGACCAAAATTCAGTAATTCAAATACTTTTTTGTAGTTTTCCCAGTGGACAGGTTTTGGTATCCATTGTGGTGGTATCATAAAAATCTGATTGTTATCCTTCAAAGAGGTGGAAACCATCCATAGAAACGGTAGAATCATGCTGATGGCTATCGATATAGCTATTACATAAGCTATAACTTTCCAAGCTGGATGGATTCTATCCATAGAAGACCCACCTTCTTTGGAATTTCATCTGTATAAGGGTTGCCAAGAGTAATATCACCAGCAGAAAAACTGCCTGTGCACATGCATAACCCATGTTAAACCATTCAAAAGCGTTCTTGTATATGTAATAAACGATAGTTGTTGTGGCTTCCCGAGGTCCTCCCTCTGTGACGATATAGGCTTGTTGAAATATTTGGAAAGAATGTATCATTGTTGTTATTATCACGAAGAAAGTAGTAGGAGAGAGCAATGGCAAAGTGATATATCTGAATCTCTGCCATCGATTTGCCCCATCAATCTTGGCTGCTTCATAGTAAACTTTTGGTATACCTTGAAGACCTGCTAGAAATATAACCATGTTGAAACCTGTTCCTTTCCAAATGCTCATCAGGATTAAACCAGGCATAGCCCATCGAGGGTCTAAAAGCCAATTTACTTTAGGAAGGCCAAAAAATCCAAGAATTAAATTTACAAGCCCATGATTAGGGCTCAATAACCACTTCCAAAGCATGGATACGGCTGCCATCATACTAATAACAGGTAGATAATAAATCGTTCTGAAAATCACACGGCCTTTCAGAAATTTTTGATTTAAGAGAAGTGCCCACAACAACGCAAGAGGAACACCTATCAACAATATCCCCAGGGTATAATAAATGGTATTCCATACAGCTTTTAGAAAGTGAGTATCTTTCAACATTTTAGCATAATTTGCTAGGCCTACCCACTGTTTTTCACCTATACCACTCCATTTGTAAAAACTCAATATGATCCCATATGACATGGGATATATCATGAAAAAGAAAAAGCCAAACATAACAGGAAATATGAAGATATATCCCCAGAGCCATTGCTGATATTTGTAATTTAACTTGAGTTTTCTCATAGCACTACACTCCTATATGATGACATCTTAAACGGGGGAGCGGCTATACTCCCCCGTCTGATAGGCTATAATGGTTATTTTTCCATCATAATTTTGTTGATTTCCTTTTGGGCTTCTTTCAATGCTTCAGCTGCTGTTTTCTCTCCCATCCATACAGGTTCAAGTGCTCTATTAATAGCCGTCCAGATTTCGCCCCAGTGTTTAAACACCGTTATGCGTTTATAGTACGGTATCAAATGAACCGCATTGTGGATACCCAGCTCTGGTAGTGCATTCAGGAATGCTGGAGAATATGCGACAGACATCCTAGCAGGGATTGCATGCCCTGCTTGTGCTACCAGCTTTTGCCCTTCCACACCGGTCAAGAATCTTACAAGTTTCCAAGCTTCATCAGGATGTTTTGAATCTTTTGCTATACAATAAGCTACAAGATCCACCCAGGTATACATATGTTTATAATACGGTAGTGGAGCTATATCCCATTCAAAATCTAATTTTTTGAATTTCATGGTCATCCATCTTCCACAAATATACATTGCTGCCTTCTGATGGGCAAACCTATCGGCAGGACTTTCTTCAGCTTGTTCCGTCATATCAGGAGCCACTCGATATTTTAGCCAGAGATCCGCGTAAAACTGTATTGCCTCCGCAAATTCTGGCGTGTCAACGATAACTTTGTCGACACCTTGAACCCAGTCCGCACCAGCTTGAGGAGGCATTATCTTCCATCTACCAGCATCTACTGCTACTCCATAAATACCCTTCTCATGATCTGTTAATTTCTTTGCTACTTCTAGGAAGTCTTTCCAAGACCATTTTCCATATCCAAATAGTTCATTTGGTGTTGGAAGTCCTGCTTTTTCAAACATCTCTTTGTTGTAATAAACGACATATGTACTCCAATCTTTTGGTATACCGTAAATATGTCCTGTTTTCGGATCCTTGAAAGCATCTAATAATCCTGGGAAGAAATCATCTTCATTAAATGTTGGATCTTTATCTATATAGGGTTGTAGGTCGAGAAGCAATCCTTTTGCGTGATATTCCACAAATTCTGGAAAACCCATATAGAAAACATCAGGAGGCGTACCCGCTGCCATCATGCTCATGAGTTTAGGCCAATAATCAGCAGGACGGATTATTTCAACTTCAATATCTGGATATAGCTTGTTGAAAGCTGCTATGTAATTTCTTACTTCTTTTTCCTCAACTGCTCCTCCCCACATCATGAATGTGATCTTTGTTTTGCCTATGATGGTACCACTGCAGAGTAGGATTCCAAGCATCACCATTAGTAAAACCGAGATGGAAAATACCCTTCTCATGTTTTAACACCCCCTTAAAAGTATAAGATGGCGATCAATAACAATTTTTTGTTACCGGTAACTTATAAAAACAACAAAGAATTAAGCACTCTTTCTTATCACAAGATGTGTAGGAAAAACTATATGCTTTTGCCTGGGCTCGTTTTTATTATCAAGTATTTGAATTAACGTGAGAACGGCTAATTCTCCCATCTTTGCTATATCTTGATGTACCGTAGTTAAGGGAGGTGTAGTATATCTCGAAAGGATAATATCATCAAAACCTACTATTTTTATATCTTTCGGTATAGAAAAACCATGATTCACTAATTCGTGCATAGCACCAATTGCTATGATGTCCGAGAAACAGAATATACCATCAGGGATTATACCATTCTTTATTATCTCCCTTGCTGCTTTCACGCCTCCTTCTAGAGTGCTGGAGGTTCTTACAATGCCAAGATTCTCTACTCCATAATTTTTTACTACTTCTAAATATGCCATTTCTCTTTCCAAACAAGAAGGTTTGTCGTCTGTTCCAGCTATATGAATTAATCTTTTACATCCTCTTTTTAAAATTAGATATTCCACCGCTTCACGAGCTCCATTTTTGTTATCAGAGGATATTGTAATAAAATCATCTCTTATTTTTTCTCCTACAAATACTATGGTTATTCCGCTATCGAGGATCCTCTTTATAAGAGTCTCTTCATAAACACCTTCGAAAATAATCAATCCTTCTACAAAATGAGAGTGGATATGATCTGTAAGAAGTGATATGCTGGTTTCATCGATTAAATCATACATAATGAATCTGTATCCCTTCTCTTTTGCAATTTTAAAGGCTCCTAGAACGCATTCGTTGTAAAAAGGTGGAAGAGCAAACTCACTGGATGATTTGATTAAAAAACCAAGAGTTTTCACCCTTCCTCCAGCAAGAGTTCTCGCATCTGCTCTTGGATGATAGCCTAATTCCTCTATAATCTTTCTCACCTTTATGAGAGTTCTTTTGCTAACAAGCTCTGGATGATTCAAAACTCTAGAAACAGTCATCTTTGACACACCAGCTATTTTTGCGATAGTGTCTATAGTTACTTTTTTTCTCATTGAACTCCTCCTGATTTTTATGTTACCGATATCAATCGTAACAATTGTATCACCATAACTTCATTTTGTCAAGAATCGTAGGGGCTGTATCAAAAATAATGAGGTTAGGTATAGAAAATAAAACGAGGGAGATGATATAATC
>Ga0190314_1000116_pt1 | contig 31884 bp, 38 predicted proteins | sample 4870071112_MG_FD_165055 | JGI IMG/M metagenome (GOLD analysis project Ga0190314, IMG submission 165055) | Hydrothermal vent sediment bacterial communities from Southern Trench, Guaymas Basin, Mexico - 4870-07-11-12_MG | ecosystem: Environmental > Aquatic > Marine > Hydrothermal vents > Sediment ...
ATGCAAACCAGTACCAAGGTCTGGATCTATATCTTCAAGATTGAACGCAGGAATACACACCATGTAACAAGGCAAACCTTTGTCATCATACATCACAGTGGCTCGACCGCCCGTGGCGGCTTCCACAGAAACTCTTAGATCATCCTTTATAAAAATTGTTAATTTACTATCATTATCAGTTACTGGAATCGTATTTGCCTGTGGTGATTGGGAAGCATGGAAAGTATCTACCATATCAGCATTCCCAGCACTATCCGCATATTCAGCATGATCAACTTTACCATCATCATTAGAATCATAAGTAGCTTTATCTAAATATTCACTCCCTTCTTTACCATCCAACTTGTCACTATCTAACCCACTACCGCTACCATCCACATTCTTAACCTTATCTAAAACAATAGAATCTGAAACATTAGATAAGTCTACATCAGCTTTTCCATTCATCTGTGTATCAATTTCACCTTCAGTATAATATCGATCATCATGATCATGAGTTGAAGTAGCAAAATGAGAACTATCATAACCGTCCAAAAGATCCGCATCCAACCCTGATCCTTCGCCATCTACATTTTTAAGCTTATCAAGAACTATATTATCATCGACATTACTCAAATCCGCATTAGCTAAATCTGATACATGTTTTCCATCTACAGCATCAACACTAACACCTACATACTCCGACCCATCATACACTTTCACCGTAGGAGGTGAGGTAGAACTATCAGTCCAAACCCATCCACTCTTAGATGATGTTGGTGGAGAAGTACCATATTTAAGAGCATTTTCTATATCAAGCAGAACATAGGAATATTGACTATCTATATATGGACTAGGAATGTATCCACCAGATGTCTGAACATCAACAACGTTACCTTCAAGATCATACGTGAAGTTCATAGTTAAACTATGACCACGAATATCATAATCCATTCTAGTAATATTACCATTATCATCATAAGTAAATGTTATAGTGCCTACTTGTTCAGCTTTAGAACTATCAGAATATATTGCTATCTCAGTGATATTATCATTATCATCATAAGACATTTCCTTGTAGTAGGTGCTAAATAAAGTTCCAGATAGAATAGAATGAATAAAATAACTAGGATCAAAACCACCTAATCGTTTAGCTTCATCAGACACTGGAATGATTATAATGTTAGATTCTGTTATAGTAGATTCTGAATACTTAGCTTCGATAACAAATCTAGTCTGAAACGTATAATCTTCAGAATCTACCCAAAATTCATATCCCCCACCATCAACAGAATATAATTGTGGAGTAGAGGTAGCTGGAGTAGTAGAAAATTCAGATGTGTATACCTTAGCACCTGTAATGGTCGGTGATCCTGAAGTCCAGGTAAGATCACCATTATCTGTAATTTCTGGGTCAGCAACATCTACATATTCTACATAGTCTTTAGACGAAGTACCTCTCCATACTCTATATGATGCACCTAAAATAGGATTCCATGTAATCTTAACGTACTGGTTATCTAAAGTAACAGATACTTCGTTTGATAATGTTGAATAAGTATCTGATATATACGCCTGAACTGCATAGTAGTAAGTCCCAGTAAGGTTTCCATCTCCAACTGCATATTGGATATTAACAGGAGATTGCACGTAAACAGATATTTCAGCACCTTCTAAAGCATTACCTTCATAATCCTGAATTACACCTCTATATCTAAACTTACTCATTCTTAGACCCTCCAGTGTCTGGGAATAGGAGCTTTTCTATCTTCTCTATTCTACTTTCTAATGATTTGAGTCTTTCATCTAAGGATTTTAATAACGTTCCGACAAATTGTTTCTTCTCTGATTCTGAATATCTAAATATTACTGCCCCACCAGCACCTCTGTCAATCTTCATATTCCTCTCCTCGCTAGTAAACTATCACTCTTAACCTTCTCAAAACTGGAGTATATTGTGGTGCTGGATCATTATTGATTTCTATCTTTACCTTAAACTGACTCGCATAGGAAGTAGCTCCTCCTGTAATATCTGATACTGACCCGCCTAATTCTTTCTCAGAGAAACCTTGAGCTAACGCTTGTGTGCCTTCCAATGGTAATGGATACCAATCCAATCCATTGAACGTTACAGAGTAATTCACTGATCCTGAGTTAGTCCTTTCATCTATCCATACCTTGATGTATTCAAATACGTCTGGATCTATCGATACCATGTTAGTGTAATACATACCTGATTCATGATAATAAGCATAAATTACATTCAGATCAGTGCGAAATACTGGAGATACATTAGCTGAATCGGTTCTAAAATTCCACTTTAGGTCAACGTTGCTACCAGAAGTCAGAGCACCCATCTCTATTAAGGGATACTCAGTAGAGCTCTCAGTATCAGTCTGTACTTCATACGAAGTATATCCACCTGAACCAACTCTATATGCAGGAGCTACACTAGTACCAGGAGGAGCAAAGATATTAGCTATATGATTGAAATGTGAAAATGAAGTAGTATTTGGTAAGGAAAATACTATGGAACCACTCGTTGGATTGAATTTAGCTTTCTTAATTTCAAACATCAAATCAGATGATTGATCTACTTCCCAAGTCTTATTGTTTGCAGATATAAACATCAACCCACCGTGTGGTTGCCATTTGAGTAAAGAACCAACCTTGCTATAATTAGAATCATCAACCTTACCTAGAATCTTCTTGTTAATTCTAGAAACAAACACATAATAACCAGGGGCCATATCTTCTATGGCAAAACAATACTCTCCTGGAGGTAAGTATATTGGTTCATCAAAAGTAAAGGTAACCTTGTTATCTGTGGTAGGAGTATTAACAGGTTGGCTAGGATCAGAAATACCCATCTGAGACATGATCTCAGACTTCGACAATACCTTAGACCCTAAAACTGTATTAGTAGGATAACCATCATTAGACATAGTTTTAATGGTAACCTTCAATCCACCTGAATGCGTAGGTGGAACTCTATGTACCCAGAATGAGACTGAAGTAACAAATATTCCCTCTGGTTCTGAAACAGTAAAAGATTGGGCTAGAGGGGAATAGTCTAAATACACTATATGCTTAACTCTAACCTTTTCTATAATACCTCTGATATGCCTGGTCATTCCTAAACCAAAGAAATCACCTTCAGCATAAACATTACCAGATAGTGCTTTAACTACTATATCTTTCTCTCCAGCAGGAGTATTCTTTGGAATTACAAACTTACATACTACCTCACCATTTCCATCAGCTTTTACCATTCCTGATGTAGATCCAGCAGATCCAGCATTAGGCCAATCAGTTAAACCTTCAAGATCGAGTTCGTTTCTAGTGGGTATGGATAAATCAACTTGGTTATTATCAAATAACACGTAAATGTTATCTTCATTAGGTAAGCATCCAGTTATCCATAAATATATTATCCTCTGTCTCAGATATGGTATGAATTCAACATCAGTAACAATAGAACTATCAATAGTAGTTGTTGAAGTAGAATACCAATAAGCCATAGCCTCAATACCACTAGGAAGATTCGTTTCATACCTATACAGAACAGTGACAGATGAGGGATCTACATGGAACATTCTGCTAACTAATTCAGTCATTCTATCTCTATAATATACACTTCCACGTAATCTTCTTATTGTTCCATGAACCATTTCATCTTCTTTAAACCTTACTGTATATTCAGTATCTTCTTCCACCCACAAATCAGTCTCTGGATACACTTTAACAATAGTAAAAGGTCCGTAGGCATCGTATGGGTTCACGCTCTGTGCAAAATCCTCTGTCCAAATGTATTGCGAATCATACAGAACTTCCGTATATGGTAGTAGATATATTCTTCCTTTCTTCAGTATATTAGTTGTAGAAGCTACAGAAGGAGAAATAGGGAAAAATCTTCTTTTAGCTATAAGTTCGCCTTTGTAGGTTACTAAAGATGCGGTCGAATTTTTATCCATACTAACAGTATTAGTAAAACTATCCGTTAATAAAGCCCTCTTAGGATTTATTGTATGTTTAGATAATGCTTCAAGTTCTAATGCAGTTAGTGCAAAGTTATACTCAATCTGTTGAACTCTACTCTCGATTATGTTAAGATCTTTAGTCTTCTTGGCTCTGAATCTATTATCTTCATAAACTATCCAATCTTGGGAAAAAGGAGGTAACTCAAATCTAGATCTAATCAAAACATTAGGCGATACTACGGGATAATAAGATCTTATTCCAGGTTCACCTCTCACTAAACGAAAATCACCATCAGATTGGAGGATAAGAACTGCTTTCTGAGGAAGATAATAACTATACTCAACAATTATACTAGTATTTTCATCAGGAGGTTTAGTGCCAGACGCTCTAAAATCTATTATGTCAGGCTCTTCAATATCGTCATAGGTATAGTCTTGATATGGGTCATCATCATCTAAATACGAGTCTACCGAAACAAAATCACCTTCAACTACATGATCCCAGTAATAATACTTAACAGTAAACGATACTCCATCACCAGGCTCATTTATAAAAGTAATAGATGCAGTAGTAATAGAATCATCAGTCCTTCCCGTATCCACTGTAAAATCTTTACCTACCTGATACGTAATTTCATTGCTATCTACTATTACAACAGGGGTTTTGTCAGAATTTATAATATCAGTCTTAGTTAGATTATAAGTCAGAGTGCCTGAACTATGAACAAAAGTATCTTCATTATACGACTTTTCTCTAACTCCTTTTTCAGCAGTATAGTATTTGAGATACTCTATATAATAAGTACCTCCTGAAGTGAATGTATTAGTATCAAGAGCAAAACCAGAACCTGATAAATAAACCTGAGCAACTCCTGGATCTCTGCCAGCACAACCTGGATCAGAATTGGAAAAGGTATATGGAGTACTCTTTGAACTATCTGTCCATACACTTAAAATAGAATCCAATGATATACCAGTATCATCGAAATACCATCCGCAGGCATCATAAGCTGAAGGTACTGTTCTAGTTTCTGCTACCTTCACTCTGATAGTTACAGTATCTACATACTTAACAGGACTATTATCAACTTTATATTTCCATCCAATCTTGCTATCTGTCTCCTCAGTAATAGTATTATACTCTAGAGATACTTTCTCAGTATACTTTCTCCTGGATGGAATTGTTAACTCATAACCATCTACATATGCTTTACCCGGACTAACTTCGATAACAACTTCATCTCTTCTAGTGTTTGAAGGAAATAATCTAACATCTAATCCATCAACCAGTGTAGGTCCATGGAAATCATCTAGCTTTCTGGCTATAGTTTTTTCTAGCACAGAATATTGAACTGGATCTCTATATAGAAACACAGAACCATCCACCACTTTCCATACAACTACATCAATATCGGATTCATCATCAGCGTATGTCCATTCTAGATTGACTATCCTTCTATATGCTCCAGGTTGACCATAGCCAGGAGTATCTTGAGCTGGATCTAGTAAATATGGATTATCTCCTTCGTCTATGTAGTTAATATTAACATTAGTTCCAATATATACAGTACCTTCAGTAGGTATCGTTAGAGTAGCAGATGGGATATATCTAATAGCTCCATGAGCATAAATGTAACCTTCAGTTAGGCTAGCCTCACCAGTATCGGGATTAACAGACAAAGAACATCCCTTAATTATATCCCCTTCCTCGAAGAAGGCATCACCTAATCTCTTTAGTTTCTCAAAAATTATTTCTTGCAACTCATTTATTTCAGCAGATTGGGCAAATCTAGAAGGAACAACTGCTACGGAATCCCACAAAAGGTATTTGTATTCTTCAGTCTCATTATACTCAGGTGGAATTCTTGATGGATCTGGAGTATAAGCTCCTGTATCATCAAACTCTGTTTGATCTGTCTCATAAACAAATGACCCGTCTCTATAAATTCTATACTTCCTCGCTCTATCTACACTACCCCAACTCAACCTGACATAAGATAACGTAGATAGTGAATCGGGAGCATTTTCTACAGTAATGCTAGTGCCATCAGTTTCTCCACACTCGTTAACTGCTGTAACTGTATAGGTATAAGTAGATGAACCCGTAGCTCCAACAACAGATGAAGTAACAGTAGGATTAGCAAGTGGAGGTTGAAACCTATTATATACTAAATTTACATTAGCCATAATATACTCCCATTACAAATTTTGTCCTTGAATCTCGATTATAATCTCTACAATATCAACGGATTCTACTGTTCTATATCTAGGAGGATGGTTTTTGTAGTAATATAAGATTCCATTGGATTGTATCTGGGTTGGATATAACACATCATATCCTTCATAACCAGAAGCAGGAACAAGATCTACGTACAAAGCAGTCTGACGATAAGTAACAACTGGAAACTGATCATATTTCAAATCGGCTCTAAAATATATCCACCTAGCTCCTCTAGAATATGCTTCAGCATCAGATACCAAAGAATATTTCTGACCTTGGAATTCTATGGGGCCTGACTCATCTGGAACGCATAAGGAAACAATATCACATCTTTTAGCTCCTTGAACTTCATTTATACCAGTAGTTGACAAATCTTCATCTGGAGGATACTCTTCACTTTCCCACGGTGTAGTCTGCCCTACCACAACCCAAGAAGTATGGCTATTCTTTAGATCTAAAGCTTGTAGAATATTACCTGAATACACACAGGCTCCAGCCATATCACTCTCCTTTTACACAGAAATCGTCGATGAATCATGTCTCATAGATAAAGCAGGATGTCTAACTCCTTCAGCTCCGTTGGTATATATTTCACTACCTCTTACTTCATATATGGAATGAGATAGCTTATTGTTAATTTTATCATATTCATATAGCTTCCAGTTAACATAATCAACACGTTCGTCAGCTACAAATATATAAGACTTAGATCCTTCAACTTCCCACTTAATAATATAATACAAATAACATCCTGCAGGGAACCATTCCTTCAGGTATTCAAATGAAGCCATATCAGAAGTGGTTAGATTAGTAATAAAAGATGCTTCCCTATAATAATCGGCATCCTGGTACCTTTGATAATCCCATGCTATCTTACCTGATGAATATTCTACTACCCTATCTGCTTGATGTTGATAAGCAAATTTAGCTCCAACAGCAGTTAAAGCTAAATCCCAAAACCTATACGATCCAGCAATCTTCCAAGCTGAATTAGAAAACCTCAATAAATCAGCTCTAAAATCTTCTAATACTATATCCGTAACATCAGTCCATCCAACTAGATCAGTAGAATAATCTAAGAAATCCCTTTCTGGAGGGTTTGTATCATAAGATCTCAATAGATTAGTGGTTTTCACAAAATGATCCTCAAACCACTCCTGAACAGCTTCTATTAACTGCTTTAACCTATCAGATACTAGCAAATATTCAGGAATAATTCTTGTAAAGTCCATTATCCCATACTCACGCTTATGTCGAGTTGAACAAGTCTCATAAATTCATAAGGTTGAAGTGTTACATCTTCTATTGGATAGTATATATTAATAGATTTAACTCCTGCTACTTGTTCCAGAGCATATTTTATATCTGCTCTTGGAATCCACTGACCAAACTCTAGATTATTAGGATCATACAAACTTTGAACAGCTGAAATCATGTTAGACTTAACTGAATTAGCATCATATCCTCTTTTGATAACTGCACCAACTCCAATCTTTACATCTCTTATCAAAGGAGATTTAATCTCCACTTCCAATCCTGCAGGGATCATATCGTTTAGATAATTTGTAAGTTCGTCCTTAAATGCACTACTAAGCTCATATCCACCTTCTGGAAGTACATATATCCTTACAACTCTAAAAGGTACTAATTTCTGATCCTTAACATCCATAGCCTTAGCCTTAAACACACCAGGAGTATTAGAAACAAATTTTTCATAATCCTTAGCCGCTACGAACCCAGATACCAACCTATAAGCAAGTGGAACATTGACCCTAAGTGATTCCAAATCTTCCATTGATCCACCACCAGAAATAGGAGGAATTACTTCAATGGGAACACCTAAGACTGAATTAGAACATGAAGGCGAATCACCGAAATAGTTAGCATCTTCACCTTCAACCTCATAGCAGTGAATAGATATAGTCTGACCTACCAGAGGCAATCCTGTATCTAGAGTTCCAAACCGAAGTTCAAGTGTCTTATCTGGCAAGGTTGCTATCTCGTATACTTGCTTATCTTTGGATAGTAATACATACGGAACTTGAGTCCATAGATTATCACCAACATAAACCTTAATATCTTGATCCGATATTTTTTCGCTTCCAAAGTTAAACTTCAAAAATGGATATGAATTGGTAACATCAAAGTTATATACTTGCTTTACTCCTTGTCTTACAGTAGCTTCAACGTAATCATTGCTATCTCCTGCTGGAACTACCACATCATTAGGAAAATAGAAAGTGTATCCATTTATTGTCATAACAGTATCTGCAGGAATAGTTACCTCAGTATCACCTTTATACAACCTTACGGTAGCTACCGCTCCCCTAGCCCTCTTTACCTTATAACCAACCAGATTGCCTAACCGAACTAACGATTCCCAAAACTGAGCAGTATCAACAAATATTTCTTCAAATACCCTCTGAAGATAATACTGAGCATTTATGGTTGCATAGGCAATAGCCTCAATCAACATAAGAGTAGTTGAAGAATCAGTCAGACCTTTCCACGCAGGCTTATCCTCTAGCCTTTGTTTGAGGTCAGCCACTAAAGAATCAAAGTCCAAGTTCGTATATGCTAGTGGTCTAGTCAATATTAGACCTCCTTACCGCCATCAAAAAATCTTGTATATCCTGAACATGTGGACATTCTATAATTCTACCTACCAAAGACTCGTCCCACTGATCTAATATATCATTGTAGGCTAGTATAGCCCACCAGTAATATGGAGTTTGATAAACGTCATAACTAAATAAATCAAACCTACCTAAATAATACTCACCAAACAAGTACCTAGTTACTGGTCTCTTTACAAACTTCTTAATATAACTTAATGGATATCTAGCAAAGTTTCTTTCGTAGGAATTTATTGTTGGTAACAAATCGAAATACGACTTCATAATCCCTTACACCTTATGCCTCAATATTCTTATCACTTCATACTTTTCGCCTACATCAGGAATTGCTAAGGACAACTTAACATAATAACCATCATTCTTTTCTGTAGGATATACCGATACAGATTCAACAGCGACTCTAGGTTCATATCTATTAAGTGCAGAAATAATCTCTTGTGCTATTACAGTAGCATTTTCTCTGTTAACAGGTTCAAACAAAAGAGATTTCAACCTAGAACCCCACAATGGACGCATTACTCTTTCGCCAATGAAAGTCAGCAATACATTCTCTACACATTGGAGAATGTACTCTAGGTTATATACAGATTTAAGCTCTCCTCTTTTATCTAGTCTAAACTTATTGTCTATATCTTGCCATATGATCAGCATGTCTTAACCTAATCAAAAGTTTATCGTTTCTATCTTCTTGATCGGGATAGCATACCCTATATAAACAGGGTACATCGGATCACCTTGTTCGAAGAAAACCCAAACCCACGAACCTGTCTGAGGGACTACACTTGGCTTTGAAGGTTCATCTCCCCACCACCAGCATGGTTGTGCCCAAGGTAAATCATCTTTAGGAATATCATCCTCTTCTTGCAAATCAAAAAAGAAGGGAAATACCCTGACCCTCACCCTACCTTTATTCTCTGGATCAACATTATCCTCAACTAGAGCCTTATAAAACCCATCAAATCTAGGCTTGGATATGTTCCCTTCTCTTAGATAATTCTTAATCATAAAACATCCCCTAAGTATTCATCTCTAGATAATACCAACTTCATGATGTATTTTTGACCAGGAGCTTTAGCAAAATGAATAATCTTAGTAATCAACCAATCTCCATCTACAGCATAGAACCTTTGCTTACCTGATATAGACAAAGGAAATTCAAGACTAACTTTCTGACCTACCTGTATCTCAGGACTAGCATAGGTTAATATAGAAACACATCTTTTCATGAAAGATCTATGTGGAGACCTACTAGCTAAAGCCTTTGTCTCAAAATCAAACCCTAAATTACTCCATTCCAAAGAAATATGCCCACCGTATTCATACAGATTAGGTTTATACCTCTTAGTTATTATGCTATCGTACAAAGGATCGTAGTACCTATACGTTTTCTTATCAGGTTGAAGATGTTCAAACGAAAAATCGTCATACGCGTAATACGCTTCGATAGCTTTTTTGTCTTTCAAAGAATACACTGATACAGTCCTTCCATAGTCATATACGTTGAATGCCTCAGTGTACATCATAGAAAAACCAAACCCTACTCTCTTCCCATCTGAAGATATTCCATTGTTATTTTCAGCTTCACTTATGACCTTAGGATCATACGTTATGACAAATTCATGTTTAGTTGAATTCCTGATCAAGTAGGATGGAGTGCAGAAGTTTACCCTTGGTGGATTTATTTCAGCACCGTCAAAGTCCACTGGAAGTCTAACTAAATCAGTCCATGCCATGAAACCACCATGTCCTTTATAATTAAAAGCCTTATCAGCTAGATACCAAATGAACTTCAGAGGAGGCCATCCTGGCTGAATATAAATCGCCTTGTCAGCAGTAGCTTCAAACGTATCATCAGAAAACACAGGATACATATCTAATTTCTCTAATATGAATTCCACTAATTTTCTAAATACTTCAGACGAAGTATCTTCACCATAAGAGTATCTCCTAGCCCAGATTAGGAAAGGAATACCATACACGGGTACAGCAGTAAACCTTCTAGGTTGATTCCAAGGCTCTTTTGCATAAGGTGGAGATGATTCTTTCATAGACAATATAGCCCAATCCCCTACAAGACCAGGATCATCCTCAGTAGCACTCAATCCTACTCTAACGAATGCAGTTCCCGCTTCATCAAAGTAAGCTGCAACTGGATCTCTAAAAGACAATTCCATTGTAGGTAAGAACATATTACAAGATTCAATTATCTTAATTTCATCAAATATGGTAATAGGTAATTCCATGGAGTTAGTGTAATACGGATTGAACTTTACTCTTATTACAGCTTTCTTTTCTACTGGCATTATTCCATCCTAGATGCAACGTAAATAGTATCAATCATATCTTCATAAACGATCTCAGAAGTACTGAACGATAAAGTTAAATCAGCAAAAGCAGGTAATCCTCTGATAATGGCTTCGGAATAACTAGTATCAACGTGAGTCAATACTGCTTCAGGTAGGTATATCCCAGTTCCTATCCATACTGACAGATATTTAGGTTCAATCACCATAGCATTTGCTAACTTAGGAGTTACCATCCTCTTGAGAGTCTTCATAGGTTCCCACACATCTGCCACAGGATCAGATTTAGTCCATAACCTGCATGTTATATTCACAGTCATATAGTCAGGAAAACCACCTATCATCTTGGTCAGCTCTGGATGTTTAGCTAATGCAGCTGGGAGCTTACTAGCTAGGTTTCCACTAAGCTTTCCTATTCCTGACTTAACAGCGTGGAGAAACTTAGTTGTAATTTCAGAAGAAGGATCCATAAACGAGCTCCAGTTATAAGTAAGAGAATCAGACACGCTACCAATTAGATGAGCTCTAAACTCAACATTAGCATCTCCAACACTTGGAGGATTGTTAAGGGTAATTCTAATTGTTCTGTTCATAGATCCTGTCATAACAACCCTGCTCCTAACAAAACTATTCCTACATCATCAACTACCACAGGAATCTTGGTTGCATCTGTTCCAGTACCATCGGAAACCATAGTAGGAGCGAGACCAGATGAAGCGGTAGCACTGATATTATTTTGAATCTTCTTAAGCTCGTTTATCATCAAAACTTCAGACGATCTCTGGGATTCTACTAAAGCACTAACCTTTGACTTGGATTGTTGCATAGCCTTGTCTTTTGCAAAAAGATTCTTAATGCTGGAAATGAAATTACTCACTCTCTTTTGTCCTATTAAAGAAGTTACAGTACCTACACCTCCTCCAACCAAACCCCCAACTAAAGTTCCAATACCTGGAACGACAGAACCTACAGCTGACCCAATAGTAGCTCCTCTCAAAACTCCACTTGTAACCCTAGATGTAACTGGCTCCTCCTTTTCTCCAAATACGAAATCTGTTATTGCCTTAGATGTTCCTTTTTCTTTGACTCCCTTAAACAGACCTCCTAACTCTATTGCAGACGCTACTATAGGAAGCGATTTAGAAGCTAAGCTAGGTAACCTCCCTAATACACCAGCTAATGGTTTAACCTTCCCTATTACACTAGTAGATTTAGATAGTACTTTAGATATTACGTTCTTTGTACTACTTCCAACTATATCTGCAGGCTTGGAGAAGATCTTAGACACTATATTACTTATAGTTGATCTTGCACTTTTAACTCCAACATCCTTAGCAAAAACATTGGTCGCCTTAGACCCACCCTTACTGAATATATTAGTCAATGATTTAACCTTATTAACGATACTACCCATAGACTTAGACAACACCTTAGACGCTATACTTCCTGCGCCACCAAGAACACCTCCTAACCTAGACAATCCTTTTCCAAATACATTAGATGTAAGGCTACTTACAATATTTTTACTAAAACCAAAGATTTTATCCTTCAACTGTTTTAAATAAGATAGTTTGACATACTTCAAAATCCCTTTCATAATAAATTTCATTGGCAAGAATAACGAACTCAATGATCCTAACAAATCACCAAAACCAGATCTAATCAACCTAGCAACATTAGAAATCCCAGAACCTAACTTCTTAAACCCTTTACCTAATAGACTAGGTAAAACAGACAACTTATCAACAACTTTAGCCATCAACTCAATTGGAGAAGACAACCCTAACAAAGATTGGATTCCCAACAATACCTGACCGAAAGGTAAAGAACTAGCCACAGCGGTAGATACCTCTTCTGCAATAGGCATCTTCTCTAGCGATTCCAATACAGATCCCATCCATTTTCTAGGGTCTATTACGTTTAACTTTTCTGCAATAGATTCCTCCGCAGGAACTAGTTTCTCTATATTTCTGCCTACCTTAGATTCCAATACTTCTATCTGTTTCTTTAGTTCCTTATCTTGTATCTCAGATAATCTATCTTGAATCTCCTCAAGAGAGTTTAACAAAAATACTATCTCTTTTAATTCTTCCCTGCTAAATTCAGATACCTGTCCTATTTGACTAGAATACTCTGATAACCTTTCTATTACTTCCTTATATTCCTTGAAGGATTCGTTATCTATATCGCCTAAACGTTCTCCTACCTCAACCAATTCGTCTCTTATATCAGATAAGACTGACATAATCTGATCACTAAGAGCTCCCGTACCACTGGAAATCTCTGACTTCTCCTTTCTGAACAGGTTGCTTATAGAAGGAATAACAGAAGTAGGAAGTAAGGTAGAAAGTGATATTCCAACTCCATCACGAGATACTGAATGGATTATCGATTTGAGCATTATGTTGAATCCTCCTTCTCAATTCAACGGCTTGGTTTAACCATTCCACTAACTCAAAATAATAATATTCTCCTGAAGGAGGAATATTACATAACCATGACAAAACTACCTCAATCTCTGACAACATCCTAAAATAAGCTTTACCGAAAAAATTCTGTAATAGGAACTACTGTATCTATACTAACCGTGCAATTATTACAAATAACCTTCTTTCTCAGGTCTACCCCAAAATCCCTCTCTTCTACCCACTCCAATATCTTCTTCAAAGTAGATGCAGGTAGCTCATCAAAATCTTTAGAAGATAAAGTAGTACATGCTCTGACTAACTCAAATTGATCGTCCAGCTTGGAAAAATCTATCCTACCAACCCTAGGCAATGTAACATCTATTTCATCAATAACGATACTAGTATCTGACCCCTCAAATGATTTGACTGGCAACTGATCCAGATCAACTCTAAACTCAACCAACCTAGAGCATGATGGACATTTTACTCCTAATGTCATATCTGATCCTAATGAATTTACCCTAACTGCCATTACTAGATAGATAAAGTCCTGTATGACCAAATCATTAACATTTATCCCATTGGTAACAGCTTGGATAGTATCCTTCAACACTCTCCAATACGAATCACCAGACACGGACAAAGCCTTTAACTCGCCTACTTTAAGTGGTCTAGCTATTACTTCGGCAGGGTAACCGAATTTACCTTCCGAGGGTAAGCTAACCTTATACGTTACCGTAGAAGTCTTCTGAGGTTTAACCTCTTCCAATACCACAGCCATTAATTATTCTCCTTATCTGGACGATCCAAACTCCACTGAAGAATACTTAAAATTTACTTGAACACCTAGATAATTATTTTGTCCGTAATCTAACTCAAACGTGTAAAAGTTAATAGGAAATGTATAGGTATATCTATAAGTAGATATAGAATCACCAGTAGAGTCTAACAACAATATCACAATATCTCTCCAATACTCAGCAGGAGGAGCAAGTTCGCCATTCTCGTTAATTATCATTCTTAGCCAAGCACTAAAATACTTAGTAACCATAAGATATTCATTTTCTACAAAGGTAAGAGAAAACTGAGAACCAGCTTGAATACCCACAGCCATACTAGCTGGAATCACAGGTGTCAGATGTAACTGATCTTCTGTTTCTATATTCAAACCGGGAAGAGAGGCAGAAACAACCAGCCCGGATACCTCATAGCTATTAGGCATATCTGCTGGTAATCTAACTTCAAAATTATAACCCATTACGGGTTGTCTTATGATTTTAGCTACATCATACAGTTTCATAATTATTCTTTCTTGCAGTAATCATACCTGAAAGTAACCGTAATCGTTAACGCATCGTTGGATGTATAATCCAAAGTAACAGGCTGTAAATTTTCTGGCCATGCGTCAATAAGAGTGTAAGTTCCTATAACACTATCATCAACACCTAACAATCTCAATTCAACAGTCCCAATGATCTCGTCTTTAGGAGACTGAGTCCCTTCCCAAGCATCCTGAATTGCTTTTCTCCACTCTGAAAGGGATTTATATACTACCAGATCTTCAGTATCCCAGAAAGACAAGTCAATCGTATGAGCAGATCCATCTCTACCAGGATAATAGACCGTCCACGCTCTGTAAGGAATCTCTATCACTTGAGTTACATCATCAGGAAGCGATGATGACCTAGCTCTGAACTTAACTCCATCCACATCAGAAATATAATCCGAGCGTATTTCTACTTCCCAATTGTAAGCATATGCAGGTTGTCCTAAACTTGATATTCTCTCTACGCCAGCCATATCCTAACTCCTTAACAAAATTATGGATAAAATTTATACTCAACTTAAAACCAACTAGAATGCAATTCCACCAACTTCTTCAAAATCAACACCCGTTCTAGTAATAACTGCTCTCAAGTGAATTCCTCTAATTCCTCTAACAGGTTTCAAGAATAGATCAGCAGTAAGAATACCATTGTCTATGTTGATAGGTGGATTGTTTCCATCTGGATCTCCGAGTGGATCACATTTAACCAAGAAGTCATACAAACCACCAGTCCTCTTCACCTCAGTCAAATAATCTGTAATAGCACCAACAAAATTACGTCTTGTATCCTCAATCAAAGGTTCAAACAGATAGGACTTCGCTAGCTTAACCAGCGAAGCTCTCATTTCAATTAAACCACGCCTTATCTCTAAATAGGTAAAAGCAGAATCGTTAATTTGTAGAGTTTCATAACCCCACAGGACATACTGACCAGGAAACCTCCTAAATATGTTAATCCTCTTAGGAGCTAGCTGGTCGTGATCTGCTTCAGTATAATAAGCAGTAAGACCTAATGCAGATATAGCACCGCGATTAACTCCAGCCGCCGCTACCCAAGGTCTATAATATCTGTCAGTAGTAGCCATCAGACCCGCAACTATTCCAGATGGAGGAATAATCATCTGTTCATCATTATCGTAATCATAAGTCTTGATCCAAGGAGCGAACAATGCCGCATAGCTAGAATCAACAGCTAGGGTAGTATCTCTATAAGATATAACATCCTCAACACTTGTAATATCATACGGAACATCAAGAAGAGCTACACAATCTTGCCTAGACTCTGCTATGTTCACCATATTGGTTTGTATCTGCTCATCGGCAATACCACCTTGGATAAGCAATCTTATAGCGTACTGATCAGTATTCCTATACAAATTCCAAGCAGTAATCAAATCGCCTGACGATACTGAACTACCATCATTACCTTCAGCAAGATAAAGACTTGTAGTTTCTTTAGGTAGTTCAGCAGTAGATGATGGATTCTTATAAACTCTAATGTAATCAGATCTATTATTGATTACATTCTCTACATAAAGAGAATTACCCCATCCATCCTTAACATTAGAAACTAGTGAACAAAGAAAAGACTCCACTAACTCGCCACGATAATGAACCAAAACTCTAAAGGTTTTATCATCAGCGTTTACATCACTGATAGTAACAATTAAATCATTATTCCAAGCCCCAGGATCAGCTCCTATAAATAGCAAACAATCTTCCGTCTGCCATGCATAATCATTAGGATCAGCTAATCCTGAGGTAAGTGAATAAGAATCTCCTGAAGCTCCATCTTCCACAACTACAGCTCCACCATACAATGCACCAGAACCAATGGCTCTAACAACCCACAATCCAGCTCCTTCTTTGGACAAGAAAGACAAAGCAACATAGTGCTCAAGAACATCAGATTCTACTGTTCCAGCAGTAGTAAAAAGCAATTTATACCTATCCACACTAGAAACGAATACTGGCTCAATAGGTCCTTTCTTAGCTCTAACCACTATCGCTCCAGGCGTGGATAGTTTATTAGGCGAATAAGAACTAATATCTATCTCTGACCAAATTACTTTTGGACTTGCAAAAGTAGGCATTTCCACTTCCTCCTAATCTTAATCCTTTATATTGAATTCTTTCTTAAGAAACCTAAGCACTTTATCCTTGTTCTTGCAAATAGGATCACCTTTCCTTTTCCCGCTACAGCCATACCTATTGTAGAAGAAATTAACCCTAGCTACTGCTTGCGCATAGGATTTAGAAGCCTTAGCCACAGTTTTAGCTATGGTAGCAGGATCTTTTGTAAATAAATCCTCAGGTGGATGCCATTTAGTCTTAACCTTGCTAGCCCAAGTAGTTCGTTCTATCAGGTCTATTAACTCTCTAGCTAAACTCATGTTTCCAACTCCATGATTGAAATATTATCTCATAGGAGGCAAACCAACTATAAAACCAGCTTCTTTTAAAGCTTTAACCAAATTCCACAAATGTTTGCACATAGCAGGTATATGCATAAAATTAACCGAAGGCCAGTAAGTAGTTTTTCTTTTATATGGTTTAGGACGCCTTCCATAGATAGCTTTACGTTGCCAAAGATACCAACCAAATCTATAATAAAAGTCTTCACAACTACACCTAACCTGAACTCTGGTAGTTTTAGCATCTATCTTAGTCATAGGAATAAATTTAGTAACCCCAGGTCTTACTTCATGAGGTATAATCTTATATCCTGAAAGATCTCCAGTCCTTGCCCACTTCCGCATGATTTTAAGATATTTAGGTCCTCGATCTACAAACTCAAATCCTCCAGTAAACTGTATAGCTGTCTTTCTAGGAGTCGTAACTCCAGGTGTTCCAGGCTCTACAAGAGCAGTTACTGTCAACGATTTCATGCCTACCCTAGGAATAAATTTCCATTGGATTATTCTTAGATGCTGATGAGGAGGAGGAATGCGATCGATCTTTGATTGCACCTTATCATATAAATCTGTATTTTTATATAGATCGTATAAAGTCAACCCTTCACCTCTTAATTTTTCTAATAGTTCCAAAAGATCCTGGGCTTTACCCATCTATCTATCCCCAAGCCAAATACCATTTACTAAGCTCTCCTAACTCCTCTAAAGCTTCCTGCTCTAATCCTTTCCCTTCGGAAACTAGATCTACTCCATCAACAGCAATAGGAAAACCTTCAAGCACGAAAGCCTTTCTAGCTCTCCCCAAAGCTTGAAGAAACTTTCCAGCTAACAGTTTAAAAAACAATTCATCTGAAGTATCAATAGTATCTACATAATAAACCTGTCCATCGTATTCTAGCTTATGTTTATATACGGCTGTAACATCATACTCGCCGTCTACTGTTACATATAGAATAGGAGGACGATAATCAAAAGGAGCTCTCCTTGGAACATCAACCTCATTGCGGTACTCTTGGAGGATGTCTTGATAAATAGCATTGTAGGGAATGCTAACCAACATTGCTTTAGAAACCCAATCAGGTACTCCATAATCATGTCCTGTAAAATCGTAAGACATCCCTGTTACAACAATATTAAACTTGCGATCAATAGGTCTGTACTTGCTATAAATATCAAGAGCAGGCTGAACCAGCTTCCTAAACCTATCAAGATCTATTTCTAAATCACCTTCAAACAGAAACTGACCTGACTCTATGAGTACCTGACTATAAATCTCGTCCAAAGTCATGTTAGTTTACCTTTTTCTTCCTTCTGGATAACTTCTTGTTTTCTTCAGTTCTGTTTTCTGACTCTTTGGACTCAGACTGCTCTTCTTTCACTTCACTAACCTCAGCTTCCAATTCTTGAGAAGCTTCCTCTTTCCCTTCTTCAATTCCCTCTTTAGTTGATTCTTTCTTATCTTCTTCCTCAACCTTTTCCTCAACAGAAACTAAATCTATTATGCCCATCTTCTGAAACATAAGCAATTCCTTGTTGTAAGGACCAAGGGCAGAAACAGGCCAAACCGATTCTTTCTCTTTAATGACCAAAGGAGACATACCTACCTTGTTAATCCTAACAATACCCTTGGCTTTCTTTATGATTTTAAGTTTATCCATCAACAACCCTCCCTTAGAAAGAGGGTCGCACGAATGATTAAAGCGACCCTCTATTACAATCAGAGACTATTAGCTGGTTACCGTGAGCTTAGAAATAAAGTTGCTAACAAGCACCTCCACTCCAGCCCAGACTGCGGCGGCTCTCTGATTACCAAGTGGATTCTTACCAGCTGGCAAGGTAGTGGTAACCGTAAGAGGCATAAACGGAGCATATACTCCAGCCGCTTCAAATGGATTAGCTCCCTTATAGATTCCTATGGCCTGATCAGCGTTCAGAACGCTTGCATCAGTAACCCTAACAACTACCATACCATCCAAAGTACCAAATATATGAGCGCCAATTGTAGAACCATCAGCTAGTTTCTCAAATCCAGGGAGTGTAGATACAATAGCCGCAACATTCCTACCTGCCACAAGAGCAGAAATAACACCACGTCCAGCTTGACCAATCATAGCAGATTCTACATCAGCAAGAGCATCTTTAAAGGTTTGTTTATGTTCATAATAACTAACTCCATCTGGTGGAGTCTTAGACCAGTCAGTATTAACAGGAGCATTAGCAACAAATTGACGAATAAGATCACCACCTATTTCTGCGTTTATTTCAGCGACAAGATCCCTAGCAAGCTCATCTTCAGCGACAATTCCAAAACGTTTCCTCATACCAAAGCTCTGAAGCATCCCTATGGTACCTTTAAGAGCATACACCTTAGCCATTATCGACGTGCTAGCCCATTCTGTACGGATTTTAGGAATATCATCAGCCGCCTCATAGTTAGCCTGATAGCTTGCATAGATACTAGCACCATTAGCTGGGGCAGTAGCAAAGGTCAGCGAGATCGCACCAGTTACATAGTTTACGGTTCCACTAACACCAGCGCCTATAATGTTTCCATTACCATCGTCCTGACCAAACACCGTGGTAGAACCAGAAACTGTAATCTTCAGAGTCTGGCTTCTAATAGGAGGCTGAGCAAGTGTAACATTAAAATCCGTTGTAGCTCCATCACCAGTAGCTATAACTTCTCCGCTGATATAGTTGCTAGCATATCCCGTAGGAGTAGAACCACCAGAAGTAGCGCTAGCAAGAGTATCACCAGCAGTAACTGAACCTTTGGTTGTATCAGCTTTAACGTTCTTGAAATATACAGTTCCCTGCTCTTCCTCTATCCTGAATGTTCAGTTAGGCTCGCCAAACCTAACCCGTCGCATTTGCGACCGCCCTAGGTTTCCCTAGGGAGCAGACTATATCACCATCCTTCACATCCACTTTAAAGATATGAAGGATGCCTCCCGTTTCGACCGCCAGTGGCTTGCGGCCTACCCTACTCCCTTCCCCAGACTCCTGGGTCTGAGTGGTTTCGGTAGTCGTTGAACCTTCCCATTCTAAATTCAGGAATGGGCTTGGCTGCTGGTTACCCATTTCGAGCTCGAAAAAGCTCTCATCCTGAGGATTGTTACTTAGATATCCTCTAATCTTTAACCCTACCATCTAAGTACCTCAGGCTTTAGGGCTTCCCAGCAATTAGGGAGGTTTTACACTAGAGATTACTCTCTAGCGGCCCATATTACATAGGCTGAACACTAGCAATAATAGGAACTACACTCGTACCATAAGCAACGGTAATAACGTCATAAGCAACATTAGGAATCTTGCCAAGCTGATTAAGATTACCATCTTCCTCACAAATAGCTTTGTAAATGTCAAAAGCCTCCAGCTGACGACCAAGTGCATAGACATCGTAAGGTTGAATACCACCTTTAACCTTGGCCACTAGAGACTTCTCGAAAAGATCCATTTGATCACGGTAACGTTCGTACAACCTTTCGGCTTCTTGTTCAATTTTCCTTTCATAAAGTTCGACCTTATCCATAATCATACCCTCCTCATGATCTGAAATTCATATTCTAGATTACAACACAACCACTCCTACCTCTGAAGTGCAGAAGAGGAGGGATTCCTTGGAATCTATGAACGAGCAAAGTAATTAAGCAACCGCTCACCCCTAGATTCAAACAAAGATCCCTTGGAAAAATCATCGTCTTTGTCTTCTTTCTTTCTATACTTTTCCTTGATCTTGAGCTGTTCAGAGAATTCCTTGAAGAATTCCCTTATTTCATCTTCACTCATCTTTCCATATACTTTCTCAATAGCCTCAACAGGCACATTCAACTCATCAGCTAGTTCTTCCACTTTCTGCTTCTTCATGCTTTCCATAACCTGCTTAATCATTTCCTCAGTCTTACTAAACACTTCCTCTATTTCACTAGGAGAACCAAGTTCTTGATACTTTTCTAGCGTTTCCTTAGCTTTACTAAGTGCTTCTTCTACCTCCTCGGGAGAACCAAGTTCTTTATACTGAGAAAGCATACTGATAGCTTCATCAAGAGCTTCCTCTATTTCACTAGGAGAACCAAGCTCTTTGTATTCCTCCAAAGCTCTCTTAGCCTTGTCCAATGCCTCATCAATCTCATCAACTGACCCTATCTGTCTGTACTTCTCCAACTCAGCTTTAAGACCCTTGAGCTCTTCTAATTCTCTAGTAGCCTCTTCCAGCTTTTCTTTCAACTCTTTTTCTTTGGCTTCAAGAACCGAAGCTTTCTTCTTGTACTCCTCAAGTTCCTCAAGAGCTTTGTTAAGCTCCTCTTGCAGTTTAAGATTTTCTTTGACTTTAGCTTCCAGAAGATCCATATCTACACCTCCATCACTGCTTGTTCCTTTCAAACCCTCGAAACAATAACTAATATCCTTCTCTAAAGACTCAACAAGTTGTGGCTGGGCTTGTAAAAAACCAGGCTCCACCACAAAATCGAAACCTTTCAGATCATAACTATTCTCATCTACAACAGGAACGCCGTTCTTAGTACCAGAATATTTTCCTTCTGCTCTGCTAGAAACAAATAACTTAGATCCAGCTCTAAGCAATGTATTCAGTATACGACCAGCAGGAGTATTGAGAATAAGTGCTTCTCCTATACCCCTGCCCTTATCGTCTATATAAAGATCAGTAACTACATGACTTACCTTACCTTCTAATAAAGCAGTATCACCTATATTCTGCTCGTGTCCAATAGTTCCAAACATTACACGATTTTGTAGTTTATCCCTAACTTTTCCTATAACCCTCTCCCACAACGATCTAGGATAATAACGCTTGTTGCGACTGACGCCTTCAGGAACAAAGAATTGTCCTCTGACCTTAGCCAGAATATGTTTACCATCTACCTCACCGCTGGCTTCTTCTACTACAAAGCTGATTTCTGGTTGAAATATATCTACTAGATGTTCCATGGAATCTACTCCTAAAAATAACTCAATTACCTACACCATAACATTTGAATTTCATAACGCTATCCTAAGACTAATCTGCTTACACTCCACCAAATTATTACCCATTTCCTTTACCTCCTTTAATCCCTAACATTCTCTTCAATACTCCCACAACCAGCCTATAAAAATCTGGATCGTCCTCAGATTTATTGTATTCCTTCTCTACAATTTCCTTAGCTTTGTTCCAAAGTTCCTCAACTTCTTCTACGCTCTTTCCTGTTTTATCTGCAAAAGCCTTCACCAAAGCCGAAGTTTCTACTAAACGTAATAGGAATTCTAAATCTTCTTCAACTAACTCAACGTCCTCATCTTTCTTCAGAAGTGCTTCGTTGATAAGATACTTCTCCACCCTAGAAGCGACGCCTACAAGCTCCTCTACAAAAAGCAAGTAATCCAATTCTTCAATAATAGGACAATAATATTCTAATTCTATATAAGCATGGGTTTTAGCACTGGTCAGAGCTTTTAGAGCCTCAGCTACTTCAAACGTATTCAAGCTTTCCTCTGATCTAAAAATCCTAGTAGCTAAAAACCTCCCTAATGCTCGATGGAAACGCTTGCCTTTAGTAGACTGATGAAATTTACGAATACCTTTCAGATACCTATACCTATATCTCCTCCAATTAGCTTTCTGGATCTGAGAACGACGGAAGTCTTTTAGTCTTTGGATTAGCTGACGTCTTCTCTTTAGGAAAAGTTCAACTAGTTCTTCTGAAGGTTGAAAATCCTCTTTAACTTCCTCAAGAAGATCTACTTTACCTAACTCAAGTAGGAACAGCTTAATGTCATCAATTGACTTAAACTTCATACGACTACTCTACTCCCCAAAAAATAACTCCTATCCTGCCAATAGGGATAAAACACTATAACCTCTATGAGGTTTGTAGAATTTTTTCAAATCAGGATAATCCTTCAAAACCTTCTTTGGTAACACAAACCCCTTCTTTGCGGCTAGCTCTGCTACAAACCGTCTAGCCTTAGGCCAGCGTTTTTTCAGTAATTCATCACCTTCCTTATCAAACATCATGGCGTACGTCTCTGTTGCACATTCAAGCGGTAAGTATTGCCCGTTCGGTCCCAAAGCTATTGTCCCGTCCTTAGCCAAAGGTCCAAAAATCTCCTCTTTTTGGACTTTATCCAGCAAGAGATTAACTTCTTCTGGTGTTAAAGAAGATTCTAATTCATGTGCGAACTCATGCGCTATCACCCACTTTCTACTCTCAGGCGAAAGATCGAAAAATTTAGGACCCAAATATACCACGACTTTCCCGTCAGAAAACTCCACTCTTGCTTCCCAATGAGCTTTAGGTTCGTACTGAAAACCGGGCAACGGGTCTTCGACAAAATCCTCCAAACTAATAGTCCAAAGTCTATTCAATGAAGAACCCTTCACCTCGCATATCAACCTAAACAACTCCTCAGCCTTCGACATCGTCAACCCCCAACCTCGCTCAAGTAGGAACAACCTAATGTCATCAACAGATTTGAACCTCATAGCACCATCGTGAACTACCCTTTAATATCTACACAAAATTCTTAGTCATCACTGTATTCTTCCCATATTCTACCAAATCATCAATAGAAGCTTCTCCTTTCAAATACTTAAGCACCAAACTCTTCCCTTTGGAATCCCCAATATCACAAATCTCGTAAACTTCTCCACCTTTCACCACATACCAGTAGCGATAATCATTTTTCCAAGATCCGCCCCACCTAACCTCGAAGATATCCCCATCTGAAACAGAAAAAGAACCTGATACTGTAACCTTCTTCTTTCCATATGACCTATCTAGGTCAAAAAACTCTCTTCCAATCTTGTTTCCTTTCAAAACCAGTAAAGCAACATAAGGAATTCCTTTTCGAGGATCATTAGTAGCCTCGAAATTAAAAACATATTCCTCTTCAAAATCTTTCTCATCTCCGAAGTTATCTAAAAGGCTCTTCATCCAATCTAACAATTCTTCTAAATCTCCCTTAACCATATTATCCAATTCGTCTAAAATCACCTTTTTAATCTTCTCCACAGAACTAGAAGAAGACTCAGTCAAGACAAAAGGCGTTATCTCACCAAGGAATACGTTTACTAAATCCTCTTTATCCACCTGACCTTTCCCGTACTTATCATAATACCTCATAAGTACGTCAGTAACCCTACGACCCAAGGCTTTCTTCAAGAAAGAAATCTTAACTCCTAACCTAGATACTTCATCTTTAATCAGCTGGTAAACGTCCCCAAAAGTCAATCCTTCGACCAAATATTTCTTTTCAAAACCTACCTGACTAAGACGCTCCAAAATGTCTCTTGCCTTGTTCATAACCAACTACCTCCGATCGATCCAAAGCCCTTACACTACTTTCACTTCCACTTCTCTAAAATCGCTCTTACACCCATCCAAAAATTTTAACAAATTCCTATACTCCACCAAATCATCATAGAAACCAAGCTCTTATCCAATCTATCAACTCTTCCAATTCTTCTTCAGTCAAATTTCCTTCGTCCCATTCTTCGTGAATCACTTTCTTAATCCTCTGCAAAGCCCTAGAACGAGATATAAAATCCTCAGCCAAAGCAGAACGCTCCTTCCCAAAATCCGCCTGACTAAGATGCCTCAGAAAATCCTTTGCTTTGCTCATAACCAACCCTCCATAACTTCATTTAATTTATAACACTTTCACTTCCACATCCTTAAAATCGCTCTTATACACATCCAAAAACTTTAACAGATTTTTACTAATTTCCTCTTTGTCTCTACAATCAGTCCTAACAATGACCCTAAGTTTGTCGGGAACATCTTTACTAACTCCTTGGATCTGAAATTCTACGTGAAAATCACAACCAGAATACTCTTTTTTCAAAAAAGAGGTTACTACTGAAACATCAAATTTATTTCTCTTCTTCTTTATAAATTCAACAAGCTTTAACAACTCGCTAACTTTATTCACTTGTTACTCCTCACTAGTTCCAACGAAAACATAACCTTGCTCAATCCAAACCCTTCTGTTTTCTAATCTTCAAACTCAAAGCTCTTTTCCTTTTAGCCTGAGCTGTATGAGCCTTCCTCCTAGCCATAGCCAAAGCTCTTTTCTGCTTAGCTGTCAGTCTTCTTTTCCTCTTTACCACAGGTATCCTAACAACCTTGCCTTGACGAACTACTTTTTTATAGACAACTTCATCAATAGCGTCTTTACCCTCAAAACTCTCATCAGTACCTACTTCACCAGCTTGAAATAAGGTTTTAATAGTGCTTATGTTAATCCAATCCAAATTAACCAAATCGATAAACGTTCCTACGCCTGTATCAACAATAGGAGGACTAAGAGGAGAAAGATCTATAATAACCTGTTCATCATCCTCACTGACCACCATTGCATACGGACTGCCTTCTTCATCAACTCCGAAAAGAACTGAAACTTCATCGCCTTCATCATCAGCGAAATCTATCACTACATTACCTTCTACATCGAGAGTAACGTCTGTAATTATTACATTCTCAACGTCTAATTCATCCAACTTCTGTTCAAAAGCTGATTTGACCTCTTCAGATGAATAAGGAATCAATTTGCTAAGCTGTTCTAAAAGACTTTTTGCTTTCTCTTCGGGTGAATAAGGAATCAGTTTGCTAAGCTGTTCTAAAAGACTTTTTGCTTTATTCATACTTTCCTCCAATAACAATCACTTCTCCTCAACCCTTACCACGCCACCCAGTCCTACAATGCTGAACTGTTTGTTTAGAAATTCCACAAACCTATCAAAATCAACATAATCACGAAGTGGACTTCCTTCTGAAGCAAGGTCAAATATAAAATCTTTCACATTACTCAACATGCCTACACTAGCATCCATGAATTCTAGCGAATCAAGATTATCAATCTCAACAAGCTTGTTTCTAAACGATACCTCTATATCTGAAGGAGTAAAACTTATACCCTTATTAACCAGATGTATAAAAACAATCTGCTTAATTCCGTTGCATATAGCACGCTGGATCGATTTCAGTCTTCTTAGGTATCTTGCATACCTCTTCAACAACTCCCCTTTAGGACCTTCGCCACCAAACAGTATTTCATAGGGTATCCCTACTGTAGTACAAATCACTTTTCTAAGGTCTTCGATAGAATTTAGAAGATCGTCTGGTTCATCCATCTTGTAATCAAACTTTTGCAACTGTCCTTTGTCTCCAAACACAGGAACAACCTTGAGCTTGCCTGCAGCAGCAATAGCATCTTCTATTGCAAGAGATTTAGTAGTAGTATTTACTCCTACTCTTTTATTCAGAAGATCCTCAATACGTTTTGCAACTTTAAAAGCTTGGTCAGGAGGAGTATTACTAGGCACTGCAACCCCAACAACTGAACCTTGGGTCATCTTATTCAACTTGGATGCAGGAACCAGAGCTTCTAACAATTGGAGTTCTTTTATCTTAGGTATAATAGAATATATTAAGCTACGTCCTACACGAACAAACCTAGGTATATCATCCTTATCCTTGACTCGCTTGTATAGCTCTTTTCCTATCTCGTCTACAAGATTTAGCCTAACTTTCCTTCCAGAAAGCATAAACTTTACATACTCGAAAGGCTCTTTAACCGTTACCTTATCGACTCCATGTTCAGAGGTGCGGACTAGGTACTTAGTAATTTCCCCACTCTTGGTTACTGCAAAAACAGAAGACTGATCTACATCATCGTTTAGCTCTACTAAACCTTTATCCTTTTCGACTTTGGTTGATAAAGTGTATTCTCCATAACACAACAAATCGAATGCAATATCCTCAACAAGCGAGTCAAACTTGAAATTCTCATCAAGATACTTAAGCTCTTTATTAAGGTTTGAATTATCTGACCTAACCTCTAGTATATCCCCTGTCGAAATATCAGGAGATAATGCGTCCTCAACATACTGTTGCAATATAGCATCTACAAGATAGAAAGACTTAACTTCATCTACCTTCTTGACTAGTTCTTTCCGTGATCTTGCAACGTTTGTAATAGTGGAAATAAGAACTACTCTCTGATAGTAGTCCTCTATGTCATTCTTTACCGATTGAACCTTGCTAGAATAATCCGATGCAATATCTTGTTGAATTTTTAAGCCTTCGTTAATCATTGTGAACCTCAAAAATAAATAGCTTTACATACCCCAGAATAGCTCTTGTAACTCGCTAGACAAAGAAACCTCAGGTTGATGCAAAAACAAAACTTTGTAATTATCGCTCCTATCCCTTGCAACACAACTAGAACCACAAACTGCATCTGCAATATCTTTACTTCCCTTCTCACCATTGCTAAATACAGGAGGATGATCAACCTTTTTTCCATCTGCGCTAAGCTCTAACTCTTGCAACTCCATTTTTAATATATCATTAGAAGGAATAACCTGTGATCCTTCATATATTGCAGTCCTAAACTGCAAATAAGGCAAGCTGGTTCTATCTACTGAAAACACTTCCGAATTGAAACCAGCTTTCTTAGCCCATTGGATCATATCTGCACTTTGAAAACCATCACAAGTAATAATGTCTATGTTATACCCTAACGACACCAACCAGTTTAAAAATAGCCTTACCTTATACAACGGTATCTGCTGATCGCCTTTAGCCTTAATTCCTAAACACCATTCTGTTATAATAGTAGGAACAATCTCAACAGTCTCTTGGAAAGTATAAGGATCTCTGACCGATTTTTCTTTATACCCACTCACAAAACTAGCCGCAATTCCTAACCTATCTCCAGATAGGCCTATATCAATATGTATGCATCGAGGGACATCTTTCTGCAAAGGATTCATAAAGTAATCTGACACTAACAAATAGTTCTGAATCTGATCTTGATCATCATCAAAATCTAGCTGTATCTCATCAGGAAATATATTGGTAACAGTTATAGCTTCGTTAAGCTTATGTTTCAACTTAAACAGCTTATAAGTACTACTCGTAGAATATCCTGCAAGGTCTCTAAGAGACGATACCAAATCAACCTCAAAATCTTCCTTATGCTCGATAGGTACATCTATAATCCTATCAGGCTCAAGGGATAGCAGATTTTTGTTCTGCTCAGTTATTATCTCAGGAGGTCTTGTCTCAGATCCTACAAACACCTTAAAAGTTTTGCCACTGTATCTTTCAGGAACAACCTCCCAGAGAGAAGCTTGAACTGTATACACACCCTGCTTGTTTCTATAACGATCTGATAATTTGTTAAGCGTACTAGCCTTGTCCGACTCTGAACTAACTATCCAAATCTTACCAGGTATCTTACCATCCTGCATATACCTAGACTGTATCCTACGTAAAAGAGAATTGAAAGTTTCTTCTACTTGTCCTTTTATTACTTCGAAATTAGCCTCATCTACTATTGCACCAACAATATCCTTACCTAAGGTATGACCAATTCTTGAACCTATGGAAAAATCTATGCCTTTGGGAAATAGGCTATCTCTACCTCTCGAAGGTAAAGAAGACATCTGCTCAAAAAAGAAAGGAGAAGCACTGAACATCCTAGAAAGCTTATCCCATACAACATCACTTGCAAGACCTAACGTCATGTTCAAGATTGCAAATACTATCTTAGTATTTCCTATCACCCCTAAAGCCTTTTGTGGACTCTTAAGACATAAGAGCTTATACACATCATAGGCAACGCCTACGCAAGCAGTAGTTGTCTTTCCAGTTCCAATACTTCCTCTTAGTGTTATTAACCAATACGGAGAAGATTGATATGGACTAGGAAAAATATCTTTTAATACCTTCAGCCAAAACTTTCTAAACTTGCCTTCGAAATAATTCCCTAGATAGTAAGGATCAGTTACAAAAGTCTCTACATCAACAGGCTTTCTCTCGTAGCCTTCCAGCTCTAGATACATCTTTTCTAAGGTAGCTGGGTCTAACTTTAGCAATTCGTTGTAAAGTGTTCTATCTATCGCTTCCATTTTTCTTTTCTGCTAGTGCTTTAGCAATCAAGTACTTTACTTTGTTCAAGGTCTTTCTATCTGCTTCCTGTAACCCAGTTTCGTCATCATTTGAAGAAGTTACGTTAAACTGCTGAACCAAGTTAAGGATTTCCTTTGTGTCTAAAGTCATCTCATGCAAGTTCTGAAGGAAAGATAAAACCATCTGCTGACTCTTTCTAGCTTCCCTGTATAGAGCTAACTGCTCTTGATAGCTGAGATCGTCTAGGCTGTTAAAAAGTTTTTCCTCTAAAATGTTCAACACCGAAGTCAATCTCTTCAACCTCGAACACTCTAGGGAAGCTTGAGAAAAAAGCGTAGCTTCGAGTCCTACTACGTTGTCTGCAAGGGCTCTGACTAGACTGTTGACCTCTATGGGCGTTGGCTTCGTTTTTCTTCTTAATAGCTTTGGCTTTGCCTTCGGAAGCGACTCCATGCTTTTCTCCTTCTTCATAAAGGAAAGCGATTTTAACGGAAGTTTTTCTGCGGAGTTTTAAACTTTTCCCTTGACTTTTTAAAACTCATAATATATAACGCTAGCGATGATGATGAAAAACAACGAAGGAGGAGAAGAAATGAAAGTTGATAGTCTCATTGAAAAATTAGAGATTGTTCTTCCCGATAACGATATTGAAGTTCTAGGTACGGGCGATTTGCGAGAGCTTGGTTATTTGACTAGAGATAAAGGGTTGGTGGTAGAATGTGAAGGCGAGCGTTTTTTACTGATTGTTATGCCAGGATAAATTTATAGAGCAAGCCCCAGGGTGCAATACCCTGGGGATAGGGGAAGTATAGATGGACGAGTTACAAATAGCATACCGAGGGAGTCATCCAGGTGCACCTCTCCCAGATGAGCCTATATGTCCGGAATGTGGACACTGGGTAGAAGAATGTAAGTAATCATCATAGTGGGATGAAAGCATCAAAAATATCTCAGTATCAGAAGTAGAGAAAAACAAAGCAAGAAAAGGAGATGAAAAATGAAAATCGTAAATTTGACACCACACAGCATCAACATCTACAGAAAGGAAGATGCGGAACACAACCCTTCCCTTCGTAAAGCCTTCATCAAACCAGGTGCAAGACCTATCTTAACCATACCATCATCCGGGATGGTTAATGCACACATAACCTACACTTACGACACTATGATAGATAAAATCCCGATCTACAAACCTGTTGTTCAAGGAATTGACCCTCTCCCACCAAAAGCTATGAAAGCAGACATAATAATCGTCTCTGCTCTATATGCTTCCGCCGCTAAAATGGTAGGAGTTGATACTACCAAACTAGTAACCGTAAGCCAACCTGTCTATGATAACCCTAACAATCCTCGACCAGTTGGTTGTATAGGATTGAACAGAGTTGAATAACACCAAACAAAAAGGAGGGAAATCATGGTTGAAATGATCTTCTACAAAAGAACAAACCGAAAAAAGCAAAGATGTGAAAACTGCGGAAAACAACCAGTAAGAATCGTTATAGATCGAATAGTCCAAAACGGACTGTCTTATGTGAGTGGTTATAACGCACTCGAAGAGCAATATTGCTCTCTGAGTTGCGCAAAAGAACAACACCCCGAGGGAGAATTCATCCTCGCTAGAAAAAACACTTAGGTTTAACAGCCTAAATCTTAACCTAGGTGGGCATAAGCCTGCCTAGGTTGGAAAAAAATAACCATAAATAAAGGAAGGAGGAAAGAAATGATCAAACAAGAAAGGATCAATGACGTCTACACCTACCTTGTAGCAATTAACCTCAACAATTGGATTTATATCGATGATCCAGAATCAAACTGGGATCATCCTTCCTCCATGTTAAACCCAGAAGAAGCTCTAATTGCAAAAGAAAGAACTGAAAGATTCCAAAACCTGACGGGACTCTCCCAAGAAGCCAAACAGGTTATTAAACTAATCCTAGATGCGCCTTCCGAAATCACCGAACAAATCAAAGATGGAAGAGGAACACATCGGTACAGTCTAAACAAGCTTGAAAAAGTGATAAGAAAAGAATTCAAATGGCCATGGAAAGTTATACGGCAAAGTTTTCAAGAAATAAAAGATTGGTTAGACGAACTATAATCGAAAAGGAAAGGAAAAGCAATGGACATAGGAAAACAAATCTTCGGTTCTTCCTGGGATATTATCACAAAAACTTTTGAACAAATAACTATTGCCGAGGAAGAAGTATCTAAATCAAAAAACCCATGGGTCAAGAAATCACTAAAACCTTATTACTCTCCTTTCCTAACGAAAGCGCCTGCCTGGTTATTCCGACGTCACGTTCGCACGATAATCAAAAGAATCGACAAACTCACCAGAGATCACAAGGCTCTTAACGAAGAAAAAATAAGACGAATAATAGGTCCTCCTACAGACGAAGAAATCATCATGATGATATCGAATACCTCTTTAGTCACTCCTGTAACCACCGAAGCCTCAACAGTTGCAATAACCTTATTCAGAAAGATCTACAAAGCAGAATTCAATAAAGAATTCCTACCAGAAGCAAATACAGACCAAAAACTCTTTCGCTATGCATACAAGAAAATAAAAGATAGGATAACTGTAAAAGAAAGAATCATAGCAACAAAAGAAGTGCTGAAAGATTTAAAGAAGGAGGGAAAACAATGGACATAATCCAAGAATCCTATGTCTGGGCAAGAGTAGTCAATCCAAAAT
>Ga0190314_1000117_pt1 | contig 31797 bp, 63 predicted proteins | sample 4870071112_MG_FD_165055 | JGI IMG/M metagenome (GOLD analysis project Ga0190314, IMG submission 165055) | Hydrothermal vent sediment bacterial communities from Southern Trench, Guaymas Basin, Mexico - 4870-07-11-12_MG | ecosystem: Environmental > Aquatic > Marine > Hydrothermal vents > Sediment ...
TGGAACCATACAACACGAACTCTGACCGATTATCCAGAACCAATTGCTGTTGTGTCATTTGATTTATCAAAAGAAGGTTTGATAAACAGAACCATTTACGATGTTTCAATTCAACATATAGTCGGAGATGTAGAACCACCAAGCGACAGTTCATTCGCAACATACAGATACAAGAAATATATATTTGATATTGGAGATGTTCCATCAAACATGACCAGAGCGTTTTTAACATTTTGGTTAAAGAAAACTGGAAATCCAACAGGATATCTGAACATTACATTGAATGATAACTTAATTTACTCAATAGATGTTACCACAATCAATACATCCTACGACAAGTATGTTATAGAGTTTGATCCAAGTAGCGTAACAAGTAAATATATTGAAGTAAAATTTATAGGAGATGATAGCTGGTTGCCTTCAAAAACTGTTTATATAGGTACAGACGACCTACCGTCAATACATTCACTTGAAAGTAGTGATAACACTACATGGGAAGCGTCCGATAACGAATATATTATTGCATTAACAATCGAGTACTATCAAAAATCAATAGCTGATCAATTTAACGAGGAAAGCATAACAATATTCAAGAACCAACCGAAACCAATATGCCTAGGTCAGGCTGTAATAGGTTCATTTGAATTTTTCGATTATCAAGGGAATGAACTTGAGGTAACCACAACTCCATCATGTAGTTTGGCTGAGATATTACCGAATGGAAGTATTGTTAATGTTCCAAATGTAAATGTCAATGTAGCAAAAACTTGCAAGAACAAGCTAAAGGTATGGATAAATGAAACTTACACTTCACAACTCGACTATTCTAAAATCTATAGGTTGCAGTGTATTAATATAAATGTAACCACGACAGGAGGAAATAATGTCGTTTTGAGCGATCAGGGGATGTTATTCAGAACGCTTTCTGAATTAGAATGTTCGGCTGGTATTAACTACCTTTCGGATATAAATGATTCATCGACTCAAATATATTCGATAGTGCAAGATTTGATTGATATGCATAATTGTGTTTATGAACCAGAAACTAGGATTTGCCAACTATTGAATGAAATTAATATTACGACACATTCCGTCCTATCCAACCAGCTTGCATATTTCCCTGTATGGAACGCTTCCATATATTATTGGAATAATACATACTTCGTAAATTGGGACGGGGAAATTATGAACTTGAGCTCTAATTGGGATACCTTATGGAGTTTCTGGGGGTGTAACGAAGACAACAATATGGTTTGTAACTTACTTATGGACATTAATTCATCGATTGAGCATCCTAATCCAATGGCTGGTGGTTGGAGTCCAACATCATTTGAGATATATATGGAAACCGAGCCTAAAGAGGAAGAAAATCTCAATGGAGTTGATATAGATTATGATAAATCATTCGTAACATCTCCAGATGAATATTATGTTTCACCGATAACCGTGACAAATAATTATAATTATACGGTTTCTGTCAAATTTACACCAGTATCAAGCAATCTTATGATTGAACCGTCGTATCCAATTTACATACGACCAGGATCAAGAGTTAAAGTTAATCTTTACTTACCGATAAAAAATGAAGGTGAATATACGTATGTCGTTAATGCAAAGATAGTTTACTTAACGGAAACTGAAGAAAGAAATATCGAGATATTTGGAAAGGTTACCAAATTTTATTATCTCTATGTCGTTTATTATGCTATCCAGTCGAATCTTGAGATAACTATTGGTATTTTAATACTAATAACAATATATATATTATACAATTACCTCAAGCCATATAGGAGGGTGAGAAGATGACAAAAATAATGGGTTTAGGTCAGCCTGGAGAATACAACAAATACAAAATTTACTACTTTGTCCTTATAATTGTTCTTTTCGCATTCATCGCTTTTTCATGGATAGGTCAAGTTAGTATTGAAAAGAAGATGATGGTAAGTTTTTATGCATGGTTAGGATTATTATCGATAGCATTCATTCTTTTTGACAACCTGACCACAAAGAAGTTCGATTTTATCGATACTGTTTTGATAGAGAAGACGCCGGTAAGCCCAAAGATAATAGCTATGATAGCCATAGCTATGTCAATTGTTCTTGGAACAAGAATTTTTACACAACATAAGGCATTTGTACCATACCCTACCTTCCAATTCTTTGATCATTCAGTACCAAATGCTATTCTATCTGGTGTTGCTGGAATAATGGAAAATATGTTCTTCTTTTCGTTTCTATTTCCAACAATCTACATCTTACTCTCGAAATACCTATTTAAAGAAAAGTATATGTCAGCCATAATTTCAATTTTACTATCATCATTCATATTTATGATGTATCATATCTTCGTTTATGCAGTCAATGAAGTTGCTCTGGTATCATGCTTCTTGTTTGCATTGTTAAACACAAGCTTAATATATATCTTTAGAACAACAATGATCGCTGACGCATTACATTTCACCAACAATGTGATCGCCTCACTAGTAATGGCTGGAGTTAGCTTTATATTATGGTGATAAATATGTTTCAAATTCCATTCATAGGAATAACCCCGATGGGTGGACTGGTCGCAGTAATATTATTCATATTCGGTTTTTGGATAGGCGGGATGATAAAAAGTATTTTAAAATTCATAATAATTTTCGGTGTATTGATAGCTTCACTATATATGTTCGGAGCACTAGGGAAAGACGTTTTAATGAATATGAAGGACGTGTTTGAGCTATTTAAACCATTATTTTCTGCAAAACTCACATCAATGATGGGAGATAATGCTATGTCAGTTTCTACAGGTGCCTTCATGGTTGGATTGGCCTTTGGATTTATGAAGGGATAAAGATTTAAATATTAAAAATACTAATATTATTAAAAGAAGGTGGTATAATGCGATGGATTTTGATACTGAAGCACAAGGGTAAGAAAAAGAACTATTGGACCGTTCACTTAATGGAGGGGGATGAATACCTAAGAATATACGGAAAATTTGGTACGAAATCAAAGGCTCTAAATAAAGCCGAGAAGATATCGAAGATGTATGGAGGGTTAGAGATTGTTGTTAAGAGATAGGTGATTTTGTGAATCGAAATAATTTGATTCCCCTTTTAATAGTATTAGTCATTACTATAGGATTTCTATATCAAAATGGTTTTCACTTTCAAATGGTTGGGTTTACAACACTTTCCCTTTCTGATGCGGAATTCACATCAAACTTACCTGGTTTGTCCTGTAATAAAGGATGGATACTCACTGTTTCACAAGGTGGACTTGGGCAATCTGCTGTTGGCACAATTTCAAAAGAAAGTATAGGCGATAAAAGCGGAGTAGAGCCTGCTCACGACTTATCTATTTCTATGAATAATGAAAAATTGGTATGGGAATACCCAATTCATGTTGATTATGCTTCGGATCCAGTTTACAAGTATGTTATTCATTCAACAAAGAGCTGGAATCCACTTTTTGATGTCGATAAATGGGTCAAAGAAAATTGCCCAAATGTAAAATGGTATGGAAAATTTGTTGGAACTCCGATAACTTATTGGTGTATAGATAAGATTCAAGAAACATCATATATGGGATATCTTGATAACTGTGATGTTCATTTCAAAACAAACATAACTGTTGAAACAAGAGGTGATAAATATAGTACATATATTGATAATAGGGATGAAATAAGCAAGAAGATTGGAGATTATGTTTATGTGGTTTGGAATGGGAACCTTCTTAAGAAGAATTGTCCTTCACAGTCACCATACAAACCATTCTATGAAAATGGATGGAAATTAGGATATAATGAGTACTATACAAATTACAAGATTCAACATTCAAACTTCCTACAAGATATGGATAGATATATAGATAGTTGTAACGGAATATTCCCTCCTAAAGAATGTAATATAGACTCATTGTCTAGAAAAGTAAATAATATTAATTCAGTTGCAGATAAGTTTTTAACAACATCAGCTACTTTCGGTTCTGTTGATAATAAGGATCAAAAGAATAGTGCATATGTTGAAGTATATCCAAATAGTGATGTTCAAGTGCCTGTCTTCACATTCTATGTTTGTGCTGATTGGTTAGGAATATATCAACCAGAACCAATACCAAGAATAATTGATTCCAGAGGAACAACATTCAAGTCTGGTGAATATGGTGAAGCATGGGTAAAATTCACAAATGATGGGGATGATGGTAATTTCGAGATATGGATAGATTGCCCGTCACCATTTAACTCTATTGATACGACGAAAACTATTTCATGTGATAGTGGAGAGAATTGTGAAACGAAACTAAAAGTTGGGGCAAATACAAACGAAAGAATTACAAGAACATGCACGATACATGTTAAAGGTGCTGGAACAAATAATGAAGATACAACAACCGTTACTGTAACAGCTGATCCTCAAAAGGTATGTAATCCATATGATAAAGTTTGTGATGAAAATCAAATTAAACAATGTAATTCAGCAGGGAGTGGTTGGAATGTTATTCAGACATGTCCATCCGGTTACTACTGTACATACAGAAATGGTCAACCAGTTTGTGTAAGCGGTAGCCAACCTATTCCACCTTCACCAACTCCAAGTGGAAAAATCAATTGGGTTAAAGTATTTGCACTTCTTTCAGGTTTAATAGCATTCTTATCAATGACTAGAGAAGACTTTAGAAAGAAGAATTGGATGGGAATATTCTATGGATTGATGGTAGGTATTGTTGTTGGAGTTATGATGTATTTCATCCTCGATAATATTATTAAAATCATTCTTGCAAGTGTAATAGGAGCAGTAATTGGTGGAGTTGTTATATGGATATTTGGTCCTATTTTGGTAGCGTTGGCAGGAATTATTGGAAATATTTTACGAGGTTTTGAGGGTGGTAGGTAATGAAAAATAAAAACTTTCCTCTTCTCTTGATAATAATTGCACTAGTTTTTATTTTGACTACTAATTTACCAAAGTTTTCTTTCTGGAATGATAAATATGTATTTGTTACAAAAGGTATATCAACAGAAGATTGCTTTAATTTTGCTAATAATCCAGAATATATAGAATGTATTGAAATGGGTAATTCTTGTTATTGTAAACCATCGAGTATTCCCTTTTCTACATATAATTTTGGTTTACCAGATAATTGTATAAAAGCAAGTTATAAATATTGTTCGCAATGGGGGGTAGAAAAATACGATTGTAATAAGAAAAAAGTATGTGATACGTGTACAGATTATGAAAGAAAATGGGTATCACTCGGTTGCTGTTATAAAACAGATAGTAAATGTGCAAGTGATAAAATTAGTAATTTCAAGAAATTCTGTAATGAATATGGATATGTATATGATGATTGGGATTTCAAGGAAAACTATGATGGTACAAAAATTTGTATAACTGGTTATTACAAGGTGAAAAAACAGTACCAATGCAACTGTCACTATGAGTATGAAACATGTGAGAGAACGGTGTGTAAGAAATGGGAGAGAAAAACCGTTGATGTAAATATGATACCAGAAGATGCTATGGATGTAAGATGTGAAGAATATGAAACAACGACTACTACGACTACTACGATCACTACGACTACGACGACTACAACGGTTTCATCACCTACAACAACCACAACAATTGAATCTGAACCTACCACAACGATTTCTCAAGAACCTGTACCACCAGAACCTTCAATCTTTGAAAAAATTATTCAATGGATCAAAAATTTCATTTATTGGTTGTTAGGATAAAATTTAAATACTATTAATACTAAAAAATAATTAAGGTGATTGTATGGTAAGAAAGAAACGAAAGACAACGAGAAGAACAACTAGAAGAAAGACAACAAGAAGAAAAAAGAGGACAACAAGAAGAAGGAGATAGACTATTTGGTCTATACCTGATCAATAACATTAGGACATTTTTAGTTTTTATTTTTTTCCCCTTTCATATTCATCGGATGTGAGCGGGGTAGAACCTGCCACATTCATCGAGGGTTTTGCTCGAGGATGCCTCTAAGTAGGCATATGACAAGGATGAGAGGTGTAACCCTCGAAGGTGTGAAAAATGACAAAAAGGAAAATAAATCCAACAGTAAAATGGCTTTTAGGAACTAGTATCTTAATAGCAATTGTATCAGCATTTATTCCAGAATTCGGATGGGGAATATATATGGGATTCGTCCTAGCATTAATTGCAGGGTACCTAATAAAAGGCGATGTAAAATTATTCCTAGCGGCACTAATCTTAGGAGGTCTGTCTACGTCATTTAGTTTAATACCTAATGTCGGGAATTATCTCTCAGAACTATTCAAAAACATTGGATATGTTGCGTACGGTGTTGCAGGATTCCCAGCAATAAGAGTATTCCTCTCAAAAATAGGAATTAAATTATAAATCCCAGCTCAAGAAGAAGTAGAAATTTGATTTTTTTGTTTTTGTTCTTATCTCCTTTGTTAAAATTTACTGATTGTAATTTGTGAATTACCTTAACCATTTCTCTGCCTCTTCAATTGCCTTTCTTATCTCTGGATTTTTTAGTGCCTTCCAGTAGTCGGGGCACCAACCGATAAAATCATCAAAATGCATCCGTAAGATTTTTTGTACCTTCTTTTCTGAGACCATAATTTTATTTTATCTCAAATAATATATATTTCTTAACATCGAAAAGTTTATTAAATACCTTTTATAAATTTATAAACATGATAGAAAATACAATCGAGGCTGTGGGAGTAATAATAGTTGTATTTGCAGTAGCTATGCTAATAGTATTTTCAAGAAAAGCCAATGAAGAAAAAAATAATGAAGAAAATAGTGAAGAAGGTGAAAATGAAAATGCAGATAACAATTGATGTATTGAGCTTCATTTGGGGGTTCGTTTTCGGAATTTTGTCTTGGATTGTAATAGATTGGATAAAGACAAGAAATAATGCAAAAGAAATATCAAGGATAAAGAATGGTGAAAAGAATGAGTAAAGTAAAAAAGAAACGAAACTTCACGACAGTTGCTATTGATCTAGAAACAGATAAGAACATTAAGATATTGAAAATCAAGTTCCAAGAAGAGTCTGGAGAAAAGATACCATCATCAAAAATCATTCGCTATGCATTCAAAAAAGCTGGTTTATGGGTGATTAATAGTGCCAAGAAAATCGGAAAATGAATTTGAAAATATGATAAGTGAGATAATAGAGGTGGCAGTATATAGTATAACTACAGCATTGGATATACTTGGATATATGCTACAAGGTGTAGATGGAAATATCTTCAAAAACGGTGGAAAAGAAAAGGGCAAAACGGGAGAGAGGTTTTGAACGGAAACCTGGAGGCCATTTGCTAAACAATTTCTTCTCTCCTGTGCCCATATATGAGAAGGAGAAAATGGAGAAGATTGAAACGATACCGGGACGTAATCATAGCGATTGAAATAGTTATTATCGCCGGTTTCTTTATATGGTTAATTGCTGATACTCCTTTCATTGACTATACAACAAGTGATTACATCGCTTCAAAGATAGATGAAGTGACAATTCCAGAGTCATGGATAAGTGAAATACAATCAACATGTGATAATTTTGATAATCAAAAAATATTATGTTATTGGAGATATGGTGAGTATGTCATACTTTCAAATATAAAATACAATAGTAGTGTAAAATTTCCAGATATGATAAGAAATGGTAAAGAGGGAGATTGTAAGTTGATTTCTTTATCCTTTGCAAAATTAATGAAAAAACTTGGGGTAAAAGATATATACATCGCAACACAAGTTCCAAAGAAATCAGTAATATATTCATATTTATTTGGGGATAGGAAAATATCACATGTGTGTGTTATTGGATATGTAGATAAAGATGAAATTAGGGAATTCTATTGTGATCCTTCAATGGAATTTAGTTCCATAGTCAAGATTTAAATATAAGTAAATTACTAATATTATTATGGCTTTTTACATTACGGCAGGAACGTTAGGAGCATTGGTTGGTGTTAATATAGCAGCATATCTCTTGAAATTAGACGTCTTCTCAAATCCCGTCATGGGTAATCATATTGCAGAAGCAGTTATGTTGCTTTCCGTAATCGGATTGATATATGATCTCATACCAAGAAAAGTAAAATTTAACCCATTATGGATAGCCGTGATAGCTGGGCTATTTGGCTTCGTATGGGAGGCATTTACGTTTCTCGCATTCTCTTCTACATCAGCATTGATGATGATAGAGCTTCAATGGTTAAAATATGGAATTCCAACATCATTTTTAATCGGTTTACCTATCCTATTCATATCAAATATAATAAGAAAAGAGAGAAAGGTATTGGATTTTGATGTTACTGGAATTAATGGGAGGTTACTATGTTTCGTCATTTCACTAATCATAGCAGCATTGATATTTAAATTCATGATGATCAATGACATATTCGGATTATGGTGTAACTACATAGGTGTATGTCAATGATACCAAGAATAAGGAAAATAGAGGGGTGGAAAACCATTTGGAAGGGAAAATATTCCATTGCATTCAAGAAGAATAGCTTACCCGTATATGAAATAAATGTCATATACATAGAAAAAAGTGGTAATTATCTAGTAAGGCTTTTTGTCATAGAACCTATGTTCAAATTATTAAAATCATTCAGTACTACGAAAAAAAGTTTAGAAAAAAGAGTTAGATTATTAATGCAAAAGGTAAATAATGGAGAAGTTAGTGTATATGACTAGTTGCTTTCTTTCGGTCTCTTTGATCCATAGATTTTCTTGAGACGCTGCCTATATCTTCTTATGGCTTCTCTTTGCTTGTCTCTGTCATAATACCAATTTTTCAATTTTCTCAAGTAAAGAAAATGCTTCCTATATTCTGGATCAGTATGCCATTTAATTGTATTTCTATCAACATGAAACATTCTTGCTAATTTTCTAATTGCAACGCCACTATTTCTAAGCCTGATTATTTCTTGAATTTGCTCATCTGTTAACTTTCTTCTTTTATCTCTTTCTTTTCCAATTCGCTTACCTTCTTTTTCAAACCAATATGACATGGGAATCACTCAAGCCATTTTTTAGCAACCTTTTCCCAATCTTTATCAACTTTGGCGTAAATTTCTGTTGATGAAACATTTTTCTGAAGCATAGCATCTTTTGTAGCAAGTATGTCTTTATATGCATTGTAGTGAATAACGCCAAACGTGTGACGAAGGATGTAAGGAGGATATGAAAAACCAGCCCTTTTCAATATTTTCGATATGAAAAAATTCACCCTCCAAGCTAGGGTTCTTTCATCCTTTCCTTTCCCATAAAAATCAAAAAGATATTCATTCTCCTTTCTTCCCACCAAATATTCATCTAATATTGGCCTAACCTTTTTTGGAACATCTTTCTGAAAGTATTCACCTGCCTTATTTCCAGTTATATTTTTTGGTATTCTTATGACACCGCCTTTCACATTCACAACTTTAATATGAACAAGAATTGATGGACGTAAACCACATAGGGATACTAACATAACTACAAGTTGTTCCTTTAAATTTTCACAACTATCCAATATCTTTTCTAATTCCCATGGCTTAAGATAATATGCTCTTCTTGATGATTTGTATCTTGGTCTATTTTCCCTCTTTTCTAGTTCTACGACTATGTCATATCGTCCAACGAGAAGGTACCATTTTCTCAATGCACAATACAATCTTTTCTTTGTTGATATGCTCAGAGGAGCACTTTTCAATTTACGGACAATCTCTTTTATATTTGCTCTATATAATATAGGAAGCCCGATATACCGATCCAAGAGTGATGCATATAATATAAGCGTTTGAGGTTTCTTGATCCCTTTCTCTAATCCCCTATCCTTACTCAGAAACTCCTTTATTTTTTCAAGATTTTTAACATCGGACATTTCCCATCAAAATAATGTATATTCTTTTGATTATATAAAGCTTTTGGCTGGTTTTATATTTTTATACTTTAATTAATTAATTAAAGTATAAATACTTTTCGGTGCATAAAATATATATGGTAGTAGAAAAGAATCCAAAGAATCAAGAGAAAAACGATGAAAATATTCGACCTATTTTGGGTAGAAAATCTGAGACAAAAAGGCTACTTAATTTGATAAAAAATGAATTGAAAAAAGGAGAAAGAAACGTCTATCAATTAACTAGGATCGCAAGTAAAGATGGACAATTCAACATAAATCTCTACAACAGAATTAGGTTCCTATTGATGGAATTGCTTGCTATGGGAGAAGTAAAAAGAAGGCTAGGTGAAGGAAAGAAAACAAAGGTATGGTTTTATAGTTTAGTTGAAGATAAGGTGAAATGAATATGAAAAAAGTTGATAATATGCGTGAACTAAACCTAAACTTCAGGAAAAAGTTTGAAAAATTTGATAAACGAATAAAGGAGTTTATCTTTCTTTTTTGGGCAAATAGATGGCAACAAGTGTGTAGTGATAGAAAGATAAATTTTGGTGTACGAGATAGAAAAACTTACAAAATTGTATATGCGTGTGATATTTGTCCTTTAAGAAATATTTGTTATATTTTAGATGAAATAATAACCGATAGAATCGATGAATTAAAAGAAGAGATATTTTCAGATAATAACTTACGTAAACAGTTCGGGAATGCTTTGAAGTTAATAGAATCATTATATCAAAGAAAAAGTGAAAAAAAGAGGTGAAAAAAGATGTATGAGGCAATATTTTTTGTGTTGGGGTGTGTAATTGGTTGGTTGTTTGGTAATAACTATAAATTCACAAAAAGATGGGTAAAAAGAAGGGAAGGTAAAAAGGAAGAAGTAACTTGGTATTGGTCGATTGAAAGAAGAAGAGAGTGAAGAGAATGAGGAAGGTTAATAAGAAATTGTTAGAGAAGATGAAGAAACTCAGAGCTAAGGGTCTATCTTATAAAAATATAGCAAAATTATTGAATGTAACTGACACCACAGTAATGTATCATCTTAATAGAAAATTTAGAGAAAAGTTTATTAGAAGAATGATAAAATATAATAAAAATCATAAAGAGGAAAGGCTTAAGAAGAATAGGGAATGGAGAAAAAAACATAATAAGTTATATAAAAGAATTGTATGTCTCTCATTAGTAAAAGGATACTTAAAACGAAAAATAATCACAAAAAATGATCTATATAAAATTATAAGAGAAGTTGAAAATGAGGGATGATCTCGATAGGTAGATTAAAATGCAAACGGGAATAGCATTAACTAGGAAGTGTCCATATTGTGGAAAGGATATAAGGCTTGTAGTAACTGTTAACTTCGAAATTTTTGGAGATGAAAACAAAAAGGTGATAACATCTAAAGAAACATCTAAAGGAGAGTAGGAGTTTATCACTCAATTTACCATATACTATATTCTCCACGTGCTGCTAAAAACCCTATTACCCATGCACGAAACTCCTTTGCGTTCATATATGGTGATATTGGATTAACCCCACCACCACTAATTTCTTCAACCACTTGATACAATCTTTCTCTTCCTGGTTTGTAAGATATTACCTTAAATCCAAATCTTTCAATAATTTCTTTATATCTTTTTACAGTCATCTTCATCACCTCAAATATAATCTAACAATTTTGTAAATAGCATTTTTCTTACTTGTTGCTGGAACTCTGAAAATATAAACATATGCTCCTTCATTTATCTTTTCCTCTGTATAGAAAAATTTGCCTGGTGAAATTGGATATGGAAGATATAATGCTACTTCATAAAATCCCTTCCTCAACTTATATGCTTCAATTCTTATCTTTATGCTCATTTCCTCACCTCAACTTATTTCTTTCAATAAAGTCTATTTCTTCCATAGGGTCGGATTCTGTCCAAAATTCATCATTGTAGAATGGATTAAAACCTTCATACACCCATTCTACGTCTCCATCTTTATTCTCAAGATATAGACCAACTCCACAAATAATATGATTGTTTCTTATCTCGAATCTAATACCGAGTGTTGGATACTTATATCCTGCCCTTATAAGTCTATTGAATTTTTCAATAGTATATGGATCAGTACATTTCTTTACGTGTCTTTTTACAACTTTCATATTGTTTGTCCAAAATTCATAAACAATTCCTCCTGGATAAACGGTTTTCCGTAATATCCCTTTTCTAGCAAGACTATTAAGTCTTCTTAAAAGAGTTGAACTTTTTTCATTCATCTTTCATTCACCTCAAATTTCCTGTACACTTTTATATACACTTTTATATGTCTTCAATGGAGCTACCCAAAAGCTACCAGTTTTTATTTGTTGTATTATGGCACTCTCTCCTCTTCGTGTTATTACGTACTTATCTTTTACTTTTTTGATAAACCATCTTCTTCGTAATGATTTTATCTGATGTGGATAGTCTTTTTCAATTGATAATGGAAGATACCTATGGTTATAAAATACTTCCATTAATTCTTCTTCTTTTTTTGTAAATCTACCATATCCCATTCATATCACCTCAACTTATGAGTGTCGAGCCATCTTCTATAAATCTTCCAAACTTGTTTGAGTTCTCTTCTTTCTTTTTGTGAAAGATCTCTTTTTTTCAACATTACTTTTGCTCTGTTCATAGCTAATACAGCAAATCGAATTAGTCTTCTTTTCTTCTCTCTAGTTCTTGCTCTATTCCATTCTCCCGTTAACCAATAAACACTTGCTCTTGCATCTGCTGGAGATTCTATACTAATTTGTTCTGCCGCTTCCTCATATTTAGGCGGAAAAAAGATTGTTTTTGCCATTATAAATCACCTCAAACTTTCAAATTTTTCAATACCATAATTTCATTATACGTATTTTCAAATAACTTAACTATCTCATCTACATCATCTGTCCATCCTCTATAAAAAAATCTATGAAGTGTGTAAGCATCCTCAAAGGTATCAATCCATAATTTTAATCCAGTCTTGGCATATAGTTGTGAAACACCACTTCTCATATCTCTAAAACTTCTTATTTTCTTTTTCAACTTCATTTCAACTAGAATATTATATGCATTCCATAATTTTTCTCCTGCTTGGGCAAGATATACATCTTGCTTTGTTGAAATGTACTTCTTAAACTCTTCTTTAGCCTTCTGCATATAAGTTCTGAAGCGTTTTTCTGTCATCATGAATCACCTCAACAATTTAACCTTTCCTTTCTTATCAGCCATTTTCAAAGATTTGTCATCTAGTTCTGTTGTAAATGTAAATGTTATCTGTATTAATTTTGGTTTTGTTTTTAGTAATTGTGACAAACTTTTTCCGAAAACTTCTTTTATTTCTTTTTCTGATAATTCAAATTCATCTGATTGCAATGACAATGAAACAACAATGATATACTTATTTTTTCCTTTCGGAACTGTATAAAATTCACTAATCTCAACAACATCCAGTAAACCACTATCAGCACCAACTAAATAATAATCCCTATAATAGTCAAATCTTCCTAACTCAAAGCTCATATTTCTTATTGCATTTCCCGTGTATTCCCACTCATATTCTTCGATTCTTTCTAGAATTTCGTCGATTATTCCTTTCTTTCTTGCCTCGTCCCATGAAGTCACTCCAAACTCATCAAAAAAATCTGAAGCACTTGATGGTAATGTCTTCAATTCTATATCATCAAACACAATATAAAATATTGCCATTATATATCACCTTTCATTTATCACATTTCCAGTCAAATACGCATGATATCTTTCATCATACTGTCCATACTTCTGTATAATTCCTAAAATCAACTTATACAATCTTTCTTCTTCTTTTCTTGTTAACGGTCTCCCAATTTCTCTTTCTATTTGTTTTTTATATTCATCGAACCACATATCATATTCCATTAATTGTTCATCATTCATTTTTCTCAATGCTTTTCCTCCACTAATTAAAAGACTTTTTATTTTTTTATCCATCATAAATCACCTATTTTATCTCATTATACAACATCTTAACATATCGTTTTAGTTTCTTTTTTAGCTCTGCTCTTTCCTTTGATGATAACCTATGTTTTTCCATAAATGAAATCGTAGTATCTATGACATTCAAAATTTCTCTTATATATCTATAGTTCATCTTCATACCACCCAACTACTCATCTTTCCAAAAATTCACAAATCTTTTTGCTTCACTCAGTGTCCTACACCAAGTGAAAACCTTCCCCTTACTTGTAAAAACTTCCGCATAATACTTTGTATTTGGCGATCGTAATCCACTTTTATCAATGACCCAATTTTTACCCTTCATTGGAAATTTCCTTCGTGCCATTACTATCACTTATTTTTTACTATTATTACTAAAGTATTTAAAGCTTTCATTTAGATGTGGTTATGTGTAACACTTTTCACTGTTACATGTTTCATTGATTTGGGATTGTGTTTGATTTGGAATGAAGATTGTTATCTTCTGGCAGTAGTATCTATTTTCAAAAACATAGGTATCATTTTGCATATTCGAACAATTTGTCATTAATACATAGAGATATCCATCATAGAATAATTTCTGATCAAATTTTCCTGGAAAATAAAGTGCAGGTCGATAGAAATAACTGAAAAATATGAACGATGCAACAAATGTTACCAAGATGGTTACTAAAATAATTGGGAACATTGTTCTATCACTATTCGGGGATAAAATTCGTGAGATTTTCATACTCAATCACCAATTTCCTTCCATTTATATCCACATGTTTGACATATCAATATACCATTCTCGTTTATAACACTTTTACTTCCACATATGGGACACTCTAATCCTAATATTATACTTTTTATCTTTTTAAGATCATCAGACAGATCGGTCATTTAATCTACCTCATATTCCAATACTATCTCATCCGTTTTCTTGTCAATTCCTATTCTTAACTTACCTTTTCCATAAATATCTAATGAGTATCCAAATGTGAATTTATATTCCCAACCTTCTTTTTCGAGTTTTTTGATCATTTAATCATCACCCAAAACATCCTTAAAGGCGAGTTTGAAGAGCCACTCGTTGTAATTTTCCCATTGTTTTCTATTCATATTCCAAACCAAATATCCAAGATCAGAATAATATTCCCATCTAATTTTAAATTGCTCTTCAGAAAATAATTTAGGATTATCCTTATACCTCAGCCAAAACTCACAGGCAGATTTGATTCGTTGTTCTACCTCTTCCATAGTAAAATCAAAAAATTCTTCTAATTCATTCGCTGGTTGTCCCACTATCCACTTAAATACTTCTTTTCTTACTTGTTCCAAATCCAAAGGTTGTGGTTTATTTTCTATCATCTTTCACCACCATCCTCAAAAACATCCTTAAATGCTAAGCGAAAGAGCCATTCAACGACATTTGTAGTGACAGCGTTTCCCAACATTTTGTATCTTTGCGTATCAGATATTTCCTTAACTTCCCATTTTCGTTTTTTCTCGTTCCAAAACTTTCCGTATTTAGTCCAATTATCTGGGAATCCTTGTAACCTTTCGCACTCGATTGGAGTCAATCTTCTTAACATTCTATCAATTACCATCGGGACATTATTTCCTCCAGTTCCCATATTTTGTGTAAGTGTTGGACATTCTTTGTGTTCTCTCCATTCTCTTGTTCTATGTTGCTTGTAGCATTTGAGTATTGCCAATGTCTGTCCGCAAGTTACCGTGTTTCCGTATGCGTGTGCATTTTCCGTAGTGATTGCTGGACTTATTATTGGCGTCCAACCAACATTCAATGGTAGATACACGCCCTTCACCCCATATACCCCCTTTGCTTGACCTACCTCTGGTTTACTATCTTCAGTTTCGTATCCAACTTCTTCTCCAGATACTTCCTGAACCTCTCTTGCATTTTCGGTGAAAGGTAGTATTTCGGGTCTGGGTTTTCCTCCAAGATTTCCGATAATGAACACACGTTCCCTGTTCTGGGGGACTCCGAAAAACTTGCTGTTAAGCACCATCCATTGAAGGTCATACCCCAGTTCATCCAACGCTTGAATGATGATTCTGAAAGTTTTCCCCTTTGCGTGATTGAGTAAACCCTTGACATTCTCAAGGATAAAATACGGAGGTTTTTTAGCCTCAAGTATTCTCGCAATTTCAAAAAACAACGTGCCTCTGGTATCCTCGAAACCTCTCCTCTTTCCAGCAATTGAGAATGGTTGGCAAGGAAATCCAGCACAGAGGAGATTGTGCTTCGGTATTTCACTTTCATCCACTTGCCTAATGTCCGTTGGCTTGTATTTCGTATCGAAGTTGTAGTTGAAGACGGCTGTCGCATACTTGTCGATGTCGTAGTATCCAGCGATTTCGTACTTTTCCTTTCCAACTGCCTTTTCGATACCATAAGCAAGACCACCTATGCCTCCAAACAATTCAAGTATTTTGACTTTCATTTTTATCACATAAAACATCCTTATCTATAACAAGCATTCTAAACTTCATCTTCATCTACCTCTTCAAATAAAACGAGAGTTGTTCTAAACTTTCTTGCTATTTGTAGTAGAGTGTTTAGTACACCAACATTGAAGTATAAAGTATGAGCAAAATCTTGACTGAAAACATATTCAAACCCTTTATGTTTTCTTAAAAATAATTTCGCTACATCACAATTTACTTTATATTCATTTTCTTTTAGCCACTTATACAATCGTGGTTTTCTTTTCTTTATGCTTTTTCTAACAAGCACATCGAATGCTATAACATTTCTGGTAGAAGATTTATGGCACAAGATAACAACTTCTGTATTCTTACTTATCTCCTTCTCTCCTATCCAATCGCCTCGAATGGTTTTAGTTTGAGTCATTCTTCATTCACCACATCGGCAAACCATTTTTTGATTCTAAATTCAGCGAGTTTCAGTCCCTCAATAACGCCTTCATCAAATTCTGACTTCATGGCAAATTTAGTATCTTTTATTTCGCTTCTAATCTCTTCTAACAATCCCTGAACTGCGGATTTAACATCTTTGTTTTTCTTTTCAACAATAAATTTTGCAAAATTCATTACTGCTGTTCCAGTCCAGTTATCTTGATTAGCGAATGGAAAACTATCTACATAGTCTTTTCCAGTCTTTTCTTTCCATGCTTCTAAAAATAAGTTTAAAACTTCTGCTTCTGGTTCATGAATTTTTATTTTTCCTTTAAGTGGTTTGGGCTTGTTCATTTTTTGTCACCAATTCTAACAAACAAAATACCAATTGCGTAACCTCCCATTATCAGCAATGAAGTGCTAATCGCTCGGTAAGATTGATTCAGCAAGATGTATGCGATAAAACCTGCTAAAATAGATGATATTCCCAGCAATAACAATTTTTGTTCTTTGTTCATTTTATACCACCTTCTTTCTTAGTTAAATCGATAACTTTTGTTTCTATATTTTCTGGTAAAATTATTTCATAATTAAAAGTTTTACCGCACATATCACAAGCACAACTTATCGAAACCACCAAATTTCCATCCTCGTTTATATATATACCATCTCCCCAATCTTCTACAAAATCAAAATCTATATGAGAATGAAGTATCCTATCTATATCTCCATTTGCTATTTTTTCCACAATTTCTTCTGGAAGAGCCTCTAAAAGGTCTTTAACGGTACCATTCTTCAGTGCATCATTTATTCTTTCCCATTGTTCATGGGGTACTTTTCCATATAATTTCTTGATCTCTTCTTTGATCCTCTTTTCACAAAATTCACAATACCATACAAAATTTGAACTCATTTTTTCTCACCTAAAATTCAGCTATCTTTTTACCATATCACCTTTTTTGGAGCGTGTTTCCATATCATACCGTACTTTTCGAGGTTTTTCTTGTAGGTTTTGCAGTTCTTCTGATGTCTCAGTAATGCGATGCGTGTTTTGAATAGTTTACCACAAGCACATCTGTAAGATGGTTCACACACCATTTTTAGTCACCTTTTTCGGTTCTGGTATTAGCAATAAACTTATACCAGCCAGTGATAAACCAACTATAAGATAATTTGGATCATGTATTGTAATACTAACACCTATCATTACTCCACTAAACCACATTCCCCATCCACCAATAAAAATTTTCCACCAATCTACTTTTTCTTTGCTTGTTTTCATTCTTCAATCACCTAATTTCCATTCCTTAACTATTTTAGCATTATGAAATAATGTTATTTTTCCATCAGCGACAATTAATTGAAAATGTCCGTTATCGGAATTATCTCCATCACTCTCTGACTTTCCTAAATAAGCACTACTTCCAATTTCATTAACAGATATACAAGTTAAGAGTGCTATAATTTCTGACGGTTCTCCTTTCTTAAATATCTCTATTCCTGTATCTGGGTAGTCTGTGTTTGGTTGCTTCCACTTCAATGCTTTCTCTACTAACTTTATCATTCCTTCTTCGTCTCCTTCCCAATGTCTAAATAAAACAACACTTTCCTCATCCTTACCAAATACAGATATACTACCTCGATTTCCCATATTCATCTCACCCAAAGGGTTCGGGCTTATTTATTTTTTCAATCACCTTTGGCTCCGAAACCGCTGCCTGCCTGCCGCGGGTGTTGCTGAGCGAGGCAGGTGAACAAAAATGTTTGGAACAGGTGCTAATGATGGTAAGAGGTCTAGACCTATTGCGGTTTCGGTTTAGCCGATATAATCTATCCCCAACTTCTTCCAAAATTGCTGTCTTTTCCATTCCATTTCTTCCTTTTCACGCATTCTTTGTATGTCTTCATCTTCAATCCAATCAATTCCGAGCCATTTTTTCATTTGACATCACCTCATATTTACTTCTTAAAAACGAAATTGTTATGAGCTTCTTATCATTTATCTCTCTTATTACCCAAACGGCTTTATCTCCGTCTCTTAATCCATACCTTTTTCTTAATTCAGCAGGTACCGTAATTCTAGCATATTTGATCTTTACCACACCCAATATTTCTTTCTTTGTCACCCCAAACACCCATTGATTGTTTCTATTATAAAATGTTGCTAAATGCTATATAAATTTATAAATTTATAAATATTAATAGTTTTCTATGCTTTAAAATATATTTTGATTAATATTAATCTTTAAATACAAAAGTGCATATAATATAGGTTATGATATGTCCTAGATGTGGATCGGAAGATTTTATCATTGATGAGGATCAAATTGTATGTTCTAGCTGTTTATTAGCTATCTCTCTCAAACCTCTTCCATTCTTGAAACTTCAAGAGATGAGATGAAGATGGTTCCCTTCTTTATTTTTTGCCACTTTCTTTCATGATAGTTCCATATCCACACATCTCTCAATCCAAGAATGGTTCTCAATCTTTGGAAGATATATCTAGCCAAATATCTTCGGCCTTCTTTTGTTTCGATGAGATACATAAAGTCACCTCATTTTTTATTTTGAAAAAAACTTTTTTTAAGTTTTAATCTATCTAGTTTATATGATCACATTATTGTTATGGATTGACCTTCCTAAGATAACCCGGTCGGGGTTCAAATAGTAACCCTTCTTTCAATAGTTTGTTGATGATATCATGAAACTCGTGGTGAGGGACGATATTTTTCTCAAGGTTAGCCTTCTCAACCTCAGCATAAGAGACGTTCTTGCCGAATGGGATAAGAGAAAGTACGAGGTCTTCCTTGTTTTCACTTTTAACCTTTATTTCTTGTGGAGATTTATTGTCTTGGTTCCAAGAGTTCCAGTAGTTCCATATGTTTCTATTTATTTTACTATGTATGGTGGAGTAAGGGTATAACGTTCCGGAACTGGTGGAACTTTTGGAACTCTGCTCATCCTCATTGCCTTTTTTCCACTTAATACCAAGATAACACCACCATTTCTTGGTCTCGTTGTCCACGTTTATTGATTTTTTTCTTTTTTCAAACCCCTCCTCTTCCATTATACTGCTAATTTCTCTACTTGTATATATTCTATATCCACGTTCTTTCAGGAAACCGACTAATTTTTCTTTAAATTCATATACTGGTATGTATCCTTCAGGATCTTTCTCTACATATATCTCTATAAACTTCTTAACCGGATTGCTTTTTTCCTCATATTTCAACATTTTTTCCTTTATACTACCTTCATTCAAGAAAGATCCTCTATTTAATAGTTCTTTTAGTATATTTAGCGATTTAAGTGCCAAATTTTCAAATTCCTCGTCTGGTATTAATTCAACAACATCCTTACCTCTATTAAATTGATTTGGAAAGTCTATTATAATCCATCTTGAGTAAAATCCTTCTGTCTTATCTTTCGTCATTGGTAAGGAGTTAGTTGCGATTATAATCTTAGCATAGTTATAAAAATCAAAAGCTGGCTTATTCTTAAATTCAGCGGCTATTAAATCTTGTCCAGTCAATTGTTTAATTATAGCCGTCCTTTCTAATATATTGAAGTTAGTTTCACCCATAAAAGCAACCAATTTCTTGTATAATCTAGCAGTCTCAAATCTTGAAGTCATTAATCTATCCAGATCTGTTGATGTTGTATTTTCTTTTCCAAGAATCTTGGCTAATAATCTCATAAAACTACCCTTCCCGTTTCTACCACTCCCAACCAAGCAAAATAGTCTATGAATGGGATAATCTCGAAGCATAGAATAAGCTATGACTTCATAAAGAGTCTGCTTGTATTCCTCTCCTACCCAGTCAATAAATAACTTATCTATCATAGGGGTTTCCACATTCCTACCTAATTCCCATGGTATCACATTTATCATAAACCATTTTGGAGATGGTTCTATTATCTCACCAGTTTCAATATCAACTATCTTATTCTTGAATTGAATCCATGATTTAGGAGGTTCCTGAGGTTTATTTTCTCTTGAAACAACTTGAACCGCATTGAAAAAAACCCTTTTATTACTTTCAGTTAGGATGCCTGCATATTTCATAGTATTTATAGAAATTCTTAATATTTCAGTCTCGTCTACCATTTTCCATCTTTTCTCAGTAGGATCCCATAACCACCAAATATGATTCTCATCATAATATATTGGTAGAACCTTTATCAATTCCTTAGCAAGTTCGTAAAACCCCTCCTTATGTTCCATAGCGTTCATAATCATTTTTTTTAGTACATCTTCTCTACTTTCAATAATAATATCATACTTCTCCCTTGCAATATCAATTGCCTTTTTTAACTTATCAGTTGTAAATCCTTTTTCGACAAGTTCTTCACATGTTACCATACCTTCTAAAAGAGCAATAAGGCTCAATATACCCCCACCTATTCCATGCCTGAAGCAATACCAAACATTCTTAGTTGGGTTTACATAGAAATTTCTACCAGTTGTAGAACCATGCAGTGGATGTGCACCATAATATTCATCATGATATATTTTCATTTCTTTCATAATACCTGGCTTCCATTTCTCTAAGACTGCAATTATAGATCCTTTAACATTTTCATTCTCCATTACATATTTATTAACCAGTTCTTCAGTGCCGAACCCAAATTGTTTTAACAATTCCTCTATCTTCTTCCAATTAACCCTAGTGATTTCCTTATTTTTTACAACTAAATACAAATTTCCTGATGGATGAATTGAATTCGGCCCGACAACAAATTTTCTACTAGCTTGAATATCTAATCCAACACCATCACCCCTTTCAATCCTTCTATTTTTAACTTTTCTATCAGCAAAATAATAGAAATGTAAGCCACCGCTCCCAGTCCTAACAACAAAAGTTTCAGGCATAATTTTTAAAAGCTCTTTTTTCATCTCTTGAGTTGGATGGTCAAAATCAAGAATAACAAGATTATTAATACCAGCAAGGACTCCATAATTTTTCCCATCTTCTATCCACTTAACTAGTTCATCATCATTATATTCATAGTTTCTATACAATTGCCAATTCTTTTCAACAGCTCGTTTATCTCTTTCTTTAACTTTTATAAATTTCAAGTCACGTCTTTTCAATGGTTCCGGTATCTTAATCAAGTTTCCACACCTCTTTAACAATTGAAAGATCCAAAATTACTTCCTTTTGCTCCCTTTCATCAAAAATGACAATAGAATCATCATTGATAGAAACAATATTTCCTTTAAAGACTAGGGTTCTTCCATTGGGGTAAACACAAACGGCCTTAACCCTACTGTTCAGGAGATGTTGAATTGATTCCTTCTTCACCTTCTTCACCTTCTTTTCTTCTTATTTTCTTCTTAAAGTATTCTACATAATCTCTTTCAAATTCATCATTTTCTATACGGCTAGCTAAAAAATCTAATGAGAATAAAACTAAATTTCCGAATGAAATATTCTTTTGGATGCGTGGCTCTATAATAGATTTAAGAAAGAAAATTGTTGGTTTAACATCTTTATTAATAAAAATAACCATATAATTTTTCTTTTTCATAAGATATTAATTCTCACCAGAGGTATTTAAAGATTTCTATACTTATTTATAATTATTATAAAGTATAAGATAAAAATGTTAAAAGGTAAAAAATACATACATTTTTATTATTATGATGTTACATAGTTACTATACTTACCTATATAAAACTATATATTAAAATATAAAAAACTTTAAATATTCAAAAAGATAAAATATTAAATAATAAAATATCAAGGTGCTTAAAATGGTGAAAACTTTGGAAGAATTGTTGAAAGAAGAAGAAGTTAAAACAAAGGATGTGATAATAACATTAACACCAGAAGAAGCTAGCAGAATGTTGAGAGTAGCAGATAGAGCAATCAAGCGATCGGCATGGGTTTTGAAAAACATATCAAAATATCAAGAAGATAAAAGAAGTCAGATAGAAAAACGTGCTACAAAATCAGCAAAGTTTTGGGAATCCATAGCAAGGAAAATAGAGTCAGCATCAGAGTAACTGCTGTTAGTTAACTAACAAGTTAGTTAACTAACTAATTAACTAACTAACGTGATTTTATGACTGCTTATTATTTTGATATAGAAACGTACTCCCCAAACATCAGACCAGACCCAGTAACTGATAAAATAATTACAATCCAATATCAAGAAATTGACTTGGAGACTGGTCAACCAATTAAACCATTGGTCATTTTAAAGGAATGGGAATCCAGTGAAGCTGATATAGTTTCAAAATTCTATGATGAATTTTTAAACGGAAAAAGCGTATGGAATTTTGTACCAGTTGGTTTCAATCTGAATTTTGATTTTGAATTTTTAAGAGAAAAAATTAGAAAATATGTCGGGAACGTCATTTCAGCCAGAAACTTATATTACTATAGACCGAGAATCGATTTAAAACCCATTGTCGTCTTGTTTAACAATGGAGAATTCAAGGGAGCTTCATTGGATAATTTCACCAGAAAGCCACACAACGGATCGGTAATAAGAAAGTGGTATGAGACCCAGCAGTATGATGAGATACTCACATATATTAAAGATGAAAACGAGGCGTTCATGGAGTTTTTGCGAAAAATAACAGTGTTGTTCCAAGAAATTAAACGAAAACTATAAATACTCATAATGACATATATTAACTATATGTCAGAAATAACAACTATTATCATTGAGAAGGAAGTTAGGGATAAGTTAAAAGAAATTGGGAAGAAGGGAGAAACTTATAATGATATAATCAAGAGGTTGATTGAAAAATGCGGGAAAGAGAATGGGTAATCCCCCTTGTGTTTGTTATGGTATCATCATTATCTTATGCATCTTATTGCGACTTGGATCTACATCCATACTTGAATATTACAAACATTTCTTCAAATGAGACATACTTCTCTGAATATCTCACGTTTTTAGGAAACGGAACTTATGGTTTTAATGATAACAATATGTCTATATATTTATCATTGATTTGTAATCAAAACAGGTCTTTTTTCATAATCCCGTCAGAAAACGATACGAGAATAATTCAAGTTTCTCTTGATGATGATGTTAATTTCACGCCAAATTTTACCATATCTCCAGTAAAATTCACGAATTATACAATTCATGGTTGGGGAATGTTTAATTATATAAAAACAACACATCTTGATTCACCATATCTTTTCAATAAGACATTCGAAATAACCCCAGAAATTCCATCTGGAACATACTATCAAGTTTTTGAGGTTACAAATGGATATGAGACCAAGTATGTCAAATATGTTATAAATATCACGAACCCAACACTACCGAGAATAATTTCATATGACATTCCAAACATAATCTATTATAATAAAGAGTTTAACGTTTCTATCTTGTCAGAGAACACAGATAAAGTAATTATTGAAGGTAGGTTAGATGATTTGTTGGTGAAAAATTACACATTAGATAAGATAACAAATTCAAGTTTTAAGGGTGAAATGTGGTTTGACAGCGAAATTAACAAGATTGTCATAATAGCGAAGAATGGAAAATATGAGGACAAACTGGTAATTTCGAAAACTCTTAATATCCCAAGTATCGAAGTAAGGAATGTTATAATACCATCCATAGCCGTTAATCAAACAAGTAGAGTTATGGTTGCAGACTTCGATGTCGATGTTCCATTGAAGGTTGAGGTTAGTGGCAACTTATTTGAGCTACAACCAAATCAAACAACATCTTCAACGGATGCTTCATTCTATTTTGCAGATGAGAACGGTATCGTGAATCCACAAAAAGCTAGGGAGATTTACTTGTATATTACACCATCATCTCCAAAAATATTCAGGGTAATATTTAACGTTTCGATTCTAAACTTTATGAGGGATTATAGTGGAAAGGTTGAATTTAGAGGATCTACCTTTACAAATCCATATGAATTGAATTTCACATATAATGGCCATCCAACTAAATGTACACTACAAGGTGATGACATTACAACTGCTAAGTATGTTTGTAATTTCGAATTGGATAAGGATGTTGATATAAACAATCTTGAATCTAATGAGTACAAATTATTGAAACAAAACTATGAGACGCAGATTTCAAGCCTTGAGAAGGAAGTTGATGGGCTTAAAAACCAAAGACTGGTTATGGGAATATTACTCGGTTTAATTTTGATTGGAGCTGGTGTATATATTTTGATAGAAAAATTTGGAATAACTTGGTGAGGTGATGATATGGGAGGAACGTTTGTAGTCGACTTGAGTGGATTTAGATTTGGAATGTTGGTTAAGTTTGATAGGTTTCCGAATGTGGATAATACATATTTCGTGAAATATAGACCATTGAGAAAGTTCGGGACAAGGGAAATTATAAACATACCAGCAGGCGGATTCATAGAAGTCAGAAATTCAGACGTCGGTGGAATATCAGATTTTGAGAATTTTTTAGTCATATTAAAAAGTGAAGGCGGTAGCAATTACTTTTTTGAAAATATTTTACTCAAGAAGTACACGAACTTGGCTAGAAGACTTGAGGAAGCGAGAAAGGAAATAGAAATCAGGAAGGGAATTGAATCCATTCAGCGATATCAATACAGCAAGGATGTTATGAAAAAGATTTCGGAACTAACGGATGTTATTAATAAATTGAAAAATATACGTACTGATAAAAGAAGACCTATATTTGGTCGTCATGAGTATTGAGGTGATGTAATATGGCCATAACTTTTGAACAATTGATAAAGGAGAGTGAGGCACAAAGGGAAATTGAGGAAGAATTTGCGGGAGTCAAGGGTGTCCAGTTTGATATCAGTAATTTTGAGCAAGGATTGGACCAAATTAGAAACAAGTTCAATGTCATTATGGTTCATATCGATGAGTATATGAAGCAATTCAGGGACATAACAAAAAGTGAAAAAGCCATTGTGGATGACTTAAAAAAAGAGAGTATTGACTTTTCACAGGATCCATGGTACAACCTATATCTCTCATCTATTGAAAGGGAAAAATTCTTATTTAATGTAATAGCATATCTGGCAGTTGCAGTAGATGTTACACAAAGGGTTATAAGTAATTTGGAGTCAATTCTTATTGATGTCAAGAAAACTGGCTTCGAGAAGGCTAAAATTGAAAACGAACTAACCATCTTAAAAGATATAAAAGAGCAATACATAAATACAATTAAGGAGTTTAGGGAATTGACATCCCATTTTGCAAAGGAGAGTGACCTGAGAGCAATTGAATTGTTGAAAAGGCTCGGATTTGAAGAAATCAAGAATTATGCAAGGACTATTGATAGTTTGGAAAGAAAAATAACAGTTCTCGAGGAAAGAATATCTTCATTGGAAGAAAGAGAAAGGAATGGAGGAGGGCAAGACAGTTCATTGGTTTCTAAGACAAAAGAACTTCTGGAAAAGGTAAAAAAAGGTGAAATAAAGGATGAAGAGGAAAAGAGTGAAGAGGAGGTAAACGAGGAAGAAAAAGAAAAGAAGGAGAAAAAAGAAGAGAAAGTAATTAGTGATGATATTGCTGAAATAATCCCGTAAAGGCGGTTTTATGATTGGAGTAATATTTGCCTGGATACCTAGAGATATTTATCCAGGTAAACCTCCTTACTTTGGTGGTAGACCGACGTGGGTATTTGTGAAGAAACTGAAAATAAATAAATACAATGAGGAGAAAATCAAGGAAATCATAAGAAACATTTCGGAAGAGATACCTGCAAGGGATTACAAACTATTGTTGTTGGCAGGTAGAGGAAACACTACATTGAAATATTTCAAGGTAAGAATATTCGGAGAAGAGGAATTTGATACCTTCGATGAGCTGATGAATGTTTTTGATGAAATTGAAAATGTATTGAGCTTTTCCATAGACGTTGAACCATTTAGACTATTGGGTGATTATGATTGAAGGACATACTAAAGAAGGTGAATTTGAAAAATCTTGCATTTGCATTCGCACCATTAGCCATAGCTGGATTCCTTTACTTTATTATGCTTCCGATTAGTTACATTTTCCTTATAACTTCTGGGTTGTATGCCAGTGGATTTATTATTGGAAATGCTTCTCATTTTATTAGGACAGAAGATGATATGATGAAGGCATGGAAATTTGCTGCTAGATGGTGGCGAAATATAAGGGGAGAAGAGTTGAACTTGAGGGACGCTAAGGCGATATCAAGATATTTTGGTGATCAAAAATTCTTTGCATTTGTTGTTTCTAGAACGGAAAGAGCATCTGAAGGAAAAAGATATCAAGATTTGGTCATAATTGTTTCTTCCAATCCACTTGAAATAAAATATTGGAATGACGCACCAACATCCGAAATCCTTGAAGATCCTTTCAAGGAAATATCTCCAGTATTTGTTGGATCACCATCACCATCCGTTAAGCCAGAATTGGAACCATCATTAAGAACTTGGGGTTGGAAGTCAAAGAAAGAGAAGAAGAAAGAACGAGATGAATATGAGTCAGATAGGGACGTAGAGGTTTTGAATTAGGTGGTTAAATGAGAATATTTAGATATATGTATGAAAGCGGGATAAGGACAAGCTTATTAGAGAGAATGTTTGTTACTGAGAAGAAGGTATCATATACAAAAAATCTTGTTCTTGGTTCATATGATTATCCATATAATGAGGATTTATTCACTATAAATTTCTCAAGGACAAAAAGAATCCTAATTTTAGGTGGAACTGGTGCTGGAAAATCATTCCTTGCTAGGTCGTTATGGAATAGGGCATATATGGCTGGAATAACTCCTGTTATAATGACGGACATCAAACCAGAGCATTATACGTCACAATATCCGCTTCAAGAGAATTTTAGAAAGTTTCTCTTTAAGGAGGAAAAACCAATAACAATTCCAATGAGCGTTTATTATCCATCATTCTTACATAAAATTACTGGATTGGACTTACCAAATCAAAAGATATGTAAGCTCTCTGTTTCTTCCATAGTACCAACAGACTTGATGGCATTTGTTGATTATGAGAACTTGAGTCTCACTATGCGAATGGAACTTGAGGACTTAGTAGCCACGCTTATGAAGGAAGATGTAAAGTTTACAACTATTGATGAAATTATTGAATATATTGATAATAAGGAGATCACACCGAGTGTTAAAAACAGGCTGATAAAGTCATTCAGAAATCTCAAGGAGCTTGGTATCTTTGGTGGTGAAGATGAATCATTTGATTATATTAAGGATATAAAAGAGGGAAAGGTCGTTGATTTCAACATTTTCGGTTGGCAGAGAGTTGATATGAAAAGATATATGTCGCTCTTCTTGGCCATTTTGATTCGTGACTTACTTTCAAGTAAGATGATGAAGAGGTTGGAAGCGAGCAGACACTTGTTGCTGTTTTTTGAGGAGTTGCACGCATTTTGTCCAAGAGGAAGAAGGATTTCAAAGGCAGAAGAAATCAGTCGATCTGAGATAATTCGAGCCGTGAATATGGGTAGAAGCGAGAAGATAAGCTTTCTTTTTGTCACACAAGATCCTAATAATATTGATCCAACAATACTTTCACAGGTTGATTATATCCTGATAGGTAGAAAATTTGAAAGAAGAAAGTTGATGGACTTGATGAGGGATTATATCCCAGATTATTCTGATTACACCCCTTATGAGTTTGGAAGACGAGTTAGTGAATTGATTGGCTCATTGAGAAAGTGGAAAGATGGTGCGAGAGAATGGATATGTATCAAAAAGGGAGAGGAACCACGAACATTTGTTCCATTTGCACCATTAACATATCATAAGGAAGAGGGTGAAACGTTATGAAAAAAATTTCCAAAGAGGAAGCAGTATTATCATCGAAGTTCTGGAAAATAATTTTCAAGTTATATAACTTGCCACCTAAATTTGTTGGAACTGCGATAGAAATTGCTTCTAGATGTGACTTTGAGTTGAGGGACGGGTTCTTCTACAAGTATGTATTACCTGTTTTATTGGAAGAAAAGATTATGGTATTGGATGAGGCAGAAAAAGATAAGAGGGGTTACTTGGGTAGATTTGCTAATGTTTATAGATTTGATAGGGATAGGTTGAATGAATTTGTAGTGAAAAATCATTGGGTCGCACATAAGCTCTATATTATATGGATACAAGAGGGGGATGTAGATTTGAACATAGTATAATACTATTATTAGTAATTTTATTGTCCTTAAAAAATAGAATTTTAAATATAAATTTTAATGATAACAGTATTATGAAACAAAAAACTATGAATAATTTGGTATTGCTAGCGATCTTTGCATTGTTCGGATACCTTCTATACAGTAGTGGTGCACTCAATTTTCAAGTAACACCAACACCAACAGGCGAGACACCTGCTGTTCCTACTGGTTATACACCATGGGCAGTTGGTGAAGTCGACATACCATTGAGAGATGCATTCAACCCAAGTTCTGCAATCGCATCAACAACAATCCAGGCAAAGGTATTTAGTGAAGACACTCCAGATTCTATATTAGCATCTCCAACAACTCCATACTTGGATTCTGCAACATCAAGTGGTGGAAAGATTGCATTAACAGGTAAGAGAATGTTAACAGGTCATACATACAAGGTTGTTCTTAAAGACACTGCATCAACACCAGTTTACTACGCAAAGAAGAAAGATATAAGCATTCCAGCTCTCGATCCTAACCTAGGAGGCAGCTATGTATACACTACAGAAAACGTACAGCTTGAAAAGATCGGAACCTTTGCAGATGTTCTTCAAAGCTGCACTGGTCCTGGTGGAGCAAGCTTACCAACTGGTGTAAGCGTAAGCGGTCAGACAATTACAATCAACAAGACTGAAGCAACTTCCCCAGTTACAATAAGATGTTCTGTCAAGTTTGCAAACACTGTTGCAAACAGTATATTGAAGGATGTTGTATTCCGACCAATTCAGGACACTTCTGATCCAATGCCAGTTAACGCATTTACAAGCGTAAGTCTAACATACGACTCTGGTACAAACTTCAACCTACCAAGCGATCTAACAGCTTACGTAAGTGGACAAACACCAATCAATATTGGTGATGTATCATCAAGCGACTCTGGTAACTACTACATCCAATTCACAGTTGACACAAGCAGCCTATCCGATGGTGACACAATGTTATTCAAGGTCGATGATCTTGGTAACTGGTTAGCAACTGACCCATATGCAGCACAGAGCGGTGCAACCGCAGCTGGCTTTAGCATTACAACAACTGAGTAAAGTAGTTAAAGAATACCAGAATTACCCACTTTAATTTTTTTGTTTTTTGATTCTTCCTCTTTTCTAATCTATTTATTCGAAAATATAAATCATAGTTTCAAAATCTTTAAATATTCTTAAATAATAATATTAAATAAAGGTGTTAAAGATGAATGTAAAAGAACTTTTAACTAGGAAAGTTCTAGCGATTCCAGTATTCGTATTTTTGATAGCAGGAAGTGTTGGATTTGCAGCAGTTTTGGTAACAACACTAACAACCAGAACATCAACAGTAAATGAGCCTTTTACAGCAAGTATTATAGATGATTTAAAAGACTTATACCCAGGTGAAAGTGATACCGTAACTGTGCGTATATGGAACGCAGCACCAAATTCTCTTTATGTAAAAGTAACTCCAGAAGTTGTAATAGAAGAGGGAAGTGAAATAACAGCTGATGAAATAACAGTAAGTGATCCAATCTGTGAGTCAGTTCCAGCTAGTGGTTATTATGATGCAGACTTCGATGTAAGTGTATCTCCAGATGCACACACAGGAAGCTTTCACTTGGACTTTGATGTGGAGAGAGTGGCAACCTGTTCAGAATAAATGGTGATATGAAATGAGAAAAATTTTTTTGATTTTTGTTTTTTCGTTTTTATCTAGCATGGTTTTCGCTTTACCTCCTTCAGCATCAGCTACCATCAATTATGTTCAGGCTGGTGAAATTGTCATAAATCTCTATACAGACTATTACTATCCACCGCAACATTTTGTTGTGAAGTTAGATGATGATAAATTAGATGAATTCCTTTCAACAGAAACATATCATTCATATACCGTAAATGTCACACCAGGAGAACATACAATGTATGTTCTATGGAATGGCCCAAATTGGCACGGAATCGCCTATGAAAAGAAGCTCTTGGTAAGAGATGATTTTTATACCAAAATTGAGGTTAGAGATTTGATAGAGAGTAAACTAAGTAACTACTATAACAAGACAGAGATCGATGAGATTACAGATGAAATTTTATCAATGTTTGACAATTACTATCCTAAAGATGCAATCGATTCTATGATTGATCATATAGAGGATTCACATTATACAAAAGATAAAATTGATGATATTTTGAATGATGTTAGAGATGAATTTAATAATGAAACATCTGATATAAAGAGCTACATCTATGAGCATGAGCAAACATGGTCTAAAGACAGGACTATTGGAATTTCAACATTTCTAAGATGGGTAAAAGAGAAGGCTGAGGAAATCTACAATGCGATTTATAATTTCATTTACAGAGATTTTGTACCACGTGAAAAGTATAATCATGATATAAATGACTTGAGTCAAAGAATAGAAATTTTAGAGAGAACAATTCGAGATATGAATAGGGATATATATTATAAGAATTGCGTCGAAATTATGATTCAAAACAATATGTCAAAGATTAAATGTGGTTCAAGAACATACGTTACTTTGGAAGATGGGTCTATTGTTGGAATTGAGCCTATTTCAATTGGGTGATTTGTTATGAAAGAGTCAAAAAAAGAAGAAATATATAGATGGATCATTGAAAATGTTAAGAAACCTACCTCAATTTCAGATATCGCTAGGAGGATAGGAATTAGTTGGCCTACAGTTGATAAGTGGGTTCATGTTCTAAATTCAGAAGGAAAAATAACAATTATAGAGTTCGGAAATATGAAACTTGTGGTACCAAAGAGGTAAATAAAAATTTTTATACTAATACTAATAATATTTATATAGGTGACCACCTTGAAAGGAGTTGGTAAACAGGTATTAGTAGGGGTTATTGTAGTATTTGCATTGTGCATGCTTATTTTCTCTTCAAACATTTCATTTGCGAAGAACGGAAAGTGGAAAGGTAAGGGAAATAC
>Ga0190314_1000122_pt1 | contig 31041 bp, 30 predicted proteins | sample 4870071112_MG_FD_165055 | JGI IMG/M metagenome (GOLD analysis project Ga0190314, IMG submission 165055) | Hydrothermal vent sediment bacterial communities from Southern Trench, Guaymas Basin, Mexico - 4870-07-11-12_MG | ecosystem: Environmental > Aquatic > Marine > Hydrothermal vents > Sediment ...
ATTTTATCTTTTACAGTTACAATTTATCCTCTTGTAAATAGAGTTGAAGTAGAACCAAACAGTAATGAAATGGAACTAAGCATTAATGTTTCTAATCCAAGTGCGGCTATAGCTGAAATAGAAATTGAGATTACTGATTTTGTCATTGAAGGAACTAAATATTTATATGATGTAGGTGAATATAAATATAGCATAAAGAATTGGATTAGCGCTGAAGGAACTGGATTACTTTTACAACCGGGAGAATCAAAAGATTACGAAATTACCATTAAAATCCCTAGGGATTTTAGAGGGGCTCAAGCATTTGGTGCTATTCATTTTAAACAAAAAGGAGGAAAAACAGATGTTTTTGAAACTGTATTTGATTATGTTTCTGTGATAATACTTGATTTTCCATTTCAAAAAGTTATAAGACCTGAAATTTTAGAAGCCAAATCATTTGATTTAACTTCAGATGCCTCCGAAAGCTTAATAGAAAAATATGGTAATTTTGGAACGGTTTTAGACTTGACGGTAAGAAATAATGGAAATGCAGTTTTAGCCTTAAATGGTGAGCTTAGACTTATTTCAAGAGAAATAAATAGGATAATTACGTCAATACCTCTTGATAACACTTCTTTTGTGGTTTTTCCTGAACAAAAAGCAACTTTTGAATATTTTATACCATTTGTTTTCCCTCGAGGAAAATTTGAAATACAACTTGATGGAATTTCTCAGGGGATCCGTGTTACCAATTTTAAAAGAATTACTATTACTGGTGATCAACCAAAAGAAATTGCTATTTTAATTGATCCTCATATAGTTTTAATTGATGTACAAAGAACAATAGAAAATTTTAAGATAAATCTCCAAAACCTTTCTCCTGAGTCTTTAGAATTTAATCTTATCACTGATAATGATGCGTTAGAAATTTTTCCTTCAAAAGTCCGTCTGTTTCCATATACCAAGATAAGTGGATTTATTAAATTTGATTCAAGAAAGGCTTCCTTAAAAGACGGAGACAATATTTATAAGATAAATGTAATTTCTGAGAAAGATATTTTACTTTTTAAAGAACCTGTAATAGTTTTAAGATCTGGCAATTTGATTACTAATGTAAATACATATGTATCTGATGTAGCTACAAATACTTTCACAGTAAATGTTGAAAATACAGGAAATACAATTTTAGAGGGGAAAATCATAAGGCAAGATCCACTTCAAACTACAGATCTAACAAAGGTGTTTGTTGTGTTTCCTCTTGAAACTAAGAAATTTGTCATATCGTCAGGATACAATGAAATAATAAAGAATAGTACATTCATTTTGTATAGGCTTTATGGTGATGAGAGTTTTGATAAAAGGAAAATTATAGGGGATGTGAAAGAATGAAAAAAATTCTGATTCTATTAACTTTTTTATTTTTATTCGGTACCTTTTTTGGAGTAGATGTCTATTTTTATCAAACAGATATAAGAGATGCTTTGAGTCAAATTTCAATGCAAGAAGGAGTATCTATTTTATATGATCCACAGGTTTCAGGATTTATAACGGTAGAAGTCTATGATATAACACTTGAAAAAGCATTGGACTTGATGCTTATGCCACTAGGATACTATTGGACAAAGATAAATAATGTATATTTTGTTGGAACTGCTAATCCAGATAGTCCAGGATTTCCTCTAATTTCAAGTAGATATCTTATTAATTTGTATCATACAACATTTGATGACGTGGGTAATGCTTTACCAAAAATTATGCAGAATTATATTTATAGGACTCCTAATCAAAATCAGGTTTTAATCTATGCTCCTCCAAAAATTGCTTCTCAAATCGCTGAAACCATATCAATTGTTGATAAACCAGTGTATACTGCAGAAATAACAGTAAAAATAATTGAAGTGGATGAAAAAGATTTTGAAAAATTTGGAATTAATTGGTCTTGGAATTCTGAAGGTTCAGAAGGATTTGGCATTAATTATTCCCCAAATGGTATTTCGGCAATATTTAATCCATTGTCTTATGAGATTGATTTACTTCTCGACTCTTTGGTTGAATCTGGGAATGCCAAAGTTTTGGGCCAGGGTACTCTTTTATTGAAATCTGGTTCAACTTCGAAAGTTTCAGGATATACAACAATTGGTTTAAGAATATCAAATGAAAACAATAATACTTATGTTGAAAGAAGATTAACAACTGAGGTTGCAGTTTCTGGTAATGTTTTTCTAGATCACATAAATATGTATATTAAAACTATTGTTGAATCAACTATGAGTGATGGAGATAATAATAATCCTGTGGGTTCACTTCTTGAAACCAATGTAGATGTTAAGTATGGAGAACCTTATTATATTGCAGGATTATCCTTTGAAACAGTTTCAAAAGTTGATAGTGGTGTTCCGGGCTTAAAAGATGTTCCTATACTTGGTAAATTATTTAAGAGTACCAAATATGAAACACATAAGAAAAATATTATTGTAATTATTCAAGCTAAATTGGTAGGTGATGTTAAATGAAAAAAATACTTGTGATTTTTATTCTTTCTTTTATGTTATTAACTTTATTTTCTCAAACTAAAGACATTAGTTTTCAAAATTCAGACATTAAAGATGTTTTAATGCAATTAGGTCAACTTTATAATTCAACAATAATTTTTTCAAACGATTTAACAGGAGAAGTAAACATAATTTTATATGATATTTCTCTTGATGCTGCGTTAAAAGTAATTTTGTCTTCTTTCGGTTATTCTTATGAAAAGATAGAAGATGTTTACGTTGTTTTTTCAGAATCATCCTTTTCATATTATATTCCCCATATTTACAAGCCTAAAAATCGTTCTGCTAAGTCAATTGTTGAAGTCTTGAGAGTTATTCAAGCTTATGCAGTTGGAGATAATGTAGTAATGTATTGTCCTAACGAATTATGGCCTCAGTATTTAAAAAAATTACAGGAAGTTGATAGTGAATCGAAGAATTTAGTTGTTTCTTATGTAGTTTACTATATTAAAAACAGTGATATTAAGAAATACAATTTAGAACCCCAAAAATTACTTGATTTAATTCCTGCGCTGGAAAAAGCCAAATTTGTAACAAATACCAATGGTTTTTTCGTTGGAAATGAGATAAAGTTAAATACAATTGGGGAAATATCGTTATCTGCAGAAATGAAAAATAATAAGCTGAAATTCAATTTGAAATCACAAAATGATTCTGTGAATTACGAATCTCAAGTTTCAATGGGATTTCAAGAATATGTTTTAAATGGAAGTTTTGGTAAGTTTATTGTCTTAATAAATATTTCCGAATTAAAAAGTAAAATTGAAGAAAAGATGTCAAATATTGATTATGCCCCAGATAAAACTTTTAGTTTTAAATATTACTCTTCAAATGATTTTAAAATAAGTTTGTCTGATAAAAATTTAGAAGCTGTGATATTAAAAGATAACAGTTATTTTGTAGGTGTTAATATGAAATTAGTTGATGATTTTTATTTTGGTGCAATGATTCAATTAGATCAAGCTACAAATTTAATTTTAAGTGCTAAAGATACATATTATTTTAATCCAATTTTTGTAGAATTGTTTGGGAGTTTTCCTATTGATATTTCAAATCTTGGAGAATTGGATGGCCCGTATTTAGCTGAGAATTTGGATTTCGGTCTTGGGGTTGGAACAACTTACAAAGTTAATAACGATGTCTTATTAATGGGAAAAGTTAGTATGCGTAAAGACCTTTTAATATCAGGAGAATTAGGAATAAAATATTTAAATTATAATATCGGCATGTCTCTGAATAGCTTGTTAATCTTTGGAGTATTGTTGGGAATAAGTTGGTGAAATATCATCAGAATTCATTAACTTGGAGGCGCTTAAAAATGCGCAGAAAAATAGGAAGAATATTGGGAATTATCATAATTTCAATATGGTTATTTATTTTTTTTGGTGATATCTTTGGTGGTAAGAGTGATGAATATTTAGTTGAAAGCGCAAAATTTCAAGGTACAATATTACTTTTGATCATGTTAACCGAAATATTTGGTTTTGTGCTTAACTGGAAATATAGAAGGACAGGTGCTCTGATTGTCATTTTTGCTTCAATAGCTTTGCTTATTTTTGCTGGATTAACCGCAGGAAGAAATGTTTTGTTAGCAATGGCTTCTTCCGGCCTTCCTTTTTTGATTGTAGGTATTTTAATATATTAATAAGTATAATTAAAGAATATATATAGGGTGTTTCAAAGATCAGTAACAACCAATAATATCAGTCATCTTTCTGTGAGGATGATTGTGCAAGATATTGAACATGACACAGAGGTTGTATGACAAAATGACCAAACTCAATATTGCATCATAATTCCTGTTTTTCACATACCAAAAGGGTTCCTGATTAAAATACTCTTGTAGAATGTTATTTGTTCTCTCAATCTTCCAACGCTTTTTATACTTCCTCGCATATATTTGCCTCAATTGAATGCCCAACCAACGAACCTGACTCTGCATTTCCAGTGATGTGCCTTTCCTTTTGTCTGTATCTATCACAGGTATCATACTACTACGAACGATTATATAACGGTATATTTGTTACGAATCACATACGCTGTCTACGAGGAAATACTTATATCCCTGGCCGGAATCTATTTGTGCCTTTGCCACTGTTGAATCATGTACAGCAGCTGTCGTTACCATCCAATCCTGAATCAATAGGTTTTGTGCATCCAAACTCATATGTACCTTTCTTCCATATTCCCAGGCTTTTGTTATCTTTGTCCAACTAGATTGAGGATCTTTGTACTTCCCTGTCCTTCTTCGTCTTTGTGTTGTATGATCTTAACAAGTCTTGGTCACGAAAGGAATCTACCACCAACTCAATCTTTTCAAGTCCTTCTATTTCCCAAAAAAGATTTACAACGTCTTTGTTTATCCTGTGAAGTGGTAATTCTCTTACTTTCCTGGATATAGTCTGGAATGGCAGTATGTTTTTTAAGTCCAAGAGTTCCATGTATTTGGAATTCTTTTCTAAAAAGCTCTTTGCTCCACGATATGAAATATCGCATAGCTTCAATAAAATGGAAAGTTTCAAGATGCTCTTGTCAGAATAAGTCTTTTTTTTACCTCTGCCCTGTTTGTTAACGAAGATAGAAGGTAAAAGCTTGTCTAACTGTTCAATAATCTTTACAATATCGTTTTTTGTAAGTTCTTGTGGTACCATTTATTTGGGTCTCCTTTCTTGTGTTGAGATATTTCAATGGTACTACCATTGGGATTTGAGAGGCTCACTTTTTTCGTAACACCCTATTAATGAATATATAAAAAATAGCTTTGTATAAAGCATTAAAAAACAGGATTAATAAAGTTTATTAGAGCATATTGAGAAAATTCTTCTTGTTTCTCTCTTTTTCTCATTTGGAATTTAAGAGTTAAATATTATAAAATAGAACCTAGTGGGTAAAGACTTTTTAACACTATAGTAAAAGTTTTATCAGAAATGCAACTTGTTTCCAAAGGTTTTTTTGTTTTTTTGACATTTAATTTTTCTGTTAATTGTTTTTATATTGTGTTAATAGAAGGAGGGGATAGTTGTGAGTAAGTATGTTTTATCTTTGGATGAAGGAACAACAAGTGCGAGAGCAATAGTTTTCGATAAGCTTTCTAATATTGTAGGTGTTGGTCAGTATGAATTTACGCAATATTATCCTAAACCTGGATGGGTGGAACATGATGCTGATGAAATTTGGAAAGCTCAAATGAAAGCTGTTCATACTGCGCTTGAAAAAGCTGGTGCTAAACCAGGAGATATTGCTGCTATAGGTATTACAAATCAAAGAGAAACAACAGTTTTATGGGATAAACATACTGGGAAACCAGTTTACCATGCAATAGTTTGGCAATGTAGAAGAACCGCAGAAATGGTAGACGAATTAAGAAAGAATCACTACGATACAATTAAAGAAAAAACAGGGCTTGTTCCAGATGCTTACTTTTCTGGTTCAAAAATAAAATGGTTGCTTGACAATGTTCCTGGGTTAAGAGAAAAAGCTGAAAATGGAGATATTCTTTTTGGAACAATTGATTCATTCTTGATTTGGAAATTAAGTGGTGGAAAAGTGCATGTGATTGATTATAGCAATGCTTCAAGAACAATGATTTTTAATATTCACACGCTTCAATGGGATGAGGAGCTTCTAAAGATCCTCAATATTCCAAAGGCAATATTACCAGAACCAAAACCATCAAGTGAAGTATATGGATATACTGATAAGGAAATATTTGGTGCAGAAGTTCCTATCGCTGGTGATGCTGGGGATCAACAAGCAGCATTGTTTGGCCAAGCATGTTATGAACCTGGTATGGTTAAAAATACTTATGGAACAGGTAATTTTATGCTTATGAATACCGGTGAGAAACCATACAAATCAGAAGGTTTACTTACAACGATTGCTTGGGGATTAAATGGGAAAGTCGAATATGCACTTGAAGGTAGTGTGTTTATTACTGGTGCTGCAGTTCAGTGGCTTAGAGATTCTTTGAAAATTATAGAAGTTTCTCCTGAAGTCGAACCATTGGCAAAATCTCTTGGTTCAAATGAAGGAGTCTATTTTGTTCCTGCGTTTGTTGGACTTGGTGCTCCATATTGGGATCAGGATGCAAGAGGTTTAGTAATTGGTATTACAAGGGGGACAAGAAGAGCACACTTCGCAAGAGCTGTTCTTGAATCAATGGCATATCTTACAAAAGATGTTCTTGTTGAAATGGAGAAAGATAGTGATATAAAAGTAAAAGAATTAAGAGTTGATGGTGGAGCGGTTAGTAATAATTTCCTTATGCAATTCCAGGCAGATATTCTTGGAACGAAAGTAATAAGACCTATGATTCAAGAAACAACTGCGTTAGGTGCAGCATATCTTGCAGGTCTTGCAGTTGGATACTGGTCTGATACAAGGGAAATTGAAAAGATGTGGAAAGTAGATAAAGAATTTGATGCTGAGATTGATGATGCAACAAGAGATAGGTTATATAAAGCATGGCAAGAAGCTGTAAAACGTTCATTAAGTTGGCGCCGTGTGTTGAGAGATTTAGGTTGGGATATTTAATATTATGGGATTATTAATATCGGAAACATATACTTTATTAAATAGGGGGAGGTAAATATGAGTAAAAAACCGACACTTATGGGTGAATTTCTCGCAGAATTTTTTGGTACAATGTTGTTAGTGTTGATGGGAGATGGAGTAGTTGCAAATGTAGGTTTGGCACCAAGATTAGCAAGTGGAGCGTATAATTGGAATACTATCACAATTGGTTGGGGTCTTGCTGTTGCAGTTTCGGTGTATGTAACAGGTGGAGTTACAGGTGCACACATTAATCCTGCTGTAACATTTGCTCTCGCTCTTAAAAAAGCTTTTTCATGGGCGAAAGTTATTCCGTATTGGATTGCACAGGTATTAGGTGGATTTGTTGGGGCTTTTGGCGTATGGCTTACATATCATGATGGTTTGGTAGCTGCTGGAATGCCAAATGTATGGTGTACAGGACCTGGTTCTGTTTTTGGGGAAGCATTCTGGGGTGCAGCATCAAATGCTGCAGCAACGGGTACTTACTCGCTAGGTAATGCGTTTATTGCTGAGATTATCGGCACAATGGTTCTTATTTTAGGTGTTCTTGCTATTGGTGATTCAAAGAATTTGGCAGTGAAATCAAATCTTGGCCCATTTATGGTTGGAATGGTTGTTCTTGCTATTGGTTTGACCCTTGGTGGTCCAAGTGGTTATGCAATTAACCCAGCTCGTGATTTAGGCCCAAGACTTTTTGGTGTTCTTGCAGGAACAACAGGTCTTTTTGATGGATCATATTGGTTTGTTGCTCCTATTTTGGGCCCGCTTGTCGGAGCTGCTCTTGCGGTTGTATTGTATCCACTCTTCGTTGGACTTCATTTGCCAGATAAGAGTGAATAATGTATTAAAACAGTTATTTAAGATTTATTCTATTTTTATGGTTAGAGGGGGACCAAACTGTAAGGAGTGGATACTCAAGGGGGGTCCCCCGTTTTTTAAAGATAACCTTATTCTAAATACTTTGGAGGTGTTATAATGAAAAAGATAATTAATAAGCCAGAAGATGTTGTAAAAGAATCGATAGAAGGATTGGGACTTGCTTGGAGTGATATTGTTAAAGTGAATTACGAACCGAGATTTGTCTATCGGTCAGATGCACCTGTTGATAATAAGGTTGCAATTATTTCAGGTGGTGGAAGTGGACACGAACCAATGCATGCGGGATTTGTCGGATATGGAATGTTAGATGCGGCTTGTCCAGGTGAAGTTTTCACATCACCTACTCCAGATCAAATGTATGAAGCTGCAAAAAAAGTTCATGGTGGAGCAGGAATATTGTTTATTGTTAAAAATTACAGTGGAGATGTAATGAATTTTGAAATGGCTGCAGATATGTTAAAAGCTGAAGGCATTGATGTTGAAAATGTAATTATTGATGATGACGTTGCAGTTAAAGATAGTCTTTATACTCAAGGAAGACGTGGTGTAGGAACAACCGTTTTGGCAGAGAAAATATGTGGAGCAGCCGCTGAAAAGGGTTATGATTTAAAAAAACTGGCAGAACTTTGTAAAAAGGTAAATGGTTGGGGTAGAAGTATGGGAATGGCTCTTACTCCATGTACTGTTCCAGCAGCTGGAAAACCAACTTTTGAACTTGCTGAAGAGGAAATGGAAATAGGAATAGGCATTCATGGTGAGCCAGGAAGAGAGAGAATGAAGCTTAAATCAGCAGATGAAATAACTGAAATGCTTGCTGAAGCTGTTATAGAAGATTTACCATTTAAAGAAGGAGATGAAGTATTAGCATTTGTTAATAGTATGGGTGGTACACCAGATATAGAACTATATATTGTTTATAGAAAACTTTATCAAATTCTTGAAAGTAAAGGAATTAAAATTGCTAGGAAACTAGTGGGTAGATATATAACATCTTTGGAAATGCAGGGAGTTTCTATAACATTGTTAAAACTTGATGATGAATTAAAAGAATTATGGGATGCTCCTGTAAAAACTCCTGCATTACGATGGGGAATTTGATTTTAAAAAATTTAAAAATGCAAAATGGAGAGGGATAAATATGACAATTCATAGTCAGGATATAATTAAATTTTTAGAAAAAGCAGCTAGTAAAATTAAGAAAAACAAAGAATTTTTAACTCAACTTGATTCTGCAATTGGCGATGGTGATCATGGTATAAACATGGATAGAGGTTTTAGTAAAATAATGTCAACACTAGATTCTCTTAAGGATAAAGACATGGGAACTATTCTTAGAACATGTTCTATGGCATTAATTTCGACTGTTGGAGGTGCTAGTGGTCCACTTTATGGTACTGCTTTTTTATATGCTTCAAAACTACTTAATGGTAAATACGAAATTGATATGAATGAGCTTTTAGAAGTTTTGAAAGCTGCTTTAGAAGGCATTCAAATGCGAGGAAAGGCTGTTGAAGGAGAAAAAACGATGATAGATGCTATAGCTCCAGCCTTGAAAGTTTTCGAAGAAAAACTTAAAAATGGTGCTTCACCCATTGAAATATTGGAAGCAACTGTTAGTGCTGCAAAAAAAGGTGTTGAAAATACGATTCCAATGAAGGCGACTAAAGGAAGAGCTAGTTATCTAGGAGATAGAAGTATTGGACATCAGGATCCAGGTGCAACCTCTTCTTACTTAATTTTTGAAGCAATGTTAGAAACATTGAAAGAAAAAGTATAAAAGTTTTTAAAGGTAAATAAAAAACATTAGCTGGTCGTCTCTCTTCTACCACGAGAGGCGACCTTTTCTGGAATTAAAAAGGAGGTTCTTATGAACGAGAGAAAGAAACTACCTATTTGGTTAAAAATAATTTTGTTTTTAATTCCTTTGATTTGGAGTGAATATATGTTTTCTGTTGTCGGTCGATGGACAAGCATGATACTTTTTCCCATAGCTTGGTTTGGGTTTTGGATTTCACTAGATATGATTTCAAGAAAAAAGTGAGGTAAAAAAATGATTGGATTGGTTGTAGTTTCACATAGCGAAAAATTAGCCGAAGGTGTAGTTGAATTAGCTAAACAAATGACTTTAGGTCAAAATGTTCCTATAATTCCAGCAGGTGGTCTTGAAAACGGAGACATAGGAACAAGTTTTGATAAAATTATGGAAGCCATTAAAAAAGCATATTCTGAAGATGGAGTATTAGTTCTAATGGATTTAGGAAGTGCAGTGATGACGACTCAAACTTGTCTTGATTTTCTACCTCCTGAAATGCAAAGCAAAGTTTTACTTTGTAACGCCCCAATTGTTGAAGGTTCCATAGCCGCTGCTTCAGCAGCTGCTCAAGGTTTTTCAATTGAAAAAGTCAAGGAAATTGCTGAAAATGTTAATACTTCGAAAGTTCAGCAGGATATTTCTGAAGAAGAGACAGCATTTTCAGAAAAGGCAAAGGTAGTTGATGTAAAACTTATTAATCCTACAGGACTCCATGCAAGGCCTGCTTCTCTTTTTGTACAACTTGCTTCAAAATTTAAATCTGAAATTAAAGTTCAAAATATTACTGCTGGAAAAAAAACAGCAGATGCAAAAAGTATTATGGATATGGCAGTAAATGGTACTGGAGAAAAGGGGGATATAATCCGAATAATAGCTGAAGGAGAAGATGCTGAAGAGGCTATAAAAGAACTTAAAGAGCTTGTAGAATCAGGATTTGGAGAACTTGACTCAATAACCGAGAAAATTAATTTTAGATTCCAGAAGTCTGATTCTCATGTGCATTTAATAGAGGAAAAACCTGTGGAAAAAACTAACAAAAAAAGTTTTAAAGGTACTCCAGTATGTCCTGGCTATGCAGTAGCACCTGCATGGGTTTATAAAAGGGAAGTTTTAAAAACTCCCGAGAAAAAGGAAGGAAAGTTTATAACTTGTGATGAGCTTTTAAAGGTTATAGAGAAAGTTTCCGCTGAAACAAAAGTAATTAAAGAAAAGTTGGTAAAAAACGGTGATTCTAAAGTTGCTGCTATTTTTGAGTTTCATGAAATGATATTAAATGATGAAAAAATGAAAGTAGAAATTAAAAATCTAGTAAGTGATGGTTTATCTGCTGATGAAGCGTTTGTGAAGGTAATTGATTCTTGGATTGATAAACTTGAGAATCAAGAGTTTGAGTTAATGAAAGAAAGAGCTAAAGATTTGGAAGATATAAAAAATAGGGTTTTATTAATATTATTTGAGAAAGAAGGGCAATCCATCTCTCCAGCAGAAAAATCTATTCTTTTAATTGATGAACTTTTACCTTCTGAAACAGCAATACTTGATAAAGATAAAGTTATAGGAATTGCTACTGCCTATGGCGGAACAACATCACATGCAGCGATTATTGCTAGGATGTTAGGAATTCCTTCAATTGTTGGCCTTGGTGCAGAAATATTGAATATCCCAAGTGGTACCCTTGTTGCTCTTGACAGTGTTAATGGTGTATTGCTTGTTAACCCGAATGAGAAAGTTGTAGAAGAGTTTATGGAAAAGAATAGTTTGTTAAAATTAAAAGAAAAAGAATTAATTGATAAAGCTAAGGAGCTATCAAAAACTAAAGACGGTCGAAGGATTGAGGTTTTTGCAAATGTTGGAAAAATTGATGGATTAGAAGAAATAAAAAAATTTGGTGCAGAAGGGATAGGATTGTTAAGAACGGAATTTATGTTTGTGGATAAGAAGAAAGCTCCAACAGAGGAAGAGCAGTTTTCAAATTATTCTTTAGTTTCAAAAATTATGAAAGAAAAACCTGTGGTGATTAGGACACTAGATATTGGAGGAGATAAACCTTTAGAATACATATCTCTTGATACTGAAGACAACCCGTTCCTTGGAGTAAGAGCGATAAGATTATATAAAAAACATCCTGAATTATTTAAAACACAAATAAAGGCTATATTAAGAGCAAATCAAGGAAATCTGAAGTTAATGCTTCCAATGATATCTTCTATTGATGAAGTAAGATGGGCAAAAAAAATAATTGATGAGTGTAAAACTGAACTTTTAAGTAAAAGTATTAAATTTAATCCAGAAATAGAGATAGGAATAATGATTGAGATTCCTTCAGCAGCACTTATGAGTGAAATTTTGGCAAAGGAGGTTGATTTTTTCAGTATAGGAACAAACGATCTAACACAATATACTCTTGCAGTTGATCGTGGGAACAAGAATTTAGGATATCTTTTTGATTCATTAGAACCATCTATTTTAAGGCTTATTAAAATAACAGTTGATAATGCGCACAAATATGGGCGTTTAGTAAGTGTATGTGGAGAAGTTGCTAGTGAAAAAGAAGCCATTCCCATTTTAATAGGTTTAGGTGTAGATGAACTAAGTATGAATCCAAGAATGATTCCTTACGCAAAAGAATTGATAAGAACTTTATCATACCAAGAAGTTAGAGATTTAGCTTTAAAAACACTAAATATGGAAAATGCATCTCAGGTAAGAGAATTTATTTCAAAAAATTGTAATATTTAATTTATGATTTAGTTAACGATGAGTTAAAAATGTGATTAATACAATATTAAAAAAATGAGTTAAAATTAGAGGGTTTTGAAAAAGATTAATTTAATTTGTTACTAATTGAGAAAAAAATCCCAAAATTCTTTTTTAGTTTATAGTAAAATAAAAGTAGGTATTATATTAAATTTAACTTTTTATACTCAAAAGAAAGTTAATTAATCATTAAATTCTAAGTAAATTTATCTTATGAGGAGGTATGAATCAATGGAAAAGAAAAAAGTAGTTATTATAGGAGCCGGGGTTGTTGGTTCAGCTATAGCAAGGGTTCTAAGTAGGTATGAAAATTTGGAGGTAACTGTATTAGAAAGAAATATTGATGTAGGATGGGGTACAAGTAAAGCAAATAGTGCCGTGGTTCATCCCGGTCATGAAGATGATCAAAAGAAATATCCTCTTCGTGCAAAATTTTGCGCTAAAGGGAATCGTATATGGCATTCTTGGGCTGAAGAACTTGATGTTCCAATTAAATGGCCAGGCGAGATAATGCTTGCTTTTAGCGTTCGCGATCTTGAGAAACTTCAGTATTATTTGGATTTAGCAGAAAAAAATGGTGTACCAGATGTAAAAATTGTCTATCAAGACGAGCTTCGAGAACTTGAACCAAATGTTAGTCCAGATGCGATAGCGGGACTATGGGCCCCTACAGCAGGACTTTTAGCTCCATGGGATGCTGTAATTAGTTTGATTGAAAATTCGGTAGACAATGGTGTAAAACTCCACACTGAAACTGAGGTTAAAGATGTGGTTGTTGAAGATGGAAAAGTAAAAGGTGTTCAGACCAACAATGGATTTTTCGAAGCTGATATTATTATAAATGCTGCAGGTTTATACGCGGATGTAATATCTAAGAAAGTTGGTATTAATTTTGATATTACACCTCGAAAAGGGGAATATTACTTAATAGATGAAGATGTAAAAGAACGGGTAAAAAGAATAGTTCACCAAGTTCCTACAGAATTAACAAAGGGTGTTTATATTTCTGAAACTGTTGAAGGTAATATCTTAATTGGTCCTTCAGCAGTGAATTTACCGTTAGATGCAAAAGATGATGTTTCTACGACTGAAAAGTACTTAGATTATATTTGGGAATCAGCAAAAAAACTTGTTGCAAAATTACCACCAAAAAGTAGTGTTATTAAAACTTTTGCTGGATTGAGAGCTGAACCACCTTCAGGTAGATGGATAATAGAAGCTTATGATAATCCTAAGGGATTTATTAATGCTGCGGGTATGAGATCTCCTGCTTTAGCATCTTCTCCTGCCGTAGCGGAATATATTGCCAAAGAATTAATTGGAAAAAAATTAGGAGTGGAACTTGTCGAAAAGAAAAATTGGAATCCTTACAGAAAAGGAATAAAGAAATTCAAAATACTTGACGATAAAGAAAAAGAAAGATTGATTAAAGAAAATCCAAAATACGGTAATGTTTTATGTATGTGTAAAGAAGTAACAGAAGCTGAAATTATTGAGGCAATTGAAAGAATGAAAAAGATTGGAATTAAAACAATATCTCTAGATGGTGTAAAATTTAGAACTACTTCTATGTTTGGGTGGTGTCAAGGTTCATTTTGTAGGGTTCGTATTGCTAGAGTTGTTGCAAATTATCTTGGTATACCTGAATGGGAAATTCCTGTTAAGGATGGCAAGACTTCCTATGGTGTAGGCGATGTTAAAGCATTTTTTAATACTAAACAAGGGGTTGATGAAGCATGATGAAAACAAAGTATGATTCAATAATTATTGGTGGAGGTCCAGCAGGTTTAGCTGCTGCTATCAAAGCTAAGGAACTTGGTTTAAAAGTTTTACTACTCGAAAATAGGGATGTCTTAGGTGGAATTCCTTTGCAATGTTTACATCCAGGATTTGGATTACATTATTTTAAAGAGGATTTAACAGGAACAGAATTTATTTACAGGTTTATAAATAAATTTCAAGAAATGGGAATTGAACATTTTACTAATGCACATCTTACTGAAATAGAAAATATTTCCGATAACGAAAAGAGACTCAAAGTAATAACTTCAAAAGGATTGCAAAATTTTACAACCAAAACTATCATTTATACTACAGGAGCTCGTGAAAGACACCTGTATGAAATAGGAATAACAGGGAAAAGATTCCCTGGAATATTCACAGCAGGTGAAGCACAAACAATGATGGATATTTATGGAATAATGCCTGGTAAGGAAATAGTTATAGTTGGATCAGGAGATGTTGGATTAATTATGGCAAGACGTTTTGCTCTTGAAGGTGCTACTGTTAAGGCAGTAATAGAATTAATGCCATTCCCGGGTGGTTTAACAAGAAATGTAGTTCAATGTCTTGATGATTTTGGTATACCACTTTACTTGAGCCATTCTGTAAGAAGAGTTGAAGGTCGTAGCTCGGTTGAAAAAGTTATTATATCAAAGGTTAATGAAAAATTAGAAGTAATAGAAGGGACTGAAAAAGAAATTAAGTGTGATACAGTGGTTGTAGCCGCTGGACTTGTACCTTACATTAAAATATTGGAAAAAATTGGTGTTGTAAAAGATCCTGCAACAAAAGGGCCAATTGTAAACGAATATTTAGAAACTCTTATTCCGGGAGTTTTTACAGCTGGAAATGCACTTGTTATAAATGATTTGGTTGATCACGTGGTAGAACAAGGAGAATTAGCCGCTTTAGGTGCTTCGGAGTTTGTTAAAAACGATGGTATTCCCGCAAGTAGATGGATAAGAGTATTTCGCGGTGAAAATGTGCGTTTGCTTGTTCCACATTATTTAAGTGGAAAAAGAGATGTAACTATTTATGCAAGGGTTAGAAAACCAATGAAAAAAGTTACAATAAGATTCCCGGAAATTGGTAAAAAAATGAGATTGCCTGTTGTTAAACCTGCTGAAATGGTGTCAGTTAGACTAAGAAAAGAAGAAATTCAAAAAGCAGTTGATAGAATTACTATGGAGGTGCTTTCCAATGAGTAATTACAAAAAGAGAAAAATGACTTGTATAGTTTGTCCTTTAGGATGTGAACTAGAAGTGACAATAAATGAAAATGGAAAAGTTGTTTCTGTAACTGGTAATACATGTCCCCAAGGTAAAGAATATGCAATACAGGAAGTTACTGCACCAAAACGGGTAGTAATGAGTGTGATACATGTTAAGAATAGTATTTTTCCGACTGTTTCAGTTAAAACAAGTAAACCAGTTTTAAAGTCAAAGATTCCAGAAGTTATGAAAGAAATTTCTGATATTACTTTAGATGCTCCTGTAGAAATTGGTCAAGTAATTGTTAAAAATGTTGCTGGAACTGATGCTGATATTGTTTCGACAAGACCTGCACCTGAGAAATAATAATATTTTTAATTTAAATTCTTTAATAACAATTATGGTCTCGAATATTCGAGACCATTTTTTTAATTATGTTATTTTAAGAGTTTTTAAAAACTAAAATAAAAATGGTCTGGGCGGTGGGATTTGAACCCACGACCTCCAGATCCCGATTCTGGCGTTCTAGCCATCTGAACTACGCCCAGACGTGCATTTATTATTTTAGCATAGCTTAATGTTTTAAGCAATACAGTTATCTGTACATTCTTTTAATTCTAATTGTATTGTATTATGTTTGAATCCCAAAGCTTTTAATTTTTCGTTTATCGTTTTTAAACTTTTATCATAATCAATAGATTCAACTTTAACATGGCATTCTAAAAACACATCATGACCATCAAGTGTCCAAACATGTATATGATGAACATCTTTTACGAATGGTAGAGATTCCAATTCTTCTTTCAAAAAATTTATATCAATATGTTCTGGAGTAGCTTGCATTACTATTTGTAAACTTTCTTTGAGAATTTTGATTGATTCTATTATGATATATGTTGCTATTAAAAACGTTATAATAGGATCTAATATCCAAATGTTGTATCTAGCTATTAAATGTCCAGTAATTATTATTGCAATTGATGAAAATAAATCACTTAGAATATGCAAAAAAGATGACTTAAGATTCAAATTTTCTTTGCTATGTGAAAATAAAAGAATTGCCGTTAAACCATTTCCAAATAGTCCAATGTATGCAATTACAAGCATCAAGCTTGTTTTGATTTCAGATGGATTTATAATTTTTTTTGTGCCTTCTATCAAAAGGGTTGCAGAAATGGCTAGTAAGATAGTTGTATTAATTATTGCAGCTATTATTTCTGCCCTTTTATAACCATACGTATATCTTTGATTTTTAGGCTTTTTTGAAATTTTCCTTGCAAAGAAACTAACCAAAAGTGCCCCAGTATCACTGAGATTATGAAGAGCGTCTGAGATTAATGCTAAACTTCCCGAAAGAAACCCACCAATTATTTCAGATAAAGTAATTATTAAGTTAAATATAACTGAAAAGATTAATTTTGCCCCAATAATATCAATTGTTTTATGAGAATGATCATGCAATTTTTCCATCTCCTTCTAGTAAATGTTCAATTGCAAAGTTGATAATTACACTTACATGTTTGTCATACAACTGGTAGAACACCTTTTTTCCCACTTTTGAATATTTAACAAGATTTGCTTGCCTTAAAATTCTTAGTTGATGCGAAACAGTTGATTGACTTGTTCCAATAGAAGCCTGAATTTCTGATACATTACACTCTTTTTTTGAAAGAAGCATCAATATTTTTAATCTAGTTTGGTCACTTAAAATTTTAAAAAATTCTGCAAGTTTAATTGGTATCATTTCATCCATTTTATACACCTCTTTTATGAATATATGTTCATGTTTAGTATATATTTATTTTTAAATTTTGTCAATAAAAAAGAATGCCTTAAAAAAGCATTCTTTTTTTTAAGATATATTTGCACTATTATCTATGATATTAAAAAACTAGTTAATATTCTTGTTGTAAATAAAAATTCAAAAGAAAAAAACTTCTACAATAGTTAATCAACTTTAAATTCTCCCGCTAACTTTTTTTTGACTGCTAAATTTTTCAATGGCCAATGCCATAATTTTTATTGCATCTTTTATTTTTTCTGAATTTAAAACGTATGCAATTCTAATTTCGCTTAACCCAGCGTTTGGTGTAGCATAAAAACCAGAAAGTGGAGCAACCATAGTTGTTTTTCCATCAACATTAAAATTTGTAAGCATCCATTTTATAAATTCTTCTGCGTTATTAACCGGTAGTTTTGCTGAAAGATAAAAAGCACCTTCAGGTTTGTAAGCAACAACACTAGAAATTTTCTTTATTTCCTTATATGCAACATCTCTTCTTTTTTGGTATTCAGTAAGGGTATTTTTCATATATTCTTCACTTGAATTCAAAAGCCCGATTGTTCCATATTGTGTGATTTCAGCGGGAGATAGTCTTGCCTGAGCAAATTTCAAAGCAGCGTTGTAAAATTCTTTGTTTTTTGTTACAAATGTTCCTATTCTTGCTCCACAAGCACTGTATCTTTTAGAAATACTATCCACAATTATCAATCTATCATGAATTTCTTCAAATTCAAAGGCAGAGATTGATTTTTTATTATCAAAAGCAAATTCTCTGTAAACTTCGTCAGAAATGATTACAAGATTATACTTTTTAGCTATTTCAACAATTGTTTGGAGTTCTTCTTTTGTATATACCACTCCAGTAGGGTTCGATGGATTTGAAAATAAAATCGCCTTTGTTTTGGAAGATATACGTTTCTCAAATTCTTTTTTCTCAGGCATTCTATATCCATTTTCAGGTGTAGTTGCTACAGGAACAATTTTTATATTTAAATATGCTGCAAATCCAGCATAATTTGCATAAAATGGTTCAATAACAAGTATTTCATCGCCTGGGTCACATACAATACCAAGAGCAAACATTATTGCTTCGCTTCCACCATTTGTAACCATAATTTCATCAGGAGAGACATTAATATCCCATTTTTTGTAGTATTCAGAAAATTTTTCTCTCAGTGGTAAGATTCCTTGAGAATGAGTATAAGCAACAACTTTTGTTTTAAATTTTTCAATATATTCGAACCATTCTTTAGGTGTTTCAATATCTGGTTGTCCAATGTTTAAATGGTAAACTTGGACGCCTCTTTTCTTGGCTTCGTCAGCAAATCGGACAAGCCTTCTTATTGGACTTGCTGGCATGTTCAATGCCCTGTTTGAGATCATTTTACAACGCCTCCTTAACATATTTTATTTTTTTGTTGATGATTTCATAGTCATTAATTTCACCATCACCCATTAAATCTATGTAAGCAAATTTTTCATCAAATGAAGAATTTAAAATTGTAAATCCACGATAGTGCAAATCTTGCATGGCTTTACCGTAGTCTGTATATTTTAATTTGATCTTGTAAAATGGTTTAGGAATCATTTTAACTATTTTTAGATTTTTTATAAGACTTTCAACACTTTCGGAATATGCATTGATTAATCCTCTGATTCCAAGCTTTATTCCCCCAAAATATCTGGTTACAACAACAGCAACATTAACTAATTCATACTTTTTTAGTACACCGAACATAGGTCTTCCAGCTGTTCCAGAAGGTTCTCCCGCATCTGAAGAAAATTCTATGATTTTGTCATTTTCTAATATTCTATATGCTGGACAATTATGAGTTGCATCGTTGTATTTTTTTGAAATTCGTTTAAAAAAATCTTTTGCTTCATCTATACTTTCGACATGTGATAAATTACAAATAAAAATTGATCTATTGATATTAATTTTATTTTCATGGGTTCCAAAAATTGTTTTATAACTTTTCATATTTCTATTGAATCCACCTCGTCTCCATCTACTGTGTAAATTGTAATTTTTAATTTATCTTTAAAATCTAAAATCATATATGTTGGTTTATCGTTTTCTTTTGGAAGAGAAAGACTTCCTGGATTAGCTAAAATAATGTCATCTTTTTTCTCAATTTTTGGAATATGAGTATGACCATGCAAAATAATTTTTGCATTATGACTTTTTGCAAGTTCAATTAAATTAACATTGTCGTCTTCAACAATTTCTCCGTGTACCATAAATATTGAATAATTACCAAAGAATTCAAAGATTTGTTTAGGCATTTCTTGAACGCCAAGTACTTTTAAATCAACATCGGCATCACAGTTTCCGCGAATATAATTAATCTTGTGTTTTTTTAATTCTTCAGATAAATTTTTTGGATCATATCCTTTGGGCAAAGGATTTCTAGGACCATGGTATAAAACATCACCTAAATGAAAAATTTCATTTACAGTTGGCAAAATATTTTCAATTTTATTCCAGTAATATAAAGAACCATGTGTATCTGATACAACTAAAACTTTCACAATTTCACCTCAACTTTTAAATGTTTTTAGCAATTTCACAAGCGAGTTTAACGTTGTTTTTAAGTAAAGCTATATTTGAAGTAAGAGTTCTTCCATTTGATAGTTCAACAAGCCTACTTAGCATATAAGGTGTTACTTCTTTCCCTTTTATGTTTTTGGCTTTTATTTCATTTTCAATAATATTTATATAATCTTCTATTTCATTATTAGAAATGACGTATTTCTCAGATATTTTATTTGCAACTAAAACTGCACTTTTAATATTTATCTCGTTTTTACTTTTAAAAATGTCAGCAATTTCTTTAGGATTTTCAGCAGAATAAATGGGTTTGTCTGAAAGTCCGTTATAAAAAATTGGGAACAAATTAGTTTTATAACCAACAACTAGAACCTGAAAAGTTTCAAGAAACTCCAGAGTTTTATCTATATCTAAAATTGATTTACATCCTGCTGAAACAACAATGATATTTGTTTTCGAAAGTTCTATTATATCTTGAGAAACATCCCATTCACCTCTATGAACGCCCCCAATTCCTCCTGTTGCAAAAACTTTAATTCCAGAAATTGATGAAAGATATGCTGTAGAACTTACTGTTGTAGCTGCATACAGCTTTTTAGCAATTGTATATGGAATTTCCCTTGTTCCCACTTTTATGGGATTGTTGTTTATTAATTCGTCTACTTCTTCTTTATCCAGGCCGATTTTTATATTTCCTTTTAAAATACCTATTGTTGCAGGAATACAGTTGTTGTCATATACAATTTTTTCTAATTCTTCAAATACTTTAATATTTTCAGGGTAGGGAAGACCATGAGCCAAAACAGTACTTTCAAGTGCTACAACTGGTAATTTATTGTTTAAGGCATTTTTAACCTTGTTTGAAATAATCAATTTTAACACTCCTTATTTAATCTCAATTGTTTTGGTGAAAATCCCTAGATTTTTTATGTTTGCTTTTATTACATAATTTCCAGGTTTTAATTTTCCAATTTTTATTTGTATTGAAGGGAAAGTAAATGCCTGAGTAACAATTTCATTTTTTGAAGGTTCTTTAAGCTCTCCTTCGATAACAATTTGGCTGTTTTTTATTTCATATGATTTTATATCAATAGAAAAACCTCCTGTTTTTCTAATGCCCGCATTTATTAAGATATAAATTTCTTCATTTTGATCAAATAAATTTTTTAATAGTACTTCTCCATTTTCAATTGTAAAGGTAAAAATGCCCATTTCTTGAATTTTTGGAAAGTTTTTAATTAGTTCATTTGTGTATTTTTCGTCATTGTATGGTATGTAAATTTCTCCAATTTTTATTTTTGAATTTGAAGGACAAATGATTAAATGAAGTGGAATATCAGAGTAAATATTTGAGATTTCATTATCTACATTATATTCAAACTTAAAGTTATCATATTCGATTATGATTTTAGTTTTTTCAATGGGTTTAGCAGGCGTAAAAAACCACCCTGATACGAGATATCCTTTTTCTTCGCCGTCGTTAAAAAGTTCTAAATAATAAATCATGTTACTTCGAGAACCAGTGTATTCAAAAAGATTTTGAGGAATATTTGCTGAAACACTATGGACATATACAATTCCAGAAAAAGTTATTAGATTAAAAGCAAATATAAAAAATATAAATATAAATTTTTTCATAATTTTACCCCCTTTTTTACAAGAAAATTATATCACATTAGTAAGTTTTGATATAATAATTAAAAAATGTGTAAGGAGGAATAAAATGAAAATATTGAAGCTTTTGCTTTTTCTAGTTATTATAATTTTATTAACATCTTGTATTTCTCCTTTTTTGGTTAATTCACCTGAAGAAACAAGTAATGTAATGTATCAAATTTTTGTACGCTCTTTTTATGATTCTAACGGTGATGGGACAGGTGATCTAAGGGGAGTAGCGGAAAAAGCACAATATTTAAAAAATTTAGGAATTGATATCGTTTGGTTGATGCCAATCAATGAGGCACAAAGTTATCATGGTTATGATCCAATAAATTTGTATTCAATAGAAAAAGATTATGGGGATTTTGATGACTTTAAATATATGGTAAATAAGCTTCATTCGTTTGGAATAAGAGTAATATTGGATCTTGTAATAAATCACACTTCAGATCAAAATCCAATGTTTATAGATGCCGTTGAGAATACAAATAATTCAAAATACTGGAATTGGTTTATATTATCTTTTGATGATCACTCGAATCAATTTGGGTGGCATTGGAAAATTAACTCAAAAGATTAGAAAATATGGTATTTTGTACTTTTTGATTCTTCTATGCCTGATTATAATTTTGAAAATAATGAGGTAAAATTGGAAATTCGAAAAGCAATTGATTTCTGGCTTGAAAGAGGAGTGGATGGTTTTAGATTTGATGCATTGAAAAATATATATGGTTATGGTTTTGATGATGGGATTTCACAATCTGTATCTTATGCGAAAAGCTTGGCTGAGTATGTATATTCAAAGAAACCCGATGCAATAATTGTTGCCGAAGTTTATACTGGCAATAAAAACATTTTGAAGTCATTTTCACCAATGTCTGTTTTAAATTTTTCAATGAGATATCAAATTTTATTTAACAAAGAAGGAGCAGATTCACAAATTTTTTCGGGGTATTTATGGTATGACGATAGCTTAATGAGAAACTTTTTGTTTTTAGATTATCATGATGAAAATAGATTTATTAGCGACCTTGAAAGTTTTTATTCTAATTCTGGAAATCCTAGATTTTATTCAGAAGCTCAATTTGCTATTTGGAATACAGTTTTAATAGGTTTAAAAGGAATTCCAATTATTTATTATGGAAATGAAATAGGACAAAGAGGTTATAAATGGAATGTTTATCCTTCGAGTATACCTGTTAGAGAACCGATGCAATGGTATAAAAGTGGAAGCGGAGTAGGTCAGACTTTCTGGACAAAAGAAAAATATTCAAAAATTACGTTTGGAAATGAGAATATAGATGGTGCTATATATGATGATCCACATGACGGTACATCAGTGGAAGAAGAAATGGAAAAGCCAAATTCATTATTTAACTACATAAAAAAGGTTATAAATTTAAGAAAAACATATCTCTCATTATCAAGGGGGGATATGTTGATTAGGGCAGATTATAAAAATTTGATTGCAATCGAGAGAGTTTTTGGAAATCAGCAAGTTTTATTATTAGCAAATCCTGATCCGTTTTCGGAATCAGAATATGTAATTCCTGAAGGCTATCGATTAATATTTTTTGCTGATTTGAACTCTCCAAATGATGGATTTACTTTTGAAGATAAAAATATTCTTTTAACTAAAAACGAGACATACATCATTAAATCAAGACAAGTATATTTCTTTTTAAAAGAATAATTTAATCCTTTATGCTATCAATTAATTTTTCAAGAGAATTTTCTGCTTCTTCTGGTAATTTGTCTCTTCCACCATTTTTAGATTTTTTCAGAACAATAAATTTCAATCTTTTGAGTATTGATTCTTTTAAAAGGTGCAGATAATTTTCATCTTTAGGTGGAATAAATCCATCGATTTTTGTATATTTTAAATCCTCATACCAGTCAATCCATTCTAGTTTATTTTCAATCACTTTTTCTACTAGTGAAATTGTAAGTTCTTTTGGAACTTTTTTATTAAGGAAGTACCCCGTATTTAAAATATAACAATTGACTCCTTTTTCAAATAATGATTTAAATTTTAAAAAATCGTCAGAAAGTGGGTAGGTTCTGAAAGGATTTGCATAAGGTTCAAAGACAAGGGCATTAGGATCAATGTTTTTGTCAAGTTTTTCCGCAGAAGTTCTTTTTGTTGTTAATGCAGCTCCTAATGTTGAAGCGAGAGTTGGATCTTCAATTTTAACAATAGGCGGCAAAACAGGATCTTTCATTAGCCAGAATATAGCGTTTATAGGTTCTTCTATTTTATCTACTCTGTTTGAAGACCAAAGTTTAGATTTTATTGCCCTTCCATTTCCATTTCTGATATCTTCCATAACGGGAACTATTCTTCCTTGGTCATCTTTTGTAGCACCGCAATTTTGAATAGTCAAGAGATATTGATTATCAATGGAGTCGGATGGATAATCAGCTGTTTTATCAAAATAAGATGGTTCAAGTGCTAGCGAGGAAAGGTCATTTAATGAAATTATAAAAGCATCATCATGCAGAACTGTAATTTCATATTTTCCAGCGTGTTTAGCATGGGTAAGTGTTGATTTTCCAGAACCTGAAAGGCCAAAAAATGCGGCTACAAAGTAGGAATTATCTTCTTTTTTGAATTTTTTAAGTCCACCATGACATGCTACGTAATTATTTTTATTTGCTATTCCCCATCCAAGTGTAAGTGTTCCCTTTTTAAATTCTCCAAAATATCTCATCCCAAGAATTGCAGCACAGTTATGTTGTGGATCAAAAATAGCTAATCCGAGGGGGTAATTAGGATGGTTCCAATCTGGATCAGTGAATATATAAATGTCCCCCTCGTTATATTGATAGGAACTTTGATACATCTTTTCATATTCAGAAGATGGATATTGAAAATTAAGAAGCCAGTTATACAACAAATTTTCATGTCCTTTAGGGATAAGAATGTGGTTTTTTACCATAAATTCTTTTGAAAGTCCTGTAAATGAAATTGCGTGATACATTTTTTTATATCTACTATTATAAATTGCTTCTCTTATAATTTCAGCATACATATTTTCATCAATACCTGGCGTTCCTATTATTCTTCTTCCAGCTGCGTATCTACCAGTAACTGCTCCATCGTTGAACATAAGAACTTTTGTGTCATTGTCAAGTCCAAGTAGTTCAGGTTTATAAACATTCCAGTCAGTTACAATTGTTCCTGGGGAGTTTTTGGCAAGTTTATATGCTTCTTTAGGTGAAGTTACTAATTCCACATTGTTTCTATAAAAAGCTGTTTCAATGGTAATTCTAATTCTAGAAAACAACGGGTTAGTTTTAGAAATTTCAGAAATGTTGAAAAATTCTTTAGTTGCCATCAAAAAATCCCCCTTTCTTTTACATAAAGTATTTTAACAATGAAAGGGGGAATTTCATAGGTAAGAATAATAGAGCATACTCAAGCATAAAATTATATAAGTTATTATTTTTCAATTTAGATATAATATTTCGACTTAAAAACTCAATTTTAGTATTAAATGAAAAAGCGGCCTTTTAGGCCGCTTTGGTATCACTCAACTTTGATATCAATTACTTTTCTTGCTTTTTCTTCTTTTTTGGGTACTTCTATTTTTAATACTCCATCTTCAAATTTTGCCTTGATTTTTTCCAAATCAACGTATTCAGGTAGTGTAAACGATCTTTCAAATTTTCCTTCGACTCTTTCGACTAATCTATAATTTTTTTTCTTGTCTTCTCTGTTGAATTTTCTTTCACCTTTGATTGTTAAAACTCCATCTTCTATGGTTATTTTAACATCTTCTTTTTTGAGACCTGGAAGTTCTGCTTCGATAATAAGTTCCTTATCGGTTTCGTATGCATCAACCCTTGGTACAAATGCATAATCTTTTCGTGTCGGAGAGATGAAATCTTCAAATAATCTGTCAATTTCTCTTTGTAATTCTACAAATGGATCAAAGAAATTTCTTCTTGCTAACATAATCTCACCTCCCCTTTCTAAATTTTTAATTTTTTATTGATTACTTGCTTGTTGATCTCCAGAATTTTGTTGCTGTTGTTTGTAAATATATTCACCGATTTTTGTTTTTTCTTTATCTAATTCGTCGAATAACATTTTAATTTTTGGTATATCGTTTTTGTTTATAGCATCTCTTAAATCATTGACTAGTGATTGTAGTTTGTTCTTTTCATCTTCTGGGATCTTTTCACCGTATTCCTTCAATGATTTTTCAATGTAGTAGGCTAGATCATCAGCTTTATTTTTAAGTTCAAGTTCTTCTTTTCTTCTTTTATCTTGTTCTTCAAATTTTTTGGCATCTTCTATAATTTTGTTAATTTCATCTTCGCTAAGTTGATGTCTTCCAGATACAACCATTGATTGTTCTTTTCCGGTTCCTAGATCTTTTGCAGAAACGTGTACTATACCGTCGCTATCGATATCAAATGTAACTTCGATTTGTGGAACACCTCTTGGAGCAGGTGGAATACCAACTAGTCTGAAGCTTCCGAGAAGTATATTATCAGCTGCAATTGGTCTTTCACCTTGATATACCCTAACTTCAACTTCTGTTTGTCCATCCTCGGCTGTAGTGAATACTTTACTCTTTTTAATTGGTATTGTTGAATTCCTTGAGATTATTGGCTCGAACAATCCACCTTTTACTTCTATTCCTAAGGTTAATGGCGTTACGTCTACTAAAACTATATCTTTTCCTTGAGCACCTTCTTCACCTGCAAGTATTGCTGCTTGAATTGCTGCTCCCATTGCTACTGCTTCGTCTGGATTTACTCCTTTATTAGGATCTTTTCCGAAAATCTCTTTGATGAAGTTTTGAATCATTGGAACTCTAGTCATTCCACCAACTAATATGATTTCATCAATTTCTTCTGGTTTGATTTTAGCATCTGAAAGAGCTTGTTCAATTGGTTTTCTTGTCATTTCGACAAGATCTTTTGTCAACGATTCAAACATTGATCTTGTCAGTCTCATTTCAAGATGTAATGGTCCTTCGGCTGTTGCCGTAATATATGGCAAACTAATATCGGTTTCAAGTTTACTTGAAAGCTCAATCTTGGCTTTTTCTGCAGCATCTCTAAGCCTTTGCAATGCTTGTTTGTCTTCTCTTAAATCAATTCCATGTTGTTTTTTAAATTCTTCAGCCATCCAATCAATTATTCTTTGGTCGAAATCATCTCCTCCAAGATGGTTATTTCCTGAAGTTGCTACGACTTGAATAACACCATCACCGATTTCTAATATGGAAACGTCAAAAGTACCTCCACCGAGGTCATACACTAACACTTTCTCTTCTTTACCTTTTTTGTCAAGTCCATATGCTAGTGCTGCAGCGGTTGGTTCGTTTATTATTCTTAAAACTTCAAATCCTGCAATAATACCGGCTTCCTTTGTTGCTTGTCTTTGAGCATCATTAAAGTAAGCAGGACATGTAATGACGGCTTTTTTAATTTCTCCGCCAAGATACTCTTCTGCATCTCTTTTGAGTTTCTTTAAGATGAATGCACTAATTTCTTGTGGAGTATATTCTTTATCATCGATTTTAACTTTGTAATTAGAACCCATTTTCCTTTTAATTGATTTTATTGTCCTGTCTGAGTTTAAAATTAATTGTCTCTTTGCAGGTTCACCAACAAGAATTTCACCTGTTTTTGTAAAAGCAACAATAGAAGGTGTGGTTCTAGTTCCTTCAGCGTTTGGTATTACTTCAACACTTGAATCAGGCTTCATCCACGCAATTACACTATTAGTTGTACCCAGGTCTATACCTACTACATATTCTTTTCTTTCTGCCATTTATTTCACCTCCCGACTATATTATATGACATTAGCACTCTATTGTCAAGAGTGATAAATTAAAAGTAACAAAAAACGGATAGCCAGTATTTAAAGGGCTATCCGTTCGATAAATATAATTGTAAATAAAAATTATAGCAATTGTAATGTTTGATTGAAATCATTCTTTTTTTCGTAGTTTCACTGCTGTTCCATATGCAAGCATTTCTGCTGCACCAGACATAACAGCTGAACTACCAAATCTCACACCTAATACTGCATCTGCACCTAATTTCTCAGCTTCATCAATCATTCTTTCCAATGCTTTGTTTCTAGCTTCAGTCATCATTTCGGTATATGATCTAATTTCACCACCTGCTAAAGTTTTAAAGGCAGCTGCTATATCTTTTCCTAAATGTTTAGAATGTACAATATTACCAATAACTAATCCCAAAATTTCTTCAATTTCATAGCCGGAAATATGTTCAATTGTTGTTACTATCATCATTATCAACCTCCTTTATCCAATTTATAATTGTTTGTATTACATCTTCACTCACATGATTTTCCTTTAAATATTCATAAGGACTTTTTTCGCCCTCTGAAAATAGATGTGTTAAGTTGTCAAATAAAATTATTTTTATATTTTTTTTATCTTTTAAAATTTCTTTGAATATTTCATATTCTTTTGTAGATACTTGATAATCATTTTTTCCAAAAATCATTAGTATTGGTATCTGTAAATTTTTTATGAATTTCTGTGGATTGTAATTTCTCAAATCATAAAAATATTTTGCAGAAGCTCCTAAAATCTCCTCGTTTTCTGGTATCTCATTATTAATTAATTTCTCTAACGTAGATATATAATTGGTATAGTCGTTTTTTGTTATTGTTTCTAAGAATTTAAACTGGTCGATCATAAGTTCTTCAAGATTTCTTGCGGGGGTTCCAAGTAAAATCAAACCGTTTAAATCTTTGTTTGTGGAAGCTATGTAAGGTGCAATATATGCTCCAAGACTATGACCAAGCAAATATATTTTATCTACAAAACTTTGTTTCTTCAAAAAATTTATTGCAAAAATTACATCTTCTATTGTTTCTTCTTTTATAGTATCATGTTTTGACATTTTTTCTGGATACAATGTTCTTTTATTATACCTCAAAACGGCGATTCCATTACTTGAAAGCCCATATGCAATATCTTTAAAAACTTTATTTGGCCCAATCGTTTCGTCCATATCGTTTGGTCCGGAACCGTGAATTAATATAACCGCAGGAATTTTTTCTGCATTTTTAGGAATGGTTAATTCTCCAGGTAATGAATTAATAAAAACATGTTTTATCTCGAATAAATTGACATTTGCGTATTTTGGAGTTTTCCATTTGGTTTCTTCGGCCTGATTAAAATGCAATCCTGCAATTAATCCATCTTTGTCTACGCTAATTATGACGTTAAGATTAATTTTTTCAAATTTTGCGGTTATTGTATATACTTCATATTGATTAACTGTTTGAAAGGAAACTTTCAAAATTTGATTTAATTTTCCGTATACTTGTTCAATATTTTTCCAAATTGCTTCTAATTGTTTTGCGTTGACACTTTTTTTCATGATATCATTTGATATTTCCATTGCTTTTTCATATTCACCTTTAGATAAATAATTAAAATATTGCATTGCGATATTTTGAAAAACCCCGGAGTTGGTAAAAATAGTTGTTGATAGTATTATCAAAAGTATAAAAATAAATTTTTTCATGATTCACATCTCCTTCCTAAGGAAGATAAGGTAAGAAGCTATGATCAAGAAAATGCTTAGTATTAATAGTACAATTGAATAAGTCCAGTTTATTGAATTGTAATTGAAAATAGATGTTCCAAGTATGTATAAAAAAGTATTGAGAAATTTTAATGGTCTTAATATTCCTAGAACAGTTGAAACTCCTAGTGCTACAATTGAAGCTAAAATTGGTTTTACTTGGTCGTTAAAAAACGAGGAGAAAAGTAGTGTTACAGAATACCAGAATATCCCGCCTATTAAGCAATGAATCAGAAATTTAAATGTGTAAATTGAGGTGAATTCTTTTGAAAATATTACTGAATAAATAAGAGGTAATAGGGATAAGATGGTGAGTTGAATTGTTAATACTAAAAGACTCAAAGTTAATTTATTTAGAAAAACTTTTTTTCGAGAAGCCCTTGTTAATAAAAATTCAATAGTTCCGTTTTCATATTCTCTTGAAAATAGTGGGAAAGCTATTATTAAAGCTATGATAGGAACAAATTGTCCGAAGTTTTTTCCAAACCATTGTGAATAAATGTAAAAATCCCAATTCTTTAAACTCTCAATCATCGTCGGATTCACATATTTTTGTACCGTTTGAGAGTTTTCCTCTAATATGTTTATTGTCCAATTCTGTAAAGGGGCCAGAGAAAGAAATAAACCAAGCATAACAATAAAAATTACTATTGCTCTAACTTTCATATCAATCCATTCTTTTTTCATTTTTTCACCCCTTTTACAATTGCTTCAAATATCATATCGAAAGTGGCAGGTTCAATTTTTCCCTTTGCTTTATCTTTTGTGGTGATAAATACTTTTTCGGCATCAGTTGTTTTATATAAATATCCTTCAATTTCTTCATCTTTATTCGTAATACACGCCACGTATTTTTCCTTTATTGAATCCAAAAAGTCATTTTCCAGTATCTTACCATTTGCCATAATTGCTACTTTTTCTGCTATTTTTTCAACTTCTGAAAGAATATGGCTTGTATAAACAATTGTTTTTCCATTGTTTGACATCTTTCTAATTAATTCCAGAACTTGATTTCTAATTAAAGGATCTAATCCCCAAGTTGGCTCATCCAAGAAATATATATCAACATCTTCCGAAAAAACTATTGAAACATATACTTGCGTTAACATCCCATGAGAAAGGTTAGCAATTTTTTCATTTAAGGGAATTTTAAAATCTTTTAATAATTTAATCGCATTTTCTTTGGAAAACTTTTTTGAAAGTTCTTCAGTAACATCTAACATTTTTGAAACGGTTAAATAATGATAGAGCTCTTTCTTTTCAGGTAAATAGGAATATGTTCCATTTAAAATTATATTTCCAAAGTCTGGTTTTCTCAATTCCAAAATACATTTAAGAGTTGTTGTTTTACCTGCACCATTTGGTCCTAAGAGTGCAAATATTTCGCCTGATTGAACTTCAAAACTAATATCATCAACAGCTTTGTTTTCTCCATAATACTTTTTAAGATTTTCAATTTTTAAAATCATACATTTTCCCCCCTGGTTTTTTCTTCTATTATTTTACATATTTTTTCATGTGATATACCTGCTTTAATACACTTTTCAACAACTTCTTCCAGTTGATTTAAAAGTGCTTGATTAAATTTCTTCATTTTTTCTTTTTTAACAATATATCCTTCACCACGAACTGATTCAATAATACCTTCATTGGCAAGTTCTCTATAAGCTCTTGAAACAGTATTTAAATTAACACCTAAAGTATTTGCTAATTTTCTAATAGAAGGAAGAAATTCTCCTTTTTTGATATTTCCTTGTATAATTTCCATTTTGATTTTTTCGGCAATCTGTCTATATACAGGAACGTGAGAAGAAAAATCAATAGTAAACCACATTTTTTAACCTCCTTACTGTAATATTATAATATTACAGCATTAATCTGTCAAATATTGTTATGAAAGTGGTAAAATAAAAGAAAGGAGGTATATTTA
>Ga0190314_1000123_pt1 | contig 30876 bp, 31 predicted proteins | sample 4870071112_MG_FD_165055 | JGI IMG/M metagenome (GOLD analysis project Ga0190314, IMG submission 165055) | Hydrothermal vent sediment bacterial communities from Southern Trench, Guaymas Basin, Mexico - 4870-07-11-12_MG | ecosystem: Environmental > Aquatic > Marine > Hydrothermal vents > Sediment ...
TTTCGACAATTGTCGTACATAAATGACTTCGACGATTTATATATATGATTTGTTAATCTCATCTACTTGTTTATTGTACATTTTAATTAATGTAGGGCCGAGTTGTTTAAGTACAGGTAATCCATCCTCATCTAAGTAGAATTTACTGATATCTTTGAATTTAGTACCTGTGGTTAGGAGTTCTAGATTATTTATCCAGTCTGTCTTGATAGATTGGTATTTTTGAGTATAGTAGTTCTTTAAGTCTTTATCTGGAGTGTTTTTGAGTAATTCGTATCGTACTAGGTCGGATTTTTGTTTCTCTATAATTTCATTTAAGACTTTTTTCCAAGTTTCGAAGTCGACTTCTTTCCAGGTGGGGATTTCCATTAAAATTTCACCCATTCGTTTATGGCTTTTACTACTCTTCCGTCTTTAACCTTCAATTCAACTATCCATCCGCCGATGGTGCTGATGATTCCTTTCCTTCTGAGAAAATCAGTATCTCCCATGAAGCTACCGACATTATATGTCAGTACATCCTGGTAATCTGCAAAGAAACTGGTATGCAGGTGGCCCATTGCTAGAATGTCGGGATATTTGCTTGGCGGTCTGTTTCGCAGGTAAGTTTGCATCCTGTAAGATAGAGAATAGGGAGCTCCTCCCGATACGTGAGATAATTCCAATATGACGTCTCCTTTTAGCTTTACTCTTCCATAATACTGGCCCAAATAGTCTATGTCTTTTCTTTCTTGTGCGATTTGTTTGACTGGGTCTATCCCGCTTTTTTTGAATTCTTTCAAGTCATGGTTTCCAGCAATTACTCGAGTCTTCACTCCCTTCTTTTTTGGATAGTTTTTAATCGCATATTCAATCTGGTCTGTTAGTCCTATTACTTTCAAATCATTTACTTGTCCTTGATAGACGTTCATCCCATCAATTAAATCTCCTGCATGAAAAACTTCCTTTATTCCTCTATCTGCAATTTCATCATAGTACATTTGCAATGCTTCTTCTTCTGCATATTTTGAACATAAGTGCGTGTCTCCAATTAAACCAAAATAATCAGTCTTTACTACTCTTACACTGGAACGAAGTCTGCTTGGAACATAATAGTGAGTTTCTCCGTTTTTGTCTCTAATCTTTTCAACCTGTACTCCTCTCTTTCTCAACCCAGTTAACTGTTTTTTCATTTGGTTTTTAGAACATTTGAATTCCTTAGCAAGTTCTGAAAGTGTTTTAGGATTCTCCCGGATTGTTTTTAACAAATCTCGAGGCATAATTAGTATATGCGATAATGTATTTAAATTAATTTCAACATAAAACTATTATGCGTACGATGGAGGAAATTCTTCAAGGTATGGATGAAAAAGAGTTCATCGTTTATGGGAGAATCAATCCGGCCTTCTGGATTGAAAGGGTTTTGGGGCTTACTCTGAAACCTTTTCACAGAGAATGGATTGACATGTTTCTTAGTCATGATAGAGTAGTCATAGTTGCACCAACTGGTCACGGTAAGACTGCAATATTTGGAGTTGCAATTCCTCTTTGGCTTGCATTTTACAATAGAAGAAAACAAATACTCATAGTTTCAAATGTAATTGACCAATCCGTGAAAATTCTAGAAAGAATAAAAACTGCAATTGCAACGAATGAACTGTTGAAGATTTTAGAACCAGAACAAAAGGATAAACTAACTTGGACAAAAACTGAGATAAACACGTCAACTAAGTGCAAGATATTCTGCAAGCCGTACAATGAAAACATACGTTCATTTCACGTTGATTATGTCATTTGTGATGAAGCTGCTCAGTATAAGGACCATTCCATATTCGAACGATGGGTCATAACCAGGGTAACGGCTAAGGGCGGTAAACTGGCTGTAATTTCAACTCCAGTCTCTGCAATAGACCTCCCAAATAAATTGTTAAAGAATCCTGTCTTTGTTGGTAAAGTTTATAGTGCTTTTGACAAAGAAGGAAAGCCAATCTTTCCTGAGCTCTATTCTGAAAAAAGATTGGAGGAAATTAAACAGACAATGGGTTCGATTAGATTCAGACAAGAATACATGTGTGATGTCGTTGCAATGGAAGATGCATTCTTCCCACCAAATCTCGTGCTTAATGCTTTTGACGAGAAACTTGATTTCAAGAGTGAATCTCAGGGTGGTAGAATTTACATTGGTGCTGACTTTGCTGTTGGAACTGGAAAGGATGTAGATTATACCGTCTTCACTGTAGTAGAAACTGAAGGTGACAAGTATTACATTCGCAAAATAGAAAGATATAAAGGAATGCCAATCTCTGCTCAAATAAGAAGACTCGAGTCTCTTTATAATCAGTATAGACCAGAGGCAATTTATTTAGACGAATCGACTTTTGGAGTTACAATCTTACAAGAGTTGAGGTCGAAACAGATTAGGGCGGTAGGTTGTAAGTTTGATTTTGCAAGCAGGAACAATTACCTAATGAATTTGAGAAAGATTTTGGAAGATGGTAAATTGGTCATTCCAAGAAAAGCTGGAGGCAGTTGTTTAGCACTTACTGACAAACTTTATAAGGAACTTACTTCTTTTATAGTAACAAAAACTCCATCTGGAGCTACTACTTATAAGACTACTGCAGCCCATGATGATATGGTTATGAGTTTAGCACTTGCTTTAAGTGGTATTAAGCCTGTAAAAAGACCGATGAATAAGGCTTTTTTCACATTCGAACTTAAGCCTAAAACTTTTTAAAGTAGTAAACATAAGGTAATAATATGAGTATAGTCACTAAACTCAGGCAAGCTATTTCTAGGAGAATTGGAATGAGAGAGTTCACTCTCGCCAAGCCAATGATAAGTGGATTGAAACCAAACCCATTGTCAGTAAAGTATTCTGATTTTATGCCTGAGAAAGTCAGTCCAACATTATTGGAGCAAGCATATTATTCATGTCCAGTTGTTTTCAACACGATTAACAAAATAGTGCAGATAATAATGAGTTCTGGGTATAGACTAGAAGGGGACCAAGAAAGTGTAGAATTCTTTACGGAATTTTTAAACACAATTGGAAAAAGAGGAGGGGAAAATGACTGGGAGTTTCTACTCACGAAAATATTTCAATTTCAATGCATTTATGGAGTTGCACCAGTCGAATTGATTTATGCAAAAGAGAAAGATGAAATTGTTGATTTGGATGTAATAGACCCAAAATATTTTGACTATGCCAGAGACAGTTCATTTAGAATTGCAGTTGATGAATACGGAAATCCTTTAGGTTATGTACAAACTTTACCTGGTGCAATAATGATTCCAGAAGATAAAAGAATCAAAGTACCAGACAGAGTAAAAGTCGGTGGAAATCAAATTTTCTTCCCACCAGAAAGAGTAGTAGTATTTAAACTTTACACTATAGGTAGTGGTCTGCAAGCTATCGGTTTGATTGAACCTGTTTATAAAACCATTTTAGAATTAAAAGCTGCCGAAGAAGGATATACCAATTCAGCATACAGAGTTGGAAATCCTCTCTTATTTGCTAAAATTGGAGATGAAATGCATGAACCAACTGAAGAACAAATTGCAAATGCAATTAAGGAATTAGAAAATGTGAATTCTAGAACTGCTTTTGCCACAGCTTATTACAATGAATTACAAATTCTAGAATCAAAACACCCAGAAAGGCTACGTTCATTTCTAGATTACTTCATTGAACAAATTATAACTGGAATGGGCATGCCTAAAGCCTTTGCAACTGGTTCTGGTGAAGCTACTAACCGAGCTACATTAGCTAGACAAGAATACATTGCCAAATTAACTCTCAAAGACATAATCAGAAGAACTGTTTCAACTATAGAAAACAAAATCTTTTACAGAATAGCTGAACTTTATAACAAAAATCATAACAAGAAAATTAGTGTACCAAAAATAGTTTGGGGTGAAGTTGCATTGGAAGAGTTAGATTCAAAAGCCACTAGACTGACTCAATATGCAAAGGTAGGATTATTGCAGTCAGATGAAAAAATAGAAAGATGGATTAGGGAGGCTGAAGGCTTGCCTGAAAAGCCTAAAAACAAGAAAGGGTGATTCATGTGAATGAAAAGGAAGCTGAAAAACAAATAGTGGAATTTTTGTTTTATTTGCACGTACAAAATATACATGGATTGAATGCAGATTTAATTTCGGAAGCGTTGGACATTCCAATTGATTTGGTCAAAAAGGTATTAAATCGATTGGAATTTAATGCGAGGAAGATGGTTTATGAAACTGATTATTCTTGGCTCAGGCCCAACTGAACCCGTGAGGGGTGAAGGTAAGGATAGAAGAACGAATAGTTCTTGTTATTTTGAGATAAAGAACTCGAAATTCATTATAGATGTAACGCCACAATTCACTGAGCAAATAAAGGCTAATAATATCAAAAAAATTGATTTTGTTTTATGTACTCATGCACATCATGATGTAATTGGTGGGATTCCTAATTTAATACACTGGTTAGCAGACCAAGATATTCAGACACTGGATTTTTATTGCGAAAAACAAACGTGGGCTAGAATAAAAGAAAATTATAAGAATATAGATTTATTAAAACCTCATTTCATCAAGCCTTATGAAGAATTTGAAGTCGATGGGATAAAGTTTTTACCAATTAGAATTGAGCATTCTATTCAGCCCGGATTTCCAACTGTAGCTTATCGTTTTAATGATATTATTTATAGTGAGGATTTAGGTGAAATACCAAAAGAAAGTGATAAATACTTCTATAATGCTAAACTCTGGATATTAGATGCAGCAATGTACTTTGGCAAGCAAATTAAAGGACATCAATCAGTTGAAACTGCACTTGGATTAATAAAAAAGTATGAACCTAAAGTAGCAATCTTAATTCAAGCTGGTCACACTTATCCTAAGTTTGAAGTAGCAGAAAAGGAAATATTGAAATACTGGGAAGAGATTAGAGGAGACTGCAGTACTAAAGTTTTACTTGCTTATGATGGAATGACTTTAGATTTAGAAGATAAATATCGAGAAGGATTATATCTTCCCGAACCTCATGCCAAATGGGTTTGGCAGGATAAACAACAGTTAATAGTTTTGAACAAAAAAATAGATTCAGTTGATAAGGCATTGTACTTAGTTGATAAACATTATGTTTATGGAGTTATCAGATTACATCCACCAAACAAAATTACTAAGAAACAATTTGAAGAAAGAAAAAATCTACATTTGATTTCCGAAGATGAAATTAAGAATTGGTGGAAACACCAAAAGGAATTTTGGGAATATAGTTTTACTTGGATTGATAGATTCATTAATCCAATAAGGTGGAAGCCTAAAGAAGGTTTGGAAACTGTAGTAGAAGAGATTGAGTTTGCTAATGTCGAGTTAATTGAAAATGTTAAAACTTATAACCCAAGCAAGTTACCAACCAGAGTTCTTAAAGATGACTGGAGAATCGTCTTAGCTTGGTACACAACTTTGAAAACTAAAGGAAAATTCAAATATTCTGAAGAGACAATAATAAATCTTGCCAAATTAATCTATGATGAATTGAAAAAAAGAGGAATCCAGTTTCATCCAGAACATTATAAAAACTATGCTTTAGAACTTTACAAAATAGTAAGTAGAAAGAAGGAAATAATAAACAAAAGATATGATTTAAACAATCCAGAAAAATTTCTGAAAGAATTTGATGATTTCACAGTCATCAAAGATGTAATTAGCTTGGTTGGTTCTACAGTTAAATCCAAAGATGGGCATTATCCTAATGATATTGATTTATTAGTTAGAGTAGAACCAATCATCTGTCCTAAATGTCATACAGCTATTAGAAATGATTTTCTTGAACGTGCAATTAGAGTTAGATTAATGAAAATGTTGCCAGATGAATTAGCGAATAAATTACATTTCATTTTTGGTGAATCTTCTGGTCCCCATGATGATTACATTCCAATTTATGACTTGAAATTAGTCAGAGTACTACCACCAAAAGTAATTGAAATGGCAGTGAATTTAAAAATGTTTACGCCTTATCTGCCTCAAAAACCTTATGGTTCTGCATATTACAAAATTCCAGATGTAATGGAAGAAATTGAAGATAATGTCGAATATTCCATCGAATATAAAGCAAATGGATTTCATGCTTGCATTCACAAATCTGGTGATAAAGTAAAAATATTTTCAGAGCAGAGAAAAGACATTACAGATGCTTTCCCAACTTTAATTGAGGCTATTAGAAAATTAAGCAAAGAAGATTTCATAATTGATGGCGAATTAATTTTATTTGAAGGAAACAAAGTTGCTGGTCGCAGAGGACTAATGAAATTTATTGGAGCAATAGAATCTGGTAAGAAAGTTGATGATAAAAATGTCAAACTTTTTGTTTGGGATATAATTTACTACAATAAGCCTATTCTTCATTTACCATTGAAAGAAAGAATCAAATATTTACACAAGCTGAAATTTAACAACAGAGTAATTAAAATTCCAAGAAAGTTTGCTAAAGGTAAAGAAGAAGTTGAGAAGGCAATTAAATGGGCGGCCGATTTACAAGGTTCTGAGGGTGCAGTGATTAAGAGACTAGATGCACCATATTCATTTGATGAAACTTCACATGCTTGGATAAAGTATAGACATTTGGTTGATATAGATGTAGTAGTTTTACAGAGGAATCCTAAAGAAAGAGGATTATACAATTATACCGTAGGAATCTATCTAAGAAAAAAAGATATGAACATGATAAATCCAAAGAAAGTAGTCACTCTCAATGGAAAGAATGTTTTGGTTTTGGGTCGTACTTTCAATACCGATGAAAAAATTGATGCAGGTAAGATTATTTCAATTTTAATTGAAGAAATTTGGAGACATGAAACTTCTAGTGGTATACACTATTCAATTCACAAACCAAGAGTAGCCCATGTTACAGAAAAGAAAACTACATCTACAGTTGATGATTTAGAAAACATTGTTCAATCGATTGGATTTGCTGTCAAGAAATTAGCTTCAGAACCCAAAACAGAAGGGCATGACATTTATGTCAGAGATTTCCCGCTCAGAATGCAAGCTAATTTCAAAAAGATAATGGATAATAAGCTCTGGATGCCATTTGTAATGCAAGTTCATACCATAGGTAAAAAGGCTCATAGGGATGTTAGATTTTTCATTCCAGCTAAAGATTATGGAAAAGTCTTGACTTATAGTAAAGCAGAAACACTGTTTGAAAAAGATGAATTGGAAGGAATATTAGAAGGTATAACTCTATTTGAACCATCAACAATAGAAGAAACTAATTATGGGGCTGACAAACATGTAAGAGGTACAATAAAAGTCCCAGAACCTATCGATTGGTTATTCTTTGAAGGCGTGACTCATAAAATCGGAACAGCTGGTACTCATTATCCTGGAGTATTTACAATTATAGCTAGAGGGATTTATACCATACATCAAGTTAATGACCATTTGATTCATTTCGAATTAAAGTCTGATAAAGGAATTATTAATTTGAAACCAATAGAGCAAGCTAAAAAAGAAGGTGCCCCTGTTCTAGTTAAGCCACCTAAAAAATTAATCAATGTGACTGGCAAATATTCTTACCACATTGCCCATATTGAAAAGAACAAATGGATAATGTTATGGGATAAAGTCAAATCTGTAGGTAAACCACCCAAGCTAAGTTCTCAACAACTTGCTCGAATATACTTAATGACCAAAGCAGGAATATCCAGAAAAACAATTGCAGATGAGCTTTCACTTAGTCCTAATACTGTATATTTATATCAGAGGCAATTAGGACTTATTTAGACAATAGTCGAATTTAGTATTTAAATATTCGATAATTGCTATAATATATTATGCCTAAGAGTAAAATCAGTTGGGAGAAACTGAACGGATTTAAGATTCTTAGGATTCATCAGCATCCAGTAATGAGTACAGGAGTGTGGAATCAATGGTACTATGATAAACAGGAACTTAAAGAGGCATTTGAGAATACTGACTGGGAGAATCCTAGCATAAGATATTTGTTTTATGACCATGATGATACCAGTGCTAAATCTTGGATTGGATTTATTGAAAATCCTAAATATTTAGATGATGGTACTATTATTGCTGATTTGATTATTGCTGATGAAAATGCTCAAAAGGCTATACTGATGGGTGCTAAATTTGGTATTAGCCCCAAGATTGTAGGTAGAGGAGAGTCTGGTAGTGTAAAAGACTTTATATTTAAAAACTTTTCACTGGTTGTAGAACCAGCTTGTAAACGTACATTTTTGAATAAAGCTAATGATACCGGAGACGGTATCGATTTAATCCCTAATAGTCTCTTCGTATTAAATCAAGACGGTGAGCGAATTATGGCTGAAGAAAATATAGACTTCAAGAACGAAGAGACCAGCCAAAACGCTCCCGTTGCTCACGAGGAACCTAAAGAAGAAACAAAGCCAGAAGCTAAACCAGAAAATGAAGAATTAAAAGAAAAGAAAAAGAAGGAGGAGTATCCATACCCTCCTACAACAGAAAAAAACAAGGAAAAGAAAAAGAAAGAAGAGAAATATCCATACCCTGATAAGTATGCATATCCAGAAACTAAAAAGAATGAAGAAGAAACAAAGCCAGAACCTGAACCAGAGACAAAGCCAGAAGAAACGCCTGCTCAGTCTGAGACTGTTGAGGAAGAGCAGGCCGAGACTAAGCCAGAAGTTGTCGTTGTAGACAGCAGAAGCAAGGAAACTACCCAAGAACTTAGGGCAATTTCTTACCATGATGTTTGGAATTTGCTCGAGTACTTGGGTAAGAAGGAATTATTAAATTCAGAGTTTACAAAGTTCGTCAAGGAGTTTGCTAAGAAACATCCAGAGCTCAAGGGCTCTGAGTTAGTCAAAGCCGCTGCAAAAGAATGGAAAAAAGTAAAGAAGAATTCTGATATGGAACAAAAATTAAGTGAAGAAAATAAAGGTGTAAAACTATCTGTTAAAGGTGATATAAATATGAATTACCCAACAGCCGGAACAACTGAAGATGTAGACATATCAATGTTACAATATCTCAGAGAAAGACTATACAACAATGCAGGTGACGTAACTCTCCAGCTTTCCTATGAGCCAAAGACCAATGCTCTAGGATGGAGAGTTTTTGAACTCGCTTCAACAGTAACATCCACTACATCAACAAGAGGAGGTGCTGTAAGCAATGCATATATGCTACAGCCAATAATGTACTTGAAGAAGGCAATTGATGCAGCAAAGGAAAGAATGAGATTCTTGCAAATAGTAACTCAATACACACTACCAGAAGGACACAAGGACATCATTATACCATACAGAACGAAGTATCTATCTGACAGTTCATGGGAATCTTCCAGTGCTGAATATGCTGCTGGAAGCGAAATTTCATGGACTCAGATAAACACATTAAATGGTGTCCAGATAACACCAACACGATACAACTATGGTATTGCTTTGACAAATGAAGCAATACGAACAAATGCATTGAACCTAGTAACATATGCCAGAGAGGAACTCTCATACAAATATGAGAATTCCATTGACTCCGCTATCAGAGACGCTATTCTAGGTACTGCCGGCTCATCTCCAAGTTTAGGAGCAACCGAAATGAGTGATACAACAAATGGTTGCCAGACGATATATGGAGGTGACGCCACTGATGCAGACAACAGTCTGGACCCAGGAGATGTTCTAACAACTGACTTAATAGCAAAAGCAAAGAGACTATTAATGTCAAATCACGGATATTACTGGAATTCCAACACATTCACTAAATCCAGTGTAACTAAGAATACTTGGGAACCTACTGCAAAGGAGCCATTCGTGCTATTCATTGCACCTGAGCAAGAGGAAGCATTACTCAAGGACTCTCAGTTCGTGAATGCTTCCGAATACGGTAGCAATGAAGTAGTACTCAATGGTGAAATTGGTAGGTATCTAGGAATTAAAGTTGTAAGCACAACAAAGGTACCATCCATCTCAAGTGGAGATAGCATCGTTACACAAGGAAGCAACCAGTCATTCGATACTAACGCACACCTATGTGGTCTTGTTAAGGCAGGACCAGTAGGAGCATTGGTCTGGGGAGTCAAGCCTGAAATAAAGGTCTTTGATTGGCCAAACGCAGACCAAGTAAGAATGAAACTTACAATGAGTCACGGTGTCAGTCCAATACACTCTGATGCAATCGTCAGAATTATCGTGAGCGACGCATAAGCGTAATAGTCTGGTCTCATAATATACGGAATTTTTTCCAGGGGACATTTAATTTTTTTAGTCCCTGAAGTGGAGAGCTTCCGCTCTCCCATTAACATTGTATTGAGGTGAATGAAAAATGGCAATACGAACTTCATATATAAAATGCACTCGTGCTGATAAGACTAGCACATTTGAAGGTAACGTGACTGTAGAAGGAGATTTGACAGTAAATTCTTCATTAACTTTCGGAGATGCTGCAGTAGATACATTAACAGTTAATGGAGCTGCTACTTTCAATCAAGATATTACAATAGCTGCTGACAAAACTGTTGTATGGAACTCAAATATGACTCAAACCACAGTTGGCTCTGCAGGCAGTGCAGATGCTCTACCATCAAACCCTACAGGATACTTGAAAATAAAAGTAGGAACTTCGACTTATGTAGTACCATATTTCGACCAGTCTTAAAAGCCAAGTGATTAAATGAAAAAGCACGAGTCAAAGGTAGATGTACGTAGAATTGTAATAGAAACAGATGGAGATAGGATACATATAGCCGAATTTAACTCCACGCCATTAGAGATGTGCGAAATTTGCCGTAGACTGTTAAGGTTTTTCGGTGGTGACAAGTATGGCAGCAACAGTCAAGAGAAAAGATATTGATGAAATATGGAAATCAATTCGCACCATAAATCATGAACTTGGTGGTGTTGAAGCTAGTATAAAGGCTATAGAACAGGATATTAAATGGATACGAGATAAAATAGATAAAGTCGATTCAAGATTTTACCAAATATTGATTAGCATTTTTATTTTGGTTATTTCAAGTGTGATTGGGTTTATGTTGAGGTGATTTTATGCCAACAATAAAAGGTCCGATAAAATTTGAAAAAGGCAAACCCGTTCCAACTAAGGTAATGGAAGCAGTCAAGAAAGTAATGAAAGCAACGACTACACCAGTCAAAGGATATACATCAAAAGAACTATACGCTTTGAATAAAAAAGAGCAAGTTGAATTAATCAGAAGCTTGGGATATGATGACAAAATACCAAGAACTGAAAAAGAAAGAGTTGCCTTGATTTTGAAATTGCAAAAGAGGTGAAATGAATTATGGCATTCGATAAAACTTACAATCCGTATTGGTTTATTGATGACACTCCAGAAAATATAACTCAGGAAATGAAAAAGGAAAATATTAAACCTAGTGATGTAATTGCATTCGGTCCAAGTGGAACTTCAGGTCAGTTAATAGTTATCATCAGAAGGCCCAGTTCGGGCTAAACTTTAAATAAAACTTATGCTAATTAAAAAATAGGTGATTGAAGATGGCTGCAACCGTAGAATTAAAAATATATACCGGAACTAATGCCGGAACTGAAAACCCGTCATCTGGAGACGCATCAAATTGGAATTTGATGTCTGTCGATGCATATGACTCTACAGGAACAGATTATCAAAACAACCCAATTCAAGTACCATCTAGTGGAACAAACTACAGTTATGAACGATGGATGAGACTCCGATTCAGCGGGACTTTCAATAAAATAGACAATATCAAAACATGGCACTCTTCAGGTACTCTTAGTGATGCAAACTTAGATTTGAAAGCTGGAGCAACCACTACCGGTGCAACACCAACTAATTCAGAATCTAGCATAGCAACTACCACATTGGCTAGCTGGGATTCTGAGTCCGAAGCATTGGACTTAACTCCTAGTGGTGGTATTACATCAAGTCCTGGATATTCCAAATACTTAGTAGTTCAGTTAGTAGTTCCAAGCTCAGTTACAACTCCTGGAGACATCGGAACTCAGACAATAACATTCCAATACGACGAATCTTAAATAATGAGGTGGCAATACAATGCGGGTTAAGGCTAAGGTATCTAAGTCAGTTGATATAGTCGAACCTATCTCAGAATTACGACAATTTACAGATTATATAGAAATTGGAGATGATAATGTAGTAAAGTTAAACAGGGCTCTGTTAAAACTCAAACATTCTGACATTCATGAAATTTCTGCTGAATACAAAAATAAAAAGTTCAGAGTTGACTTAAAATCGGGAGACATTTGCGTCAATGATGAAAAAATAGATTTGGAATTGGACAAAAAACTATTAAATCAATGCAAAAAGAGTGGCTTTAGATGGATTAACTTTAGACGACATAAAGTAAGTTATGTTATGGGTGGTAAAGCTGGTGAAGTTGTATATCATGGAATCGGTTGGCAATCAACAGCAGAAGACAAAAATATTCAGAGATTCATTTTAATAAATGAAAATACTGGAGAATGGAAACTTCATAAGAAGAGGTGATTAAGATTGTCAAGTATTCCAGAGTATATGCAAAAAGAATAAAGGGTGCTCTGACTAGTCTTGGTTCTGCACTTTTAGTTGCTTCTTTATTTTTTTATCTTTCTTCTATTGGTGCAATCACGATTACCGGATATTCTGGAGATATGGTTTGTAATGGAACTGTTGAAGACCCATGTTATGCTTATATTAATTTTACTACAAACAGAGATATTTTCATATATCCTAGCAAAGAATGGTTATTTTCTACTGAACCTAATGTGAAAGAAGTTATTTTGCAGAGAAAGTGGGGAGACTCTTGGAGAACAATTGATTTAACCAAGCCATGTAATGGTGCTTGGTGTGGATGTTATTGGTGTAATAAAAACCACACTGCTAAATTTGCCTATGTCTTCCGAGCAGGCAGAGATTATCAAATTAGAATTGTTGGTTACAAATATAATCCATATCAAAACGTAAAATGGTCATTTGGACCAGTAGACCCCTGGTGGAATTCAAACTGGCAATATTGTAGAAATGTAACTCTAACATCTTCATTATTGAATGCTACTTATATGGTTGAACTGACATCGAGTAACTTTGACTTTACACATGCAAACTCTGATGGTTCAGACATTAGAATAGTCAATGCACCGTGTAACTCTGGCGGTACAGAATTACCATTTTGGATTGAAGATTGGAATCATTTCGCAGAACATGCCGTTGTTTGGTTTAAAGCAGATAAAACTAGTTCCAGTCCTGTTATTTATTCAATTTACTATGGTAATCCTTCAGTAGGTAGTGGAAGTGATATATATTCAACATTCTGTGCTGCATCAGATTTTGAAGTCGACCCTTCAACAAAAGGATGGGCTATGACACCACTCAGTACCACAAGTCACTTTTATTACCATTCACTTGGTTATTGTTCAAATAATAATGTGTTTTTTAGAGTAAAACAAAAAATGACTGATTATAGTGTTACTGGAAGTCAACATCGCTATACTTGTTCATATGCACTCGATGTAGATGAAGATACTGATTCTAAATATTATTATACACAATATACGTTCAAGCCTGGTAATTATTTCAATGCTGATGACACAAATCAAAAGCCAGCATCTTATATTGTAGCTAAAGATACAACAGGAACTGCTGATAAAAGTAGCTATAAATTAGGAAATATTACTATAAACAACTGGTATATCTCCTCAATTTATGTTCAAAAAGATACACTCGCTAAAACTATTACGTGGGATACATCTTACAGTCAAAAGTATTATGATGAGCTCTCCTCAGACCTAGTTATTGATACCCCACAATATGTTGGATTCACATTATATCATGATGATGAGACTAGCAATAATGTTGGTGAAGCTACATGGGATTCAACCAATAAAGTATTGAAAATTTACGTCGCGAGATTTACGAGTACAGATGACAGTTATATGAATTGGACAGTTGATTGGGTCATAGCTGGCATTTGGGATACAAATGAACCTTCAATTTCAGTATCCTCTGAACAGAGTCAATCTGGTGGAGACACGAACCCACCTACTCAATCGAATTGGAACCCTGCAAATGAATCTACCCTAACTTCAACCTCATTTACATTAACATTTACGCTAGACGAGGAAGGAGATTGTAGGTGGTCAACAACCGATACAGATTATGATTCAATGACAAATGATTGTACTGGCGATGGAACAACTAGCATATCATGTTCTATTTCTGGGCTAAGTGAAGGTACAAACCACATTTACACAGCATGTTGTGATACAAATGGGAATTGTGACGATTCCACGTCAAACACTAACTTAGTTTATTATGTTGATTTAGGACCACCAACAGTCAGCTATGTTTCTCCTACAGATGAAAATGTAGTAGTTGATAGAAAATGGGCGTTTGTTAATGTAACTGCAAGTGATAAAATATCAAATATAGATTCATGTATTCTCCACTTTAATGGGACGGATTATACAATGAATAAGGTAGGGTCTGGAACAGCAGTATCTGCTTGGTATAACGTAACCAATCTTGATAATGGTAATTATACATACAATGTGACATGTACTGATATAGCTGGATATGTAGGAAAGGCTGATAATCGATGGGTCTATATAAACTATACATTCATTATCAGTATATCTGTAGATTATCCAGCAGATGGATATGTAGAGACGAATGATAAGTATGTTAACTTTTCTGTCAACTGTGATGCAACGAATGGAGTTTCGTTGATTGAATTGTATACAAATGAAAGCGGATATTGGCATGTATATGAAACATCAACGACTTCATCTTGGACTTTTAAGCACTATTTTGTTAGAGACGGGAAAAATTACTGGAAAATAAAATGTACTGATGCGGAAGGTCAAAGCAATGAGACTGATATATATACAATAGACATTCAAGTTCCATTTCCAGATGTTGATGTAAATGACCCATACATGTATACACACCACATATCTGTCGAAGATGCTGGATTGTCTCCAGAGTTTGATTTTGGTGGTGGAACAGGTTCTGCAACTGGTGGATGGGGTCTATTTACAATAGTTCCCGATGCAACAGACCCGGATATTGGATATGTGTTTTATTTCGACCAGACTCTGAGAACTGATGTTACGCATATATGTATAAGGCCATTCAACATAAGTTCTGGAAAGTTGGAGTGGGTAGCTGATAAATATTGTTTCCCAAATGATGCATCCACTGGTTATAGAGTATGCCAATCATGGACCAGTCCTTCTGATTATTTTGAAAATCACATTTCTCTGAGTGCTGATATTGATGCTTATAACCATACAATATTCACATTTGGTGGTCACTATACGTCTGATTGTCCATTGTCATTTGTCAGAAGTACTGTTGTGGTTAACCTAAGTAATTGGAACTTGTCATCAACATGGCCAAGAGCAATTACTGTACATACAGGTTCTTCTGGTGCATATCATATTCTTAAAGCTTTGAATAAAACAATGCTTGCCATATCTGATAATAGAGTTAACTATTATGATATGTCAGTTCATTGGAGCACAGATAATGGAACAACCTGGAATTATAGAGACTATCTTAGCGGTGAAGCATACGGAAGGAGGGATTTCTTCTATGACAGCGTCAATCATAAATGGATTCACATGGCAGCATTTGTTCATGGTCAAGGTGGCAGTTGGCCTACTTCAAGACCACAACCGATTAGATTCTTCTGGGCGACGATTGAAGATTTCATAAATAATAATGGAGGGAGAAGTTCGAATCAAACTTATTTCGGTACTCCTGTATATTCATTTGAAATAGATGATTCTGACATTATTGAAATGGACACTATAACAGAATGTAATTTTATGGGTGGTCATATTGCACTTGATGAGCCAAAAGGTTTAGCACATTATCCAACATTTTTAATACTATGTACTGATTGGGACTATTCAAATTCAGTGCCAAATGGGCCTGCAAAGTTAGTTTACAAACAGATGGGTTCTCAATCTGATTGGACTGTTCTAAACATCACTCCATTTAAGGCAGTTGGGATAATAGTAAGAAAACTACACGATGACAATTGGATGTTTCTCGTAGTTGATGAATATAATAGACTACTTTATGCGGTTACAAAGGATTATACAAACCTAAGCACTTATGATTGGAAGATTTATACTGGAACAATACCAGATAGAGATACATATGATAATGCACACTCATTTAGATGGGCAGGTATAATGAATTATGATATTAATCAGAATGTTACTTACGTACTAGCCAATTTAATGATGTATGGTAGCTCTGGATATATGAGGTCTAAATACATTATGGTTGATGCAATAGATGATAGAGTTACACCAACACCGGAATCTAACTTTATGGTGTATGATGGTTCCGACTGGTCATACGATTTTGATAATAACCCAATTTTCATTTGTGGTGAAAATACTCCAGTAAGCCCGGGACAGGCTTGTACAGATAGTTATGTTGCACCAGAGTATCAGAGTGATGCACAAGCTATATTCAAGCTTACAAACGATGGAGGAGCATCAGGCACAGGAAAATTGAGGATAAATGCAACTGTAAGCAGCATTTCGATATTTTGTGATGATGATAACACATATGATGGAGCGGTGACTTTGACTACAACATATCAGGATATATGCGGTATAATAGACCCATCACAAACCTGTTATATTTGGTGCTGGGCTAACTTCACTAGCTTTAGCCCACCAGCAGAACCAATCGAAATACAAGCTACAATTGAATGATTTACCAATACAATGGTGATTAAATGCCAATCGTATTTAAAGTAAGAAGAAGATTAACTAAGAATGGAAGTGCGAGCATTCTTATCACACATTCTATCAATAAAGATGCAACTGCCAGAATTATTATAACAAATTCATTATCAAAAAATGCAAATGCTAGATTAAAATTATTGCAGCAAAAAACCGCTACTGCAAATGCTAGATTAAAAGTTACTACTCTAATACCCAAAAATGGGAATTCTAGAATCAAATCTATCTTTTCAATAACAAAGAATGGAACTACAGCAATACAAAAAACATATAGCTTATCTAAAACCGGAACAGCTCGAATAAAAAAGTCATCAACTATACACAAAAGTGCTAATGCTAATATTTATATTTCTGGATTTGAGCTGCTTAAGACTGGTACTGCTAGAATACAAACTCGATTTTCAATTAATAAACAGGCAAATTCCAGATTATTAATAACTCATCAAGTTGCCAAACATGCTTCTGCTTACTTGTACTTCACATTTTTAGTTAATAAAGATGGTACTGCAAGATTAAGAACTACAAAACAACTACAAAAGAATGGAACTGCTAGAATTAGAATTTCTCATCAGTTTGATAAAGACAGTGAAGCAAGAGTATTAAAATTATGGCAGGTTTCTTACAATAGTACTGCTAGAATATTGAAAAAACAAACTACTATGAAAAATGGTAGTGCCGATATCAGTATATCATACCAAATTAGCAAAGATGCTGATGCTAGGATATTAAAAACTGCTACTATTAGCAAGGACGGTACTGCAAAAATTAACTTTATTCAAATGATAGCATATCAATTCCAAAGAAAAGTTTGGCATGATGGCAATAGATTATGGCGTGCAATTTACAATCCATCTTCTGGTTATATCGAATTTTGGTATTCTGAAGATGATGGTGTTACTTGGACTGAAAATGTAAATGCTAGATTACAGGGTTATGATGGTAAAGATGCAGATGGCCATTATAGAAGGGGCAGTGACTTTTCCATATCACTTGCAGGTTCTAATAACTTAGTCATTATTTATACAGATGGTAGTAATGTCTATGCCAGAGAAGTCTCTGGAACTTACCCTGGAACTGATTGGTCTTGGGGCTCTGAAACCACCATTTGGAGTTCTTCAACTGGAATAAGATATCTAAATGTAAATATAGCTGAAGATGCTTCTGGTTATCAGCATGCTATTGCTACTTTGAAAGATTTGAGCAATGGTACTTATTATATAGTGCATAAATCATATTCATCTAAAAATACAATAAGCGGTGATTCATGGAGTAGTCAAGAAACTTTGAGTGATACTACAAATACCAATAGCATAGTAGCTGGTTCATTTAGAAAAACTGGCACACAAATACAGAGTAAGGGTCTAGTAGTATATTGTGTTGGTACTTCTCTATATTACAGAACTTATGATAACGGAGGATTCAGAGCAGAAACTTTACTCGCCAATATCAAAGGAGATGATTTAAGAAATACTTTCTGTCATGAAGTAACTAGACCTTCATCGTTTACACAAAAAACTAATTATGTTGCTTATATAGCTAGTGATGGTAGCTTAAGATGTCGACACTATACTGATAATGACGGTTGGTCATCTGAAATAATAGTTGATAGTAACTCAGATTGTACGAGCCCAGCACTGAATTCAATCAGGGATTCAGAAGTTATGTATTGCTGGTATCTAAGAGGAACTTTACCTGATTCCTTATATGTTTGTAGAGATGTTGATGAAACACCTAAGTTAGTTTATCAAACTACAAATGGGATGCTGGCATTAACAGCATCAATAGACGGAAACGGTATAATGGCTCTTGTTCAAGAAAATCCTTATACTTTACTCTGGTTCACTAAAGGCTTTGTTTATAATGGCAATGCTAGAATACAGCTAACTAATATCAAAGAGTATACTGCAAATGCTCGAATTGAGCTTACTTCTACTATAAACAAGACCGGTATCGCTAGCATATTGACTACAAAGGCTAAGATGTATGATGGAACAGCTAGACTGCAATTAATTAATTCAATAACAAAGAGTGGTATTGCTAAAATCACTATTTACGCTCAACAATTATTAAAAACTGGTAATGCTAGGCTAAAGATTGGTTTTGGTATAAACAAAAATGGTGTTGCAAGACTAAAACTTACACAATCTCTTGATAAAACTGCTAATGCCATATTATATTTCTTAAGAACCATAGAAAAAGTTGCTATTGCTAGTGTTCAAACTACTTATCAAACATCAAAGACTGCAAATGCTAGGATAGCAAAAACAAATAGTTTGTTAAAAACTGGTGTGGCCAGATTACTAAAATCTTCTCAGTTCTTAAAAACTGGTATCTCTGCAATTAAAATTAATTATACAATTAGCAAATCATCCAATGCTAGGCTTAAAGTGCCTGTGCAAGTAATTAAAAATGGTATTGCTAGATTATTACTCACAAAACTCATGAGTAAAGATGCGACTGCTAGAGTTGAAGTTACGAAATCAATAAGCAAAATATCTCATGCATTGATTTCTGTTAGTTATCAGAAAGTCGCAAGTGGTACTGCAAAAATAGAATTAATTAATCAAGAATTACTCAAAACAGGTAATGCTCGACTTAAACTAACTCAAATAGTCTCGAAGGTCGGCTCTGCTTGTACATCAATTAAATATTCAATTCTAAAATCAGCCAATGCTCGCTTGAAAATAACAAATGCAATATCCAAGTTCGGTAATGCATTCATTTATATAGAGAGACACACTATACACAAAAACGGTAATGCGAGAATCGCAGTAACCAAAACCTTTGCAAAACAATCCAATGCTTATTTGGAAATAACTCAAAAATTCATCGCATATTCAACTAAATATTATGAACCAGAGGTCAAAGATTTAAATAACATCAAACCAATAATTATATCAACTGGTGATGTCTGATGGGAATATTGCTAAGATGGAAAATTCCAACTGATTCAGATGTTAGCTATGATAAGACTTACATATACAGGTCAGATTCCAAAAATGGAACTTACGAACAGATAGCTGTCCAGAATATATCTGACAATACTTATTTCGATAAAAATGGGACAACATCTCACTGGTATAAAATCAGATTCTATGATTCAGCTAATGACATATGGAGTGATTATTCAGACCCAATTCAGGGAGGTAGTTTTTCTTTTTACTGCACAATTGAAGATGTAAGAACAGTATCTGGGTTGAGTGAATCTGAAATTAGCGATTCTGAATTGTATAATATAATGCAAAGAATAGCACTTCCACAGATAAATGCAGATTTAAATATTAGAGTAATCAGAGAAAAAATTGAATACATCGATGAAACCAGACAAAATGATATAGATAGTAATAATACCACCTTTTATGTTAAGAATTGGAAAGAGTTTTATATCGGAGACTTGAATAATGATGGAATTGTTGATGAAAATGATGTAATAGTTTATCAAGTTGATGCTAATGGTACAGAGACCCAACTTACCGTAAATACAGTATATCCTAATGAGGGTAAATTTGTACTCGACTCTGCACCAGAAGGAGACAAAGACTTATATGTTACTTACTGCTATGCTCCAGTTTCAGAATCAGACCCCCATCCTTTATTGAGAGCAGCTTTTGCTACACTGGTTGCTGCTTGGGCTTACACTAGATTAGATGCAGGTAAATTGAAATCTTATAGCATAGGAAAATTAAGAATAGCCAAGCAATCAGATGCTTTTGTAACATTTTATCAAAAATATAAACAATTGCTCAATGAACTCAAAAGTAAACCAATCAAGAAAATTGAAGGTCAATCTGTTTATGAATTATTAACTCCAGTTACAAAGGTGAGACAGATATGACTGATATTCAGAAAATTCTAAAAGAACATGGTGAAACTGTAATAGTCAAGGAAATTTCTGTGACTACTGATTCTTATGGTCAACAGACTGAAACTGAAATTAATTATTCAATAACTGCTTTACCTCAAATAATGAGTGCTGAATCCTTAGAAGTACAGGAAGGTGTATTAGAGGTAGGTGATTTAGTTCTTTTCATTGACCCGGAAGATTCTAATATCAACCATGTAAAGCTAAACAATATTGTAAACTATGATGATTCAGACTACAAAATAGTAAATATAATCAAAGAGAAGGCGGTAGAAAAAGGCAAGACATGGTCTCATTATGAAGTACATGCCAAACGAATCAAATAATCGAATTTAAATATATCAAAAAACAAAAATTAATTGTACAGGTAATAGGGGCAGTGCCTCAGATTTAGACCCTGTATGGGTGTGAATATGACTGCTGTAAGCAAAGAGCATATAGCTCGGGATGTATATAGAGCTATCTATACTCTTATTTCTCAAAACATTACTGATTTACAAAGCCCTGATAGACCTGCTTCTCAATGGATATTTGCCGCTTGGCCTGAAAATCTTGGTGCTGATAAAGATGATTATCCTATCATAGTTATTGAAAAACCTGAATTTAAGACAGAGAATTGGACTTTAACTAAGCATAATGTCTCTATTTCAGTAGATATTACAGTATTCAATGCCGGTAACAAAGCTGCTGAAGGAGCTGATAACTTATGCGATGAAATAGCCAGTATCATACTTAATAACAAATACTCTGACTTGAGGAATGATAAACGCCTTTACAATACTCAAATTACTCGCATAGATTCGGATACTGTTATACATCGTGGCATCAAAGTTCATATCAAATCCATGACCGTAGAATTTGACTATAAGGTGAGCTAATGCCGATAGTCACCATTAAAACAAAAGGGTTGGATAGAGTAAGACGAGGAGTTAGGAGATTACCAAAGGAAGCACTTACTGCTATTTATGGGGTCACTGAAAAAACTGCTAAATTTATTCAGAAATCTGCCAAGCTAAGAACCAGAAGATGGACTGGAACTCTGGCTAGTAATATCAAAGTTAAAAAGACTAAAAAAGGTAATTGGATTATAGAATCTGGGGCACCTTATGCAACCTTTCAGGAATATGGTTTTAGCAGGCACTGGGTTCATATTGATATGCCAACTAGAGCTGGTCACACTATAAAAGATTGGCTAGCTATGAAACATCCAGAAGTGTTGGAAAGTGGTAAGAAGTTTATCAAAGTAGGTGGTTTATCGAGCTCATTTAGACCTCATTTAAGACCTGCTTTAGAAAAGGGTTTAGAAAGGAATGAACGTATGTTAGACCTTTCAGTCAGAAAAGCAATTCATAATGCTTTTAGGTGAATGAATTATGACCGTGAAAACTGAAAAAATTGATGAAAATACGATTAAGATAACGAATGAAGGAGACGCTGTAATAACCTATTATGAATTTAGAGGAACGCCTCAAGAAAGACCAGTTCATATTGGACCGAATGAATCGGCTGTAATTAAATTAAAGCCTGAAAGAAAACGTTCACGGGCTGATAGAAAAGCCCGAAAATCAAAAATATGAGGTGAAGAATAATGGCATTTCCAGATTTGTGGGGAGAAGGCACTGCATTAGTTGCAATAGCACCAAAAGGAGGCAGTGATGTAGATTTTGCAACAGCAATTACCAGTATAGATATAGATATGGGAGACAGGGATTTCGATGCAATACCAACTTTGAGAGGAGGAAGATTAATAAAACCACCTCCAGAAGATGTAACCACAATAACATTTGAAGGTTATCCAGTTAGCTTAGATACCACAAGTACCGATGTATGGCAGAGATTTTTCACTACTTCAAACAATTGGACCACATCTGACCCATTAAGCGTATCAAACTCTAGAAACAGAGAGAACTACAGAGTAGTCATACTTTGGACAGAAGATACTACCGTAACTTCAGCTACAGCTGCTGTTTCAAATGAAGCACTAAGAGCTATTTTCAAGAACTGTCAATTAGTTTCAGTAAAACCATCATTTACAGATAATGAACTAAAAGTTACATTCAAGTTCAAGTGTGCACCGTATGACAAGAGCGGAAACTCAAACATTACATGGGAATCAACTGATGGTACAACCGGACTTAGTGCACTAAGCTCATATAGTTAAATTTGAATGGGAGCCACCAATTGGTGGCTCCCAATTTTGGTTGATTAAGATGGAAGAAGAAAAAAAGAAAAAGGCTTTGGCTGAAAAAGTAGCCGAAATACTCAAAGCTAATAAGAATGCTCTTTATATAGGCAGAATTCCACCTGAATATAAAAGAAAGTTTATCCAATGGGCTAAGGAGCAATTTTGTGACGATTATGGCATGTTATTAGTTCATCTTATGGATGTTGTTGGACTAGCTGATAAAAGATATGAAGAATTGAATGAAAAACTTGATGCTGTAATTAATTGGATACAAAGCATTGAGGAAAAAATCATGCGTATTGAGAAAGATAAACCGGAATCGGTCAAAAAGACTGTTTCCGGTAAAATTTTGAAAGATTGAGGTGAATGAAAGATGGATAAAATAGATTTGGAACGACAAAGAAAACATTTGGGTAAAGGAGGTTATTTAGAACTTAACAATGAGGATGGAACAGTAGACAAGTTTTATCTCAACCAGTTAACACTAGAAGACTTACCAGACCTGCTGTATGTACTGTCAAAACTACAGCAAGCTGAAAATCCAGAAGCTGCATTTACAGCATTAGACAAGGAATCAATTGACATAATAACAAAATTAGCATTGAAATCTATCAAAAACTCACCAGATTTCAAAGATTTTTCAGAAGAAGAGAAGAAGCAGTTTATAGTAGCAAACTTTATGCCAATAATGCAGAAGATATTTGAAATCAATGACTTAGGAGCCAGTAAAATGAGTGCAGATATTGAAGCTATTAAAAAAGCAAGGACTTTACGTAGGTTGAGAGAAAATGCAACCTTCAATGCAAATGTTGAAAAAACTGGAAGAAGCGAAGTCAAGAAAGCAAGTCAGTGAGTACATAATAATGCTACACCATATATTTTGCAGAGAATATGGCTGGATTCCATTCGAAGAGTTTAAGAAACTTCCGATAACTACAGCGTTTGACCTCCTAGAAAAGATAAACGAAGACTATGAAAGAGAACGTGAAGAAATAGAAAAAATCAAAAGAAAGGTGAGATAAGTGGTATTCAAGACTCAGCATGTAGTAGAAATAATATTAGAAACAATGGATAAATCTACCAAACAATGGGTTCCTATACAAAAACAAGTCGAAAAAGTAACTCAAGGATTAACAGGAATGAAAAAAGAGATAGAATATTCAAAATGGGCAGAAAATGATTGGCAAAAAGTACAGAAAAAAACTATTTACGGTATGCATAGATTCAGAATGGAATTATTATCAGTAATGTTCTTTGGCATGAATTTAAGCAGAATGTTTAGAAGCTGGCTAGAGCCAGCAGCTGAAGCATTAGGAATATTTGATATTTGGACATCTACTCTTCAAGTTGTATTTTTACCAGTTATGGAAGCTATATTTCCATATTTATTACAGTTTATGGATTGGTTCATGAATCTACCTGAACCAGTGAAAATGGCAATTGGCTCACTCACTCTTGTTGGATTTGTAGTTGGTAAATTATTAACCACCATTGGCGTGCTTGGTTTGGGACTAGACGGTCTGAGACAAATGTTTGGAATTGGAAGTACTGCAGCTAAAGGAGCAGCAGGAGTAGTTGGAACTGCTAGTACTAGTATTCTATCTTCACTCGGACCCATTTTGTTAATAATAGGAGCAATAATTGCCATAATTATTGTTTTATACCTTGCTTGGAAAAATAACTGGCTTGGATTCAGGGATATTGTTACTGCAGTAGTTGATAAAGCTGTTGGTGTGTTGAAATTCTTACAAAATGTTTGGGTTACTGTATTTAATGTTATTGTAAGCTTCCTCAAAGCTGCAGCAAAAGTATTGGCAATACCATTTAAATTTATATTAGGATTTTTCCAGGGGTTGTTAGAATCCTTAGGTATTACGAAAGAAACTTGGTTAGCAGTTTGGGATGCTATCGCAAATAAAGTTAAATGGGTATGGGACCACGTATTCAGTCCAATATTTGATAAAATTAAAGGATTTTTCGATTGGATTGGTCGTGCTGCTGATAGACTAGGAGATTTGGCTTCAAAAGCAGGTAAGGCTGTTGGTGGAATGATTGGTGGTACAGCTAAGAAAATAGTGTCCAGACAACATGGAGGTATAGTTCCTGGTAGACTTGGTGAACCAGTCCCAATAATTGCTCACGGAGGAGAGAGATTTTTAGGTATACATGGTGGTGGAGCAGGAGAGACAATTATTAATTTCAATCCAAGTTATAATATTAATGTAAGTGATAAAGATGAATTAGAAAGAATGATAAGAGATAGCAACGAGAGAATGATGACTGAATTGAAGAGAATGGTTGGTGGTTAAGATGCCGGGAGATATTGTTTTAACTAAAACTTTGCAGGATAGTACGACTAAAACCGTGACTATTTATACTACTCTGGTTGATGAAAATATAAACAAGGAACTCAAGTTAATCAAGTTTCCAGTTCCTAAATCTCAATGGAATCAAACTTATAACACCAAATTCATTGATTTGAAACGGATTAAGAGAACGTTTGAAGTTAGAGGATGGCTAGACGGAACTGATGAAGATACTGCAACTACTTTATTGAGTACAATAACTTCTTCTGATGCTACGATTAATGTTGGTGACACCAGCTCATTTAGCGATTCTGGTTATATTAGAATTGACAATGAAATTATAGAATATACTGGTAAGACGGCTACTTCATTTACTGGATGCACTAGAGGCAAATTTGGCACCACAGCCATGACTCATGCTTCTGGCTCTTCAGTTTATCAATATACTGATGTTAGAGGAGACTTACTGACTATGGTTTTGGATGGAGGCGTATTAACTATGCATTATTTGGGGAGCACTTATGATGTCAATGTTGAAAAAATTTCAATCAAAGAAATGCCATCTGATGGGGATATTAAGTTTGAGATTATGATGTCTTTGGTTGAGGGTGAAGACTTATGACGCAATACACTTTAGATTTTGATACGGATGCTGTTGATATAAGCATAGATAAGGAACTTAATAGAGCAGTAGATGAAGCTGAAATCCAACTAAATGAAGAGGATTATCCTAATTTAGCAATAGGAGATGAAATAATCGTAACAAAGGATGGAAGCAAATTATTTGGTGGTTATGTAATTGAAAAGGAAAGCGATAACAAAACACTGAATATCAAATGCAATAGCTATGGTTACCAGCTTAACAACATTTATGCTGAGGAAATATACGAAAATAAGAGTCCGGAAGAAATAGTGCAGGATTTGATTTCAAATTATACTGATTTAACATACTCCTCTACTGCTACTAGTGGTGTTACTCTAACAAGATGGGTTGTGAGAGGATACTTGAATGAAGAAGTTGGAAAATTGGCAGACATTCTTCAATGGCAAATTAAAACCGACCCAAATAAGAATTTTTACTTTGAGCCAGCTGGTTATGAATCTTCTGGTAAAACATTGACTTATGGAGTTAATTTAATCGATTCTACTTGGAAATTTGATACTACAAATCTAACAAATTGGGTAGTACTTAAGGCTGGACAAGCCAAATTAAACACTCAGGAAACATTTTCCGGAGACGGGAGTACAACTGAATTTACCTTATCTTTCAAGCCAATAGAAGTTAGAGTTACTGTTGATGGTGCTGAAAAGGTAGGTGGGTATCAAGGACAAAGTGGAATTGACTATTATGTTGATAATGAAAACAAAAAGATAGTTTTCACAACAGCACCAAACAGTGGAGCGAGTATAGGTGTAGAATATACATTTTTCAAACCAATAGTTGTAGAGGCTAAAGATAATAGCTCAATCAATCAATATGGAATTTACAGGAAAGAAATTCAGGCTAAGTGGATTTCAACTTATAACGATGCTAGAAAATATTCAAAGTCTTATATAACACAATATTCAGAACCAATCAAGATAGGAAAGCTTAAAGCTTCAATTGATACTGAATTGAGGCCGGGGCAAACTATAAGAATAGTTGATGACATAAATAATATTGATGAGGATTTAACTATCAAAAAGATTACGATAAAGAGAGACTTCATGGAACTAGAAGTTGGCAGTGTTGTTACAAATATATTAGATTGGCATGCTGCAGTTGAAAAGAGAATAAAGGAATTAGAAAAGGAACTCACATCAACTCCAGACATATTACAGAAATATCTTTACTTTTCAGAAAATTTGAAAGTTGGTCTGAAAATTACGAAAATCGAAGTAAAGTATAGATATGTAAATACTGGAATCAAATGGGATAATGCAGATTCAGTTTGGGACGGAACGAATGTTTGGTGGGGTATAGTATATCCATTGATTTTGGGTCATACAGCTTATGGAAAATTAGGTACAGTTACTAATAGACTTGGATTGGAAAAAGAGGAATGGCAAACACACTATTTAGAGGAGAGTTAATATGGCACTTACAACCACAACAATAAACGAGATTAAAGATGCTGTTTTGGATAGGATGGAAAATAAATTTGCTTACATAGCTGTTGGAACCGATGATACTACACCATCTTCATCTGATACTGCTCTTGGTAATGAAGTATTAAGAAAGACAAGGCAGGAATATTTGAGAGATGATACAAACGGAAAAATTACAGTTAGCATGTGGATTTTAAGCACTGAAGCAAATGGCAATGATTTGAAGGAAGTTGGAGTCTTCGATGCAAGTTCAGGAGGCAATATGTACAGCAGAAATACTTTTAATACTATCTCGAAGAATAATAATATAGAGGTATGGATTGATATTGAATTTACGACAACTGTTCAAGAGGTGAGTTAATGGCGATAAAGGCTGGTTATAGCATAGAAGATTCAGATGTTTGGAAAATTATTGGAACTGCTTTACATTCACACATAACTTTGAAGCTGGCATATATGAATGGAGAAATTTCTTCTTTTGACTTACCAGAGAACATTTTTGTTGATAGCATTTATAATGCTAGTGGTGATAATAATACTATAAACACCACTGATACAACAGCTGAATTTGACTCCGAATTGAAAGCTTATGTCAAATCTAATATGTATGATGATTTTGAAGATGGGATAATTGATACTAATAAATGGAATGTTTATAGTCATGTTTATGACGGTGCAGATTATAGTGTGTTAGAGGAAACTAGCGGACAGCTTCATATTTATGCAAATATTGATTGTGCTTCTTATGAAAGTGGCGTCAGCACGCAGTCAGTAACAAGCTTAGAGACTTCAAATCGCTGGAAATTTAAAATTGCTTATCTGTCTGTTGATTTTTCTACATCAGATAATTATGGTTATGCTCAAGCAGCTATATATTATGGCAGTACAAGGATTTTATATCGTAAAAGATACAAAAGCGGTACAGAATACTATTATGAAGGCGATTTAACACAAACAGGCGAATATGAATTTATTAGAGAAGGTACTACTTTATATGTTTATAAAAATGGTTCTTTAATGAAAACAGTTACTGTCACTGATTCCGATGCTGCAATAAAATTTGAATGCATTGATTCAAATTCTGAATCAAGTGGAGACGGAGCAGAAATAAAAATCGATTATGTTAAAAAAGCATACTCAACTACTGATGAATATGTTGTTACAAATTCTATTTTTAGCGGGGATAATTATTCTTCTATTTTTGTTTATGCACACACATCTATACCAAGTGGAACAAGCATTACATTTGATGTTAGCCAAGATGGTGGCAATACTTGGACCTCAACAAATAATAACTTAGGCTCAGTTGTTGTTTTAACACCACAAGCAGGAATGGATATTAGACTGAGATTTAAACTCTCTACAACTGATAATACTCAAACTCCAGTTTTATATGGAATTGCTGCTCAAGTTTGGACGTGAGGTGATTAAATGGCAAATATAAATTTTCCCAAATCTGATGGACAGGTTATATATGCAGATGAAGTTAATTTATTGAAAAATAGTTCAGACCTCAAATTTGATGCATTCTTTCACAGAACTGGTTGGGTACCAATTTCCCCAGTTCAAGTATTATCTAATCCAACAATATCAGTAGAATCATTTGACGGTCTTAATGTTACAGTAAGCCCAGCAAATATTTCCTATTTTACTAAATATTGGCAAAATGAAGAAGGCAAGCTTGGAGTAAGCTATCTAAAAACAGATGGTACGGTGGCTGAGGGATATATAGATTTGAGTGATGGTTCATTTACTGAAGTTGGGTCTGTAGACCCAGGAACATTTCCAGATTATGATTATGGTGGATTTACTTGGACTCTAAAAACTCATGATAATAAGTGGATGGTTATAAGAGAGAGATTATGGTCTAGTTCTGATGATGCAACTTATAAATATGTTGAATTTTACATCAAAATATTAAATTCAGATGGTTCTGAAGTTACAAGTACTTATGTTAGGTCGTCAGCTAATACAAAATTTTTCTCACCATACCAAAGATGGCCAGCCTATATTGATAGAGCATCAAATACAATAGTTAGATTTTGGCAATCTGTACATGAAGACAATGACAATAATAAATCATTCTCCGTAACAGTAACTTGGGATGGTACAAATCTATCAACTAATTTGAATAATGAAATTTATACTTATGGAGCTATATTGGATGTTCACTCTATATTCTGGCATGGTACATTAAGGGGCATAAGCTATTCTAAATGTCACGGCACAGAATACAGAAGGAGTTATACTGTTGCATTTTCAACTTCTAGCGGTAATAGCTATACTCAAAGATTATCTAGCACTACCACAGAGAGGGGACCAGAGTTTAGATATGTTTTGCATAAAGGTCAAGGCATTATTTATGCTAATAGAAATGACAGTTATTTTCGTGAGACAGAGTATTGGATTGATTATTTGAATTATGACACACTGACTGCACTTGCATCTGGAAGTTCTGGAGGAGAATATGGAAGTCAGACATTAAAATATCTTGTAAATGAAAAATACATTAATGTATATATAGAAAGTTACAATTCTGATGATGACCGTATTAATTTCAGAAAATTTTATCGAGTAAATTTGGATGACAGAAGTATCGATTTGAATTTTGACGGTGGATATTATTTAACTGAATTTGGCTCTGATAGTCTACCTCATCTCTTAAAATTATCTGATGGAACGGAAATTGGAGCAAAAATAACCTTTCCTTCATCGACACAGCTACAACTTATTACAGAAGGCAATGTCAAGGTTAGATTAACATATAATTTAAAAAAAGCAATTACAACTCCTAAAAATATTTATATAAATGGAATCTTAGTGGAGCCAGATGAGGAAAATCATGTACAAGCAACATTTACTTTGGATGATGGTAGTTCTGAAACTTCAGAATACCCAATTCGAGAAATGAATCATATTAATGATACAATTACTGCAACTAAGATTAATGTTTACGTCAGATTTGTTGGTTATAGCTATAAATACTTCGATACATATTTCAATTATTATCCAAATTATTCAGTTAGTTATATTCCTTACAATTCAACTAAAATTTCGGTGATTGAATGCCCAATTTAATTAGAATAAAAGTTAATAGTGAGGAGGAACTTAATAATTTAGTCGAAGCTCTGTCTGTAGAAGTCAAGTCCACTTTCTTTGATTATTTGGAGAATAAGCTTTATGTAATAATTGCCATTGAAACAGATAAAATTGACCAAATGAAAAACATGGTTGAATGGTATGAATTTATTAAAATGGCTTAAAGGCTTGTTGGGATGTGAAGAGGAATATTTACGTCAGATTTTGAAGTTAAGAGAAGAACAAATTACAAAGTTAAACGAATCTATTTCTCAGATTAGAAAGCAGCTAAATCTTTATGAAAGCAAAATTACTGCTCTTAACAATTATACAAAAACGCTTGAATATCAAATCAAGGCTCTTAATAAAGTAATAGAAAATGATGATTCCCAAAAACCAGATTGGCTTGATGATACTAAACCATATTATAAGCCAAAAAGGGAAATTTTAAGACCGGATGGAGGAATTGATACTGTCGAATACAAGCCAGAGGATTTATATGTCAAATATCCCAGCTTGGTTAAATATGCCCTAGCTTCTGGTTTTGTTGGTGAAGATGATATAGATAAAAAGCTATTATCAATATGGCACTTTGTTATTAAATGGCTGAAATATCAGTATGA
>Ga0190314_1000125_pt1 | contig 30644 bp, 26 predicted proteins | sample 4870071112_MG_FD_165055 | JGI IMG/M metagenome (GOLD analysis project Ga0190314, IMG submission 165055) | Hydrothermal vent sediment bacterial communities from Southern Trench, Guaymas Basin, Mexico - 4870-07-11-12_MG | ecosystem: Environmental > Aquatic > Marine > Hydrothermal vents > Sediment ...
AAGATATTATTTATGCATTCGAAAATTTAAACGATCAGTTAGAAAAATTAAAAAATAAAGAAAATGAATTAACAAATAAAAAGCTAGAAATTGAAAAAAAATTGTTCGAAGTTCAACAATTATTTATTGAACCTCAAAAAGTATATAATTTAAAAATTTTCAAAGAAAAATTACATAACTTGATTACTTCTTTAGAAAAAGCAAAATCTTTTTCAAAAATAGATTTAATAAAGTATCATTCGACTTTAAAGACCCTTCGTGAATTTTCAAACTCTTACAATGAAAAAGATGAATTGCAAAAAAACGTTAACAAAATAATACAAGATTTAAATTGGATAGAAATATACAGGGATTTCGAAAGTAAGATGGAAAAAATTCCCGAAAATCTTAAAAATATTTTAATAGACATGGAGAAATCTCTAAATGATTTCAAGAACTCTTATAAAGAACTTTTAAACCTTTCTTCAAATGGGATTTTTGTATCTTCTGAAATTCTAAATAAAATGTACGATACTGTAAAAATGGATTTTGTAAATAAAGTAAGAGCTAACATGTCCATCGCCTCTCGTAAAGCCAGCATACTACTCGACTTAATTCCTTTTAACGTGTTAAAAAGTGATTTTAAAAATATTGATAAGCAATTATTTAGAATTGATCAAATCTGGAAACAAAAAATAAAACACTATTTCTGGTTGTGGGTTTTAAATTCAGTAATTATTTCTTTAATTGTTGCTACTATAACTACAGCTGTTTGCGCAATAGCTGCTTATCCATTTAGTAGAATGAAATTTTTCGGAAGACGTTATGGAATCATAGCTCTGTTGTTAATTCAAATGTTTCCAGGTGTTGTATTTATGATTGCAATTTATGATTTATTAAATTTTATTGGAAGATATGTTTCATTTTTAGGTATAGATACTTTAGGTGGTTTAATTTTTGCATATTTAACTAACATTGCTTTTAATATGTTTTTAATTAAAGGTTTCTATGATACTATTCCAATATCTCTGGAAGAAGCTGCTATCGTAGATGGAGCAACAAGATTCCAAAGTTTCTATAAGATAATTCTTCCACTTTCTAGACCAATTTTAACTGTAGTATTTTTACTTATTTTTATGGGGACTTTTAATGAATATGTAGTTGCAAGAATAATACTACAAGATGTCAAGCATTATACTTATGCACTAGGTTTACAATCTTTTGCCACTGGACCTTATGAAACTGAATGGGGTCTTTTTACAGCTGCAGCGTTGCTGGGTATGGCCCCAATGATTATACTGTTCTTATCACTTCAAAAATATCTTGTTAGTGGTCTCACTAGAGGTGCAATAAAAGAATAAGGAGGTATATTTATGAAAGAAATACTTATTTTCCTTATGATTTCAACAGTTTCATTCAGCTTAATTGTCAATCCAATAGAAAATCTCAAAGAAGATTTTATCTTTGGAATGGATGTTTCAATGCTTTATGAAATTGAAAAAAATGGTGGCAAATATTTTGATGAAAACGTAGAGAAACAATGTTTAAACATTTTAAAAGAGCATGGTGTAAACTGCATTAGATTGAGAGTTTGGAATGATCCTAAAGATGAAAACGGAAACCCTCTTGGTGGTGGTAATTGTAATTATGAAAATATGACTGAAATAGCAAAAAAAGCGAAAAATTTAGGATTAAAAATTTGCCTAGACTTTCATTACAGTGACTGGTGGGCAGACCCTGGAAAACAAAATAAGCCAAAAGCATGGATAAATCTTCATGGTAAGGAACTTGAAAATGCAGTATATGATTATACAAAATCTGTTTTAACTTATATGAAAAACAATAATGCACTTCCAGAAATGGTTCAAATTGGAAATGAAGTAAATAATGGTTTCTTATGGCCAGATGGAATGATCTTCGGAAAAAACGCAGGTGGCTTTGAGGGATTCACAAAGCTTTTAAATGCTGCAATCAAAGCTATAAGAGAAATTGATCCATCTATAAAAATTGTTATTCACCTTGCAGAAGGAGGAAATACTAAACTTTTTAAAGAGTTTTTTGGGGAATTAATTAACAGAAACATTGATTTTGATATAATTGGAGTTTCGTATTATCCCTACTGGCATGGGACATTTGAAGATCTAAAAAAGACTATTTTTTTAGTCTCAAAAAAATACAAAAAAGACATTATAATTGCTGAAACAGGATATGCCTGGACGACAAATAACGGAGACAATCATCCTAATTTATTTAGCAAAGGAATGGAATTATCAGGTGGATACTTAGCAACAATTCAAGGACAAACAACTTTTCTAAGAGATTTAATTGAACTGGTTAATAACGTACCAGATAATAGAGGACTTGGAATTTTTTATTGGGAAGGTGAATGGATTCCAATTAAAGGAGCAGGGTGGAAAACTGGTGAAGGAAACCCTTGGGATAATCAAACTTTATTTGATTTCAATGGAAATTCTCTTCCATCACTTGATATTATGAATTTAATTAAAACTTCGCCAGCTACAGAAGTAAAAATGTTGAAAATTTATCCTGTTGAACTCACATATAACTTAGGTGAAGAAATTGATTTACCAAAAACAATTAAAGCCTTGTTTTCAGATGATTCTATCAGATCACTACCTGTAACCTGGAATTTAAATCCCGAAATATCAGAAATACCAGGTATTCATAAAATTGAAGGAATTATAAAAAAAACAAAGGAAAAAATATCTGCTACTGTTACCATTAAAAATACAAGAAACTTTCTTAAAAATCCCAGTTTTGAAACTGGAGAATTTGCACCATGGATAGTTCTGAAAGATATTAACGCCGTCAAAATTGAAAAAGCTAATCCTCCAGACAATGCACATAATGGTGAATATGCTGTTAATTTCTGGTTAGATAGTCCTTTTAGTTTTGTTCTCTATCAAGAATTAGAAATTTCAAATGGAAAATACAAAATTGGTTTCTGGACACATGGGAATGCTGGTGTAAAAGTTATTATGAAAGTAAGTGAATATGGAGGAGAAGATAGATATGTAGAAATAGAAGAATCAGGTTGGTTAAATTGGCACAATCCAATAATTGATGGTATAAATGTTAGTACCGGTAAAATTAAAATAAGCATTATTGTTGAAGGAAAAGAAGGTGATTGGGGCTTTTTAGATGATTTCTATCTTTTTAAAGAAGATGAATGAATGAATGAATGAATTTTTTAAATTAAAAAAAACTATCCCTTTGGGGTTCTCGAATTCCAAGGGGATAGTTTGTTTTTAATAAAAATTATCTCGAGTTATCTTTAAAGATTCTGTAGTCAACCGGGACATAATTAACTGAGGGCCTTCTTTTTCCAGATTGTTTATATAAATTCATTAATAAATAAACTTCATTTGGCATTTTTATAGATACTTTCAATCCAAGTTCTCTTGCTTTTTCAACAGTTATAGGATAATCATGAGTCCAATAACCACTTACAAGTTTATCTGCTAGTTCTTCAGCTTTATCTCCATATTTTTCCTTTAAAAGATCAGAAGCATATTCTTTCATTTGTTTCATAGCTTTTTCAGCAACATCTGCCAAAATCAAAGTTTGATCATCTATCTTATTTACATCCTTTTTCTCAACAACTGATAATATTGAAGCTGCTGGATATTGTCCAAGTTGAGGATCAATAGGTCCTAAGACTGCATTTTCATCCATTACAATCTCATCAGCTGCAAGTGCTATTAAAGTTCCACCGGACATTGCATAATGAGGAACAAAAACAGTTACTTTTCCTTTGTGTTTTCTTAGGGCATTTGCTATTTGTTCCGCAGCTAATACCAAACCTCCAGGTGTGTGAATAATTAAATCAATTGGCATATCATTAGGTGTCATTTTTATCGCTCTAATCAATTCTTCAGAATCTTCAATATCAATATACCTTCTGATTGGAAGTCCGAAAAAATTAATAGATTCTTCCCTATGAATTAATGTAATTACTCTGCTACCTCTTTTTTTCTCGATTGACCGTATTATACCTTCTCTAGAAGTATTCAAAGACATACTTTTAAATAATGGGACAAAAGTTGTAATTATCAAAACCATCCAAAAAATCTGAAAAATTATTGTGAAAAGACCATCCATTTTATCACCTCACCATTTAATATGTCTGATTTAATAATATTATATCAAAAAATAAAGCAAGGCATTTTGCCTTGCTTTATTTTGAATTACATAGAAATAATCATCTTATAGGTTTATCTTTTGTAGCTTCTTCAAGAATTTGGAGCCTTTCCCATCTTCTTGTTATGTATTCCTGAAGTTCATTAATTATTTCTTCTGCATCTGCTCTCTTTAAAAGATTTCTGAATCTGCCTTGTGCTTTTATAAATTCCTTTACTGGTTTTAATTCTTTAACTTTCTTAGTAATCCTATACACACCTCTTTCAACTTCATATAATGGCCAATAACCTGTTTCAATGGCTAATTTTGAGATGTCTACAGCTTTGTCTTCACTAATTCTCCAGAATCTTACACATGGAGAAAACGCAGCTATAAATGAAGGGCCGTCAAATTGAAGTGCTTTTTCAATTTTTTTGAAGAAATCCATTGGTTCAGATGTTGAAACTGTAGCAACATATACATTTTCATGTCCTGCCATTATTTCAACAATATTTTTCTTAAGTTGAACCTTACCAGGTAATTTTTTGCCAACTGGTTGAGTAGTTGTTTGTGAACCAGGAGGAGTTGCACCTGATCTCTGATTTCCAGTGTTCATGTATCCTTCATTGTCATATACTATGTAAATAAATTTATGTCCTCTTTCTACAGCCCCAGATAATGACTGAAGACCTATATCATAAGTTCCTCCATCTCCACCAAATGCAAAGAAAGCATATTTCTTCTCAGGATCAACTAATCTTCCTTTTTTTGCAAGGGCTCTATATGCCGTTTCTACTCCACTAACTGTTGCAGCAACATTTTCGAAAGCGTTATGAATATAGGGAACATTCCAAGCTGTAAATGGGAAAATTGTAGTTGAAACTTCTAAACATCCAGTTGCTAGCCCCACAACAGGGGTATATCCCAAAGATTGTGCAGTCATTAAAGCAAATTTTGCGACATTTGGAGCAGCACAACCCGGACAAAGTCTATGACCAGGAGTTATACCAGGATTTTTATCTGCAAACATTGTTGCAAGCTGCATTATATTTAAAGCCATTCATTACACCTCCTTATCCTCTAAGTCCAAGATATCTTTCTTCATCTGGATCAAGATTTCCAGCAAAAGCATCTTCAAATGCTTGTTTAATATGTTCAACTTTAATATCTCTGCCACCAAGACCATAAACGTAGCTTCCAATTAATGGTTTATTTTCTACATTGAATAATGCACTCTTAACAGCTTCATATAAAGGAGCCTCAGCACCAAATGAAGCGGATCTATCAAGAACAACGACGGCTTTACGTCCATTTAGAACTTCTTGAAGTTCCTTTTTGAGGAATGGTCTGAAAACCCATGGTTTTACAAGACCAACTTTATGCCCCTGTTCTCTCAATAAATCCACGGTGTATTTTATTGTTCCTGCAGTAGAACCAAGGGCTATCATTATATATTCAGCATCATCAATCATGTATTTATCAAAGATATCATATCTTCTTCCTGAAATTTTTTCGAATTCATCTACAATTTCTTTATAAACTCTTTCAACATGTTTCATCGCTTCTATTTGCTGTCTTTTGTGTTCAAAATAATAATCATAAAGATCTAATGGACCATATGTAACTGGATTATCAACATCCAATAAAGGATATTTTACTTTAGGTTCTCCAACAAATTTTTTAACAACATCATCATCTAAAAAATCAACTACTTCAACGCCATGAGAAATAATAAAGCCATCAAAATTAATCATAACAGGCAATCTTACATCTTCATGTTCTCCAAGTCTAAGAGCAATTAACGTGAGATCGTATGCTTCCTGAGCATTTTCTGCCCAAAGTTGAATCCATCCTGAATCTCTTTCTGCCATAGCATCACTGTGATCACAGTGAATATTAATTGGTCCTGAAAGCGCCCTGTTTGCAACTGGCATTACAATTGGTAATCTTGAAGATGCTGCTATATAAACTATTTCATGCATTAAGGCCAAACCATTTGCCGCAGTTGCGGTCATAGCCCTAGCACCTGCTGCAGCTGCACCAACAACTGCACTCATTGCACTGTGTTCACTTTCAACAGGTATCATTTCAGTTTCTACAACACCATCTGCAACGTATTGAGCAAAATATTCTACAACAGGTGTTTGTGGAGTAATTGGATAAGCTGCCACAACATCTGGATTTATTTGACGCATAGCATTTGCTATTGCTTGTGCACCAGTAACCGCCTGTCTATTTTTTACCTCTGGCACGTCACACACCTCCTCATTCCTGAAATTCCGTTTCAGGTTTCATTACAATTGCACGTTTTTCTTCAGGTAATTTATCATTTGTTTTTGGACATACTTTAGCACAAAGACCGCAACCTTTACAATAATAGTAATTAAATCCTTTCATCTTCGGTTTTCCATCTACAACTTCTATTTCAACTGCCTGATCAGGACAATAAAGCCAACAGAACATACAGTGAATACAGTTTTCGGCTTGATATATGGGTCTAATTACTCTCCAAGTACCTGTTTGATATTCTTTTGCTGTTGCAGGTTTGTCTATCACACCACCTATTGGAAGTTCTTTCCAATTTTTGAGTTCAGCCATTGCATTTCACCTCCTCAAAACCTCGGCGCAAAGCTCTAATGTTTGCTTCGACTATTTCTTCAGAGAATTTCTTTCCAAATGTTTTTCTTATTCTTTCTTCTACGCTTTCAAGGGTTATAACACCAGTAACTTTTGCAATAGCCCCCAACATAACGGTGTTAGGGATTCCTCTTTTGATTTCTTCAAGAGCAATATCAGTTGCTGGAATTACACATACTTTTCCCTTCACACCTAATTTTGTTCTAACAAAATCAACATCTTTTGTTGTATTAACAATGAAAATAGTTCCATCTCTAACACCAGCAACTAGGTCTGAATTTCCTAACATGGTATCATCAATAACAATCACTACATCCGGATTTTCAACTGAACTGTGAACAAGAATTGGGACATCAGCAATTCGGTTAAAGGCTTTCATGGGAGCTCCTGTTCTTTCAGCACCATATTCAGGAAAAGATTGAACATACTTTCCCATTTCAAGCGCGGCTTCGGCAAGCATCTGCGATGCACTTTTTGCGCCTTGCCCCGCTCTTGCATGCCATCTGAATTCAAAATATTTTGCGGGCACTTTTATCCCTCCTCACTAAAATTTTGTTTCAGACTTTCAGATACATTGTATAATCAATATCTTGGAATATATCATCAGTTTCTTCAAAATGTGAAAGTCTTCTCATATCAATTTTACCACTAATAACCATTTCATACAATTCTAAAAAACGTTTCACATGTGTTTTAGTTCTGTTAACAGCATATTCCACACTGGTGTTTGTTGTCATTATAAACGCCCAGTCACTTGATTGCGCAAGTAGTAATTCCCTTGCCATTTGGTTTAAAGCTCTTTTAATTTTTGATGGAGTTTCTTCCGGATTGGGATATTTTTTAGCAGCTTCAGTCATTTTTTCTACCATTTCATGAAGGTGGAGATAAATCCAATCATTTGTTCCATTCAACCAAACTTCGTTGTATCCATTTGCACCCCAGGTAGACGCAGCAGGAGTTACAATTTGAACTTTTTCAATTTTATCCACTATATCTGAGGCCTTAATTGTTCTAATAAGTTTACTTTCACTTGAATATCTCATAAACTCTTCAAGAAAAATAGGACCTTCATACCACCAGTGGCCGAAAAGTTCGGCATCAAAAGGTGCTACTATTACAGGTTCAAGTCCTTCAAACAAATTCAACAAACCAGATGCTTGGGCTTCTTTTTTCTTAAGAAAATCTAATGCATGCTGTTTGGCAGCCTTTTTTGCTTCATCTATATCATAAAAATCCTTTTCATTCAATGGAACGTTTTTAGAAGTAATTTTGTGATATTTAATTCCTGTATTTATTCTTACACCACTTGGATCTATAAAAGGTTTGATATATTCAAACTCTCTATCAAAACCAATATCCCTATAAAATTCACGGTACCTACCATCACCAGGATAACCAATATCAGCATTCCATACCTGTTCACTACTTTCTGGATCTCTTGCAAAAACAAAAACATTATTTGGAGTAACTACAGGCCGATATACACCATATCTTGGTCTTTCATCCGCATACCAGAATCCATGAGAATCAACAAAGAAAAATTCTAAACCGTACTCTGCTAAATATTTGTCTAACCCAGGAAAATACGCACATTCAGCAAGCCAAATCCCACGAGGTTTAATGCCCATATGTTTTTCGTATGTTTTAACTCCTTGTTCTATTTGAGCTCTAATTGCCTGTGGATACTGCTCCATGAAAGGTAAAAAACCGTGAGTAGCATTACATGTTATAACATCTAGATAACCTTTTTCCAAATATTCCTTAAATCCTTTTAAAATATTCCCACCATATACATCTTTGAAAATGTATAAAATTTCTTTGAAATCATTGTAATAAAATTTTGCCATTTTGTGTTTTCGGGGATTTTCTTTCTGAGTCCTATTAACTTCTTTTTCTGCAAGTTCTATCATTTTTTTCATTCTTTTAATATATTTTTGCTGAAGATCTTCATTTGCGAGCATTTCCATCAAAGGAGGAGTAATTGACATCGTAAGATTGAACTTTTTATTTTCTTCTTCAAGTCTTTTAAACATCCTCAATAAGGGAATATATGTTTCAGTAATTGCTTCAAACAGCCAATTTTCTTCTAGAAAAAAATCGTACTGCGGATGATGAATAAAAGGTAAATGTGCGTGAAGCATAAATACAATATTTCCTTTCGGCATTTTATATCCCCCTTCCACTTCTGAAAATACTAACTAATTGCCAGTCTAAAGAATGTCCAGATAACGCCTTTGATATTTCCTTTTCAAATCCAAAAACGGAACCTGCAATTCTTTCAACTTCTCTTATGACAGGACCATCAGATGGGGTAACAATTTTTCTCTTCTTTCTTATATCCATCCATCTTTCCCTAGTACTCTGACTAGGCGAATTTGAAGGGGTTCTACAAACATTGGACTTTAAAAGAGACACAAATCTTCCATCTTTTGTGACATATCCTAGTTCAGCTAAATAATCAGCATTGGGCATGGGAACATTAAAATAGTAATTTTTTTGAAGGTTAAGATTTATAGGAATCTCAAAAGTTCTATGGGCATTATTTCCGTTAAATTGGATAAATGTAACATCATAAATTCTCAAAAAAACCCTCGTTCCTTCAGGAAAATTTTCTAATATTTCTCTTGTACTTTTGGAAAAATCCCAATATGCATGAATCCAGTTTGGATTAACGGGCATAAGAATTAGCTTATCTTTTTCGTAGGTTTGCGGGATTTCTGGGGTTGATTCTCCTGAGGGTCTTTGTCTTTCTTGAGAAGGCTTTGAGGTGGATGAAGCTGATGAGGCTGTTGATTCGTTCTGTAATTTTTCAAGTTTTTCAAGTTTCTTAATATAATTTTTAAACAACTTTACTACCTCTCTTTTTTTCATCATTCGCTTTACTTTTAATCCCAAATCTTTTGCTTTGGATTTTAATTCTTGAATTGTCGGGTCAGTTTCCAACCATTTCTTTAATTTTTCATAATTTCGTTCACCTGACATATTACCCCCCCTTTTTCAAAATATTTTCTCTCAAAATTATTGTATCATAATAATATCTTGTTGTAAACAGTTGAAAGGAAGAGTAATAACGAAAAAAATATTTTTATTTACCAATATATTTCTAATATTGCAGTATTATATTAAAAAATTCAAATTAGCAATTAAAGTTTTGGCAGTTGGAGTATTTGCAACCCCACCTTCTCCAGTCTCACGTAAACTTTGCGGTAACTGGCTTCCAACTCTTCTCATGGCATTAACAACCTCATCAAACGGAATGAGGCTTTTTATACCACTTAGTGCCATCTCCGCCGAAGAAATGGCTATATTTACTAGATTTCCATTTCTTTTAACACACGGAACTTCAACAAAGCCTCCAACTGGGTCACATACTAAACCCATAACAGATTTTAAAACTAAAGCAGCAGCATTTCCTACTTTTTCAGAATCTTTTGAAAAATAATAAGTAAGTGCACCAGCCCCCATAGCTGCTGCAGTACCTATTTCCGCTTGACACCCACCAGCTGCACCCGAAATAGTTGCTTTGTCGGCAATTACCTTCCCAATTCCTCCTGCAACGATAAAAGAATTTAACAATTCTTCAAAACTAGGAGAAAAAATTTCATATAATGCATAGAAAACTCCAGGAATAACCCCTGAAGAACCTGCAGTAGGACAAGCAACTATTCTTCCCATGCTTGCATTACTTTCAGCAATTGAAAGTGCTGTAACAGTAGCAATATAATTAAATTCGCTGAGAAATTTTGCTTTATAATTTTTTAATTTAAATGCATTATCTCCTGTAAATCCAGTTAATGTTTTTTGAGTCTTACCATATTGATTTTTTGCTTCTTCCAGTATTACTTCAAGCATTTCTGATAATTTTTTTCTTAAAACTTGAGGAGCTTCTCCAGTATCAAACATTTCAAGATTCAAAATAACCTCATGTAAAGGTAAAGACTTTGACATTTCCATAACATCCTTCCACAAATACACTAAGTATCCCTCCTGATAAAATAACACTCATAAACATAAGGGGATTTTTTAATTTCTTCTATATTTTCTATTGGTTCATCAAGTTCAATAATTGTTATTGCTTTTTCCTGAAGTAAATTAATTCTTCTTAGATAAAGATTAGCAACATTTACTTTTATAACATCTAAAATACTTTTTAATGCACTAGGGGCATCTTTATTAACAATCACTAAAGTATCGTAATCCCATGAAAGTTCGCAAGAAACAGAATCAATAAAAGTAATTTTAATATCTCCTCCTCCAATTGAAGAACCTTCAATTTCATGGGGAATCCCATCTTTAAAAACTTTAATTCTTACAGTATTAGGGTGTACATCACCCAAATCTTCAACAATAAAACTATACTTTAATTCTTTGCTCTTAGCAATATCATATGCATTTTTAATATTTGGATCATCCTGTTTAAGACCCAAAATACCAGCAAGTAAGGCTCTGTCTGTACCATGTCCTCTATGTGTTTTTGAAAAAGATTCATGCAGAATAAATGTAACTTCATTCGGTATACCACCTATCAATTCATAAACAAATTGGGCAATTCTCAATGCTCCTAATGTGTGTGAACTTGATGGACCTACCATAACAGGACCAACCACTTTTAATAAATTCATTACCTCACTCCTTACCTGAAATCTTTTTGATGTCATCTTGATTTTACCACGTAATATGCTAAAATATAAGAGGAATTTGGGAGGTCGTCTAATGGCAGGACTGCGGACTCTGGATCCGCCAGTGGTGGTTCGAATCCACCCCTCCCAGCCAAAATAAAAGGGGCCCTAGGGCCCCTTTTATTTTAAAAATATAGGTCTATCGATTTCCAAATGTTCACCACCATTTTTTTTGCCTCTAATTAAAACTAATTCTGCTTTTTTACCATAAGCTATACACATTTGCTGGGGCATTAGCTTATTCTTTACTAACAATGAGATAAAACTAGGCAAAACATACGGTGAAACAACACAAACAAAAGTACCTTTGTTTTTTAAAAGGAAAAATGATGCTTTAATGAACTTTTCTAGCAAAGAAAAATTTCCTTTTCTGCTTATTTTCCTAAAATGGTTGGGACTATCAGATGAAAAATGATACGGTGGATTAAAGACAACCATATCGAAACTTTCAGGTAAAAGATATTTTTTTACATCCCCTACATCCATATTCAAAAATTCCACATCTAAACTATCATTTAACTTCTTTGATTTAATAGCATTTTCATAAAAAACTCTTTCCTTTTCTATTCCAACTACTTTTAAATTATACAGCTTCGATAATCCTAAAGAAACAAAACCAGTTCCACTTCCCAGTTCACAAGCTTTTTTTATATCCGAAGTTGGCATTGAATACCACAAAAGTAGGGCCGACGCATGCGTCGGTTTGTGACCTTCAATATCAATGACTTTAATTTCTTTTCCCAAATTTTTATCAAAAGGCGGAAACTTTATCATAATTAGCTTTTCATGCTAACGACAATTTGTGTAAATGGAATTTCAACGCCATTTTCATCAAAAATTTTCTTAATTCTCATTGCTAAAGCATTAACAGCATCAAAATATGTGCTTCTTTCAACCCAAAAGTACACTGTAAAATCAATAGAACTTGATCCAAATTGTTTAAATGCAATAAAATTACTAACTCCTTCTTTTACAACAAGCGGTTCCTCCTCAATTGCTTGCTGTAAAAGCTTAATAACTGTTTCTAAATCAGAATCGTAAGAAACTCCAACATTCATAGTTACTCTTCGAACAGGACCAGGCCAAAATTTTGTTACTGTACCACTCCATACAGTTTTATTTGGTATTAGAACAAGCTTCCCATCAAATGTTCTTAAATAGCTATGATTAATTCTAATTTCATTTACAACACCTGATATTCCATTTACATCTACTACTTCTCCCTCAAACAATTTTCTGGTTGTCATTACAAGTAATCCTGAAACAAAATTGGCAAGAGGTTCTTGAAGTGCAAGACCTACAACTATACCTGAAATTCCCAAACCAGTTATATATGGAAGCAAATCAACGTTCCAAATACTCAACAAAATCAATATTACAAAAACGGCTACAATGATACCTATAAAAAATTGCACAGTTTTTGGAGCTTTTAAATCCTTTCCAAAAGCTTTTAGCGATTTTTGAATTATTTTAACAACATATTTATAAATAATATAACCTACAATTATTGTAATCACAGATAAAAGAAGCTCATCCCAAGAATTTAAAAACCACTCTTTCATATAATCACTCCTTTAAAAATCTATAATCAAGTTTCATTGCATTTCTTACTTCTTCCATGGTTTTTTGAGCAACTTCTCTAGCTTTTCTATTACCTTCAACAATTATATCTTTTACATAGTCCTCTGTTAAACTGTTATATCTATTCCATATGGGTTCAAGCTTTTCTTTCATATTTTTGAGAAGTAACCTTTTACAATCAACACATCCAATTTTTGCATTTGTACAGCCTTCTTTTACCCATTCGGCATCTTCCTGTGAAATCCCAAAAGCCTTATGATAATCCCAAACTGGGCATTTTTCAGGATTACCTGGATCCGTTCTTCTCTTTCTGGCTGGATCAGTAATCATAGGCATAACCATTTTCTTTAATTCATTTTCATTGGTAATCAAAGATATTGTGTTCCCATAGCTTTTACTCATTTTTCTTCCATCCGTTCCAAGTAATTTTGGAACTTTTGATAACACAGGTTCTGGTTCTGGAAAAACTTCCTCGTATAAATAATTAAACCTTCTAGCTATTTCTCTTGTAAGTTCAATGTGGTATACCTGATCTTCTCCAACAGGTACTCCTTCTGCAAGATAAATAAGAATATCAGCTGCTTGAAGAACGGGATAAATTAAAAAACCAGCATTTGATAGATCTCTTTCGCTAAGTTGTTGCTTTAATTCTTTATAAGTTGGAACCCTTTCTAATCTTGAAACAGAAACAAACATTGAAAAAAGAAGAGTCAATTCAGCATGTTCTTTAATTTCAGATTGAATAAAAATTGTGGATTTCTCAGGATCAATGCCAACTGCCAAATAAGATTTAACTAACTCAATTGAATTTTTAACAATTTCTTGAGTTTCATTATAATGCGTTGTCAAGGCATGCCAGTCAGCAACAAAATAAAAACATTCATTTCCCTTTTCTTGCAAATCAACCCAGGATTGCAAAGCTCCAAAAAGGTGTCCAATATGTAAACTCCCTGTTGGCCTCATTCCGCTGAGTATTCTCAAGTACTTTCCCTCCCTATTTTTTTCTATTCTTTCCATTTAATTTCTCATAAGTCTTTTTTAATTCCAATCCTACATAATAATTTACGGTTCCTCTGGGATAAGTTCCTTTGGATGTCAACTTACCTGCTGGTTTATCCATCAAAATCTCAATTGCTTCATCAACTGTTTTGACCGTCCAGATATTAAACATACCATTTTTTATATCTTTCAATATTTCCTTATTTAAAACCAAATTTTTTAAATTGGTTTCTGGAATAACAACTCCATGTGACCCATCCAATCCTCTAAACTTGCAAAGTCTATAAAAACCTTCCAGCTTTTCATTAACTCCTCCAATAGGTTGAACAAGTCCATGTTGATTAATTGAGCCAGTGACGGCTATTGATTGATTTATAGGAACTTTCGAAATTGCCGAAATAATCGCCAAGGCTTCAGCAAGTGATGCACTATCACCTTCAACTACACCGTATACCTGCTCAAAACTTATTGATACACCCATTGAAAAAGGTACTTCTTTTGAATACTTGCTTCCTAAATATCCAATAAGTGTTAAAACCGCTTTACTATGAATATTACCGCTCAAATCTGATTCTCTTTGGATATCTATAATTCCAATATTACCTGCATACGTTTTTGCAGTTATTTTCACGGGATGGCCAAAGGCAAAATCTCCCAGATGTATTACTGTTAGTCCATTGATCTGACCAACCTGTTTACCAGATGTTTCAACCATTATTTCATAATTCTTGAGTGCCTCATCATACTTTTCTCTAAAAAGTTTCATCCGGTTTTCATTTTCTTTGATTGCCTTTTCAATGTCAATAACATCAACCATATCTGATTTTCTTTGAGTTGAATAATAATCTGCCTCCATAATTAGATTGGCAATTTTTCCCATTTTCATAGATAGTTTTTCTCTATTTTCTGCCAATCTCATTGAATACCATACAACTTTTTTCAATGCTTTTGAATTAAGAGGTTTTAAATTGTTATTTTCAACTACATTTGAAATGAAAGAATAATATTGTTTTACGTTTTCCAAATTTGCATCTATCTCCCAATCAAATTCCACTTTAACCTTAAATAACTTTTGGAAATCCTCGTCATACTCGTATAAAAGATAATATAAATCAGGTGTACCAATCAATATTGTTTTCAAACTTACATCAACAGGTTCGGGCTTCAAAGAAATTGTTGGATTTATACCATGTATTGAGTCAAGATTTTCTATTACAATTTTTTCAGTTAAAAGAGTTTTTTTCAATTTATCCCACACATAGGGGTTTTTTAAAATATCTTCTGCATTCAAAATTAGATATCCACCATTTGCCTTGTGAATAGCTCCGCCTCTAATCATTGTAAAATCAGTATATGAAACTCCCATTTTCGAAACATATTCAACTTTACCAAATAAATTTGGATAAGTTGGATTTGTTTCGAATACAACAGGAGCACCTTCTATTTCAGAATTATCTACTAACAAATTAACAGTTAAAATATGCTTCAAATAAATTTTTGCTTCTTCAAAATTTTTTAATTTATTACTATTTTTAATAACATGATCCTTTAATTGTTGGAAGTGTTCCAGTAATTTCTCACTAAATGAAAATTCATTCTTCAACTCTTCAAACAAAGGCTCAACAGCAAATAAAATTGCATACTTATCCAAGTCATTAAATTTCTCAGCATATTCCGCATCAATTTTTCTTAATTGATGAATTACTCCTGAAATCAAATGTTCTACTTTTTTAGAACTCTCTTCGTATGTATTTTTCAAATCTTCAGGTAGGTTTTCGAATTGCTCTTGTGTCATCGGCTTACCATCAAGAGCAGGAAAATAAACAATCCCTGTTGGAGTTAATTTAACAATGAAACCAAGCTTCAGTGCTTTTTTAGATAAATCTTTTAAAATACTTTCCTTTGCCTCTTTATATTCACTTTCAATTTCTTTCCTTTTTTCTTCATACTCTTCACTTTCAAAGGTTCTCTGAACTTTTATAATCAACTCTTCTGAAACTTTTTCTAATTTTTCTCTCAGAAGTTTCCCTAAACCTGCAGGAAGTAAAATCGCTTTAGCAGAATAGGGGTTTTCAAGATCAACTAGATAAGCTAGATCACTTTGTTTTTCTTTTCTCTTTGCAAAAGAATGTACAAATGATTCTACAAAAGATCTTCTACCAGTACCACTGGGGCCAACTACAAAAACATTATAACCTTTCTTTTCCATTGAAAGTCCAAAATTTATAGCTTTGAATGCATTCTCCTGACCTATAAATGTTCCACACGGACTTATATTTTTAGTTGTATCTACTTTTGGAAAAATCTTATTTGATATAATTAAATCTTTATAACCTAATTTCCTCATATTCTACACCTCTTGAAACGAATTCATAATCAGCATCATCCAAAGTAATCCCATAAACAGCACTCCCGCTACCAGTCATGGAAGCTACAATACACTCTTTTTTCAATTTTTTTATTCCTGAAACAATATCTGACCTTATAGGAAGAATTACTTTTTCAAAAATATTATAAGTGCAATTTTGAATGTTTTTTATGTCACGCAAATGGTAAGCCTCATATAACTTGTACACATTACATTTTGCTTTTCCAAACAAAGAAGGTTTCAACATTTCATATGCGTTTTTTGTTGAAATGCCTTTATTGAAAGTTAAAATTTTTACATTATATCCCTTAATTGGAAGTAATTTTTCAATAATTTGCCCCTTTCCCTTTACTAATGCAGTACCACCTTCCAGAAAAAATGGAACATCACTGCCTATTTCAGCAGCTAGTAATAACAAATTCTTTTTGGGAATATTAAATTCATCACCAAGAAACTTTAAGAAGGCAGCAGCATCCGAACTACCTCCGCCTAAACCCGCTTCGATTGGTATATTCTTCTCAATTTCAACTTTGAAACCGTAATTGGGGGTTTTAACTTTTTTAACGAAAACATCCCAAACTTTGTACAGAATATTTTCAGGTAAATTAACATTGGATGTTATTTCGATTCCTCTTTCAATTTTTGTAATAATCAATCTGTCATACAAAGAAATGTTCTGGAAAAGAGAGATTATTTCATGATATCCATCTTCTCTTTTTCTTAAAACATCAAGGAAAAGATTTATTTTTGCATATGCCCTAAGTACTCTACTACCGCTTTGCTCCATCCTTCCATCTCCTCTAAATAATCAAAAGGAGAGTCAGTAAAAATCTCCTGAAACTTGTCTTTTTCAACTAAACCATTGTACTTTACATCAGCAATATAACACAATCCGACATGAACTCTACTCACAGGAGTATCAATGACATTTATTACACCCAAATACTTTAAGCTTTTTATTTCAACATCAACCTCTTCATTAACTTCTCTCTCTAATCCAATGTAGAAAGCTTCCAAAGGGTTTTGTGAATCATTTATGTTCACATGTCCACCAACACCTATTGCTATTTTATTGTGAAGCCTCTCTTCACCTTGAGCTGTTGTTCTTTTGAAAAGCAAAAATTTTTCGTTTTCTCTTAAAAGAATGTAGGGGATAACCTGCCTTTTGGATTCATCAAATTCAGCCTTTTCTCTGTCAACAAAAAAGCCTTTTTCTTTTATTAAATTAATTATATCATATTCAGGCACCTCAACTAGTCCTACTTTTCCCTCACAAATTTTCTCTACATCAGCGGCAGGAATAACTAAAACTTTTTCTTTTTCATACATACTTTAGCCTCCAATCTTTTCTAAATCTATTTCCAATATATTTTTCGCAATTTCCTTATCAATCTCAGATGAAATTACCCCGATAGCAGCAAATATATAATATTTGTCTCTGAAAATTTTTACTTCTTCTTGAGGAAGTAGCTCCATCGGGTGAAGTTTTGAAAGGTGATTAATTGAACTTAAAACATCCTTGGCATATTTTGATCTGCTTAAAAAACCACCAGTACCAAATAAATATTTTACCGCTGTTAAATCTTTCCCTTCAGCAACCAATTTTCTTCCAAGCGGGGTATATAAGTGTTTTTTTATTCCAACATGTCTTCTAATTCCTTGTTGAAAACAAAATAAAGCTAATCTTGAAATAAAATACTCATCTCTTTCTGTCTTTGGATAAGGAGAAATCCTTTTAACAAGTTCATCAAAATCCGAAAATTCTTTTCGAAGAGTCTCCTCACCAATCATTTCAATTACAGTGTGAGCATTAACAAATAAACCTAAATCACCTTCGACAGTTCTCTTTGCAACAGGCTCAGGAGAAATCATAATTTCCTGTATCTCACCACTTCCTTGAGTAACAGAATCAACATCAGTGGTAGCACCACCAATATCAACTGTAATGACATCTTCAAATATCTCGGAAAGCAATTCCGTAGTCTTCATAACGGCACCTGGTGTTGAGTGTACTTTATAATCAACAATATCATAAATTTTTTTCATTCCTGGAGCTTTAGTAATGTGTTCAGCAAAAACTTCTTTAATAATATTTCTCGTTGGTTCAACATTTAATTCGTCAATTTTTGGATATACATTTTCCGTGATGAATACTTTTTTACCAGCACTGGTTAAAATAAATTCTACCTGTTCTGCTGCTGCAACATTTCCGGCAAAAATAATTGGAACATCTAAATCTAACTTAGCAAGTAATTTTGCATTATGAATTACTGTTTCTTTTTCCCCGTAGTCAACTCCTCCGGCCAAAAGAATTAATTTTGGGGAAATTTCTTTAATTTTATGTAATTGAAATTCATCCATTTTTCCAGCTGTAACATATTTTATTACCGCGCCGGCACCTAAAGCTGCTTCTTTTGCAGCCCTCACTGTCATATCGTACACAAGTCCATGAACAGTCATTTTCAAACCACCAGCTGCACTACTGGAAGCTGCAAACTTATCCCAAGTTAGATTTTCTACTCCCAATTTTTCTTTCAATTTCTTTATTGCATTTTCAATTCCAATAGTTACATCGCCTTCACTAACGGTAGTCCAATGTTCTCCTTGAACAGGTATTTTAATGTCACTTCCTAATCCATCAAAAGCCGTTACTACGGTAGTAGTTGAACCAATTTCTGCAAATAATAAATCAACTTTCAAAAAAATCACCCCCATATGATTTTAACATGAATTGAATTTTATCAAAAAATATTTTTCTTGCATTATTAACACATTATAGAGTATAATTTTAAAAGAGGGGGTGTAAAGATGAAAATCACATTTTTAGGACATGCCGTTTTCCTTATTGAAAACAAAAAAAACATTATTATTGATCCTTTTATTTCTGGAAATCCAGCTTATCCAAGTGGTTTTGCATTGCCAAAAATAGACTATATTCTTGTAACTCATGGACATGGAGACCATATTGGAAACACAGTTGAACTTTCTGAAAAGTTTGATGCTACTGTTATTTCTAATTTTGAAATATGCAATTATCTTAAAACAAAAGGGGTTAAAAAAATACATCCAATGCATATAGGTGGTTCCAAAGAGTTTGAGTTTGGGAAATTAAAAATGACCCCAGCTCTTCATGGTTCTGGAATTATAGAAAATAATGAAATAATATACGGTGGAACTCCTGGAGGATTTTTGATTTCTTCAGAAAAAACTATATATCACGCAGGAGATACTGGTTTAACAAAAGATATGGAACTATTACAATTACAAGACGTAGATGTAGCAATATTGCCCATTGGCGGTAATTTCGTTATGGACGTTGATGATGCAGTTAAAGCTGCTGAAATGATTAAACCTAAAATTGTTATTCCTATGCATTACAACACCTGGGATGTCATCAATGCTGATGATAAAAGATTTAAAATGCTAATTGAAAAATTAGGCATTAAATGTGTAATTCTAAAACCAGGAGAATCGTTGGAGGTATAAATGAAAAAAATAACTGTATTAATTTTAATTTTAATTTGCGTATTTTCATTCTCTTTAAAAATCCCAAAATTCGTTGGAATTAATGATAGTTATTTTGAGTTTAATGGTTTAAAAGCATTTTTCGATGGCCTCGAAATTTCCAATAATGTAATCAATGGGCTTGATTTTGAAGAAGGGGCCCATTCTTTGAGGTTACTCGGCCTATACGAGGAATTTATCTTTAAAATTACAATTGATACTACCCCTCCATCAAATACAATTTTCACTTTGAAAGATCCAGATTTAGCAATTTTTGATGATGAAAATGAAGTTATTCAAGTTAACCTTGATTCAAGAACAAATTTTTTTGAAAAATCTTTGAAAAAAAATTTTCAAAGGTTAGATAATACTCCAGTTGTTGCTTGTAGTAAAGACGAAGCTGGAAACTTAGGTGGTTTTGTTTATATCAAACCTAGTGTTAGTAACATTACACCTATTGATTCTCAAACACCCATTGGTGGAATTAATAACAAAATGATTTTATTATCTTCAAAATCTCCGTACAAAGCTATTGGTAAGGTTATTATTCCAGAACAATCAACTTTGTTCTTTGAACCGGGTGTAGAATTAAAAACTGTTGGAACTGTTCAGATTTTTGTTAAAGGTAATTTATTCATTCCACATGGCTCCATTATTTCAGGAAAAATTGATATTTCCTTACAACAAAATGGAACGATTTATTTAAATTCTACATTTATTAATGGCAAGATCAGTTCTGATAGTGGAAAACTTATTTTTATTGAAAATTCTAAACAAAATAATATCGATATTAAAAAAACGAATGTTGTAATTATTAAAAATTCTACAATTGAAACTATTTCTACTCGATTTTCACCACTGGTAGTTATTGAAAATTCTACGATCACAAACATGAATGTATCAAGTTCAAGGCTTGTTATTATAAACAATTCAAATATAAAAAATCTTTCAGTTGATGGTTTTTCAAATGTAAATGCATATAATTTAACTTCGTATTTTTTAAATATTGAAAATCTTACTAGTATAAAGCTTGTCGACTCAGGTATATTAAATGCCAGCATAGATAAAATTTCTTATCTTCGTTCAAAAAACACATTATTTGAAAATCTGTCGCTTTCAAATTTTTCGAATGCAAAAATTTACAAATCTTCTATTCATAAATTAACCTTATTTAAATCAAAATTCTCTAAAAGATTTTCCACTTATATAGATATTCAAAAAGATAACTCTTCCATCATAGAAGATTACTAGAAGAGGAGTGAAAAAAGATGGATTGTGTATTTTGTAAAATAATAAACAATGAAATCCCTTCTGAAAAATTGTATGAAGATGAAGATTTTATTATAATTAAAGATATAAACCCGGTAGCTCCTGTTCATCTTCTTCTTATTTATAAAAAACATGTTCCAACCATAAATGACCTGTGTGAAGACGACAGAAGAAGATTTTGGAAAGTATTTGAAATTATCAAGAATATTTCCCAAAAACTTGGTTTTGATGAATACAGATTGGTTGTAAATAACGGAGCATCGGCAGGCCAAGAAATCCCGCACATCCATTTTCACATTATTTCTGGAAGAAAGCTTGGAAAAATTGGTTAGGAGGCGAAAAACATTAAAGCAATTGTTTATTTACCAGTAAAACCAGAAATAGCAAAAAAACAAAATTTACCTGCAAAACTTCCTGTATTAGTGGAAGATCTACCACTTATAACTGAAATGGATAAAATTCCATTAGAAATTATTATAAGAGGTCTTGAAGCACAGTATGGCATCGAAAAAAATGACTATTGGAAAAGTTATTTAGTTTACTTTTATTATGAAGCATTCAAGAAAAATTTGAATGAGAATAAACTAGAACAAGCTAAAGAATTTCTTGAAAAAACTAAAAATCTAATGTACGATTATAGATATCATTTTTATTATGGCCTTTTATTTTCCAAACTTTCTGATTATGATAACGCTGAAATTGAGTTGAAACGTGCTATTTCAATGAATCCAAAGTTTTATCTTGGTTATTATGAACTTGGAAATATTCTTTATTTAAAAAAAGAATATGATGAAGCAATTGAGATGTATATGAAATCATTTGAACTAAATAAAGAATTTTCACTTCCGCTTTTAAAAATTGGTGATGTATACTTTGAAAATAATCAATTTAAAGACGCTGAAATTGCATATAAATCAGCTTTAAAAATTGAAAAATTATCAGAAATATACCTAAGACTAGGTGTTTTGTACAATACAAGATATCAATTTGAAAAAGCTGAAAAAACCTTTAGAGAAGGTTTATCTTTAGATTATAAGCCTGAAATTGCATATAATTTATCTTATACTCTAACAAGGTTAGGAAAACATTTCCAAGCTCTTCAACTTCTAAAAGAACTCGCTAATAATTATCCCACTTCTGAAGTATATAATGAGCTTGGTCTTTTACAAAAACATTTAGGCTTTTACGAAGAAGCTGAGGAAAATTTGAAACTTGCTGGAGAACAATTTAAAGAAAATTATTTAAAAATTAAATTATTTACAAAAGGTTTAAAACAAGAACTTATTGGAGAACTTAAAAATTTTGATCCAGAATATTCCGAATTTTTGAAAAGCATTACTGAAAAAAAAGAAGAAATAGAGGAAAAATTAGAGAAAATAAAATTTCCTTTTGAAAAGGAATTAAATATTATATTTGATATTACAGATGATGACGGAGAAGTAATTTTAGATGAATTTATGGACAAACTTAAAATAAAAGAAATTGGTGAAAAAAAAGAAAAGTTTTTAGAATACATCCCATACATTATCTCAAGTATGTACATTGCAGGTGCTGATCCAATTTTAATTGAAAAAAATGCAATCAAAACAACTATTTCTCTTTTTGGAGATGGTGAAGGTCTTGCTCTTGCTAAAACATTAATTACTTTTTATCAGTCCTTTATATTCACTAACGAACCTGTAGATTTCGTACTTGAAAAAACCTTGGAAATAATTTCTGAATTTCATTATCCACTTTCAAAACAAATTGCCAACTTACTTGAAAATGAAAAAACTTCACTGGATGATTTTATTGAAAACTTCCAAATAGCAGATAGTATTTCTGATTTTATTCTCCAGCTCTTTGAATTGTTCAGCTATAACCCTTATATTGAAGAAATAAAAGATATTCCTGAAAAATCCCTCAGAAATTTTTCAAAATTATTACTTAGTATTTAATATTTTTGTTTTTTGAAACACGCATTTTATAAGGATTTTGTTTCGATGTTAAAATTAAATTTATTTAACTTTCTTTCTTGACACTAATTTTTTATTGTGGTATTATTTTTTCTGTATAGTAAATTGGGGAGGTGTTAATATGGCAGATGTTGAAAAAATCAGAGAACTTATTGCCGATCAACTTGGAGTAGATATCTCCGAAGTTACCGATGAAAAAAATTTAACTGATGATTTAGGTGCTGATTCTCTAGATATGGTTGATCTTATCATGGCATTTGAAGATGAATTCGGTATTAAAGTTGATGACTCTGATCTTTCAAAAATTAAGACAGTAAAAGATGTTATTGACCTTGTATCCCAAAGGGTATAATAAAAACCTTAAATTCAAAAGATGGCTCATCAGAGCCATCTTTTTTTATTTCTCAAAAAGGGATAAAATAGAAATAGAAAGGAGTTGTTAAAAATGGAAAGAAGACTCGATTTTGAAATAAGACACTTAAAAAGGGCACTTGGGGAAATAATACCTTATTCAATCAAAAATAAAACTCCTATTTTAAAATGGGAGTACTTTGATAAAAAGATTGAAATCCCATTCAGATGGAATGAAACAAAAGTTCCAGCTGTTTTTGAATCAAAAATATTGTTAAACCAAAAAAATCCTACTTACTTATCAGGATGGTTTGGTGGAGAAAGTCTAATAAAAATTGATGAAAAACCTTATGGTGAAATTAATGTTTACCATACCATGATTGATTTAACTCCCTTTTGCGATGGAAAATTTCACAACCTAAAAATTGAAACAATGCCAAGGGGTCTTTTTGGAAAAAAAGAAGAGCCAATATTTAAAGAAGCTTACTTAATTGAGATTGACAAAGAAATTAAAAGCGTAATTACTTTTACCAATAATGTGATTCAACTATGTGAAGAAACAAAAAATAAACCTCTAGTTAAAAGATTAGTTGATTTAACAAATGATTTTCTATATTCATTAAACATCCCCCATTCTACGAGTATCTTCATATCAAAAGTAAAAGAGAATCCAACCATAGAATATGATCTAACAACAACCTGGTCCACCTTGGATTTTTCAACTTCATATGAATTTTTTTTAGCACTAAAAAAAGATATAATAAAAAAATTTTCACATTATAAGAAAGAAGTTGAAAAACTTACTAAAGTTTTTCCTAAAATCGGGCAAGTATATTTAGTTGGACATGCACATATTGATTATGCCTGGCTCTGGCCAGTATATGAAACAAAAAGAAAAATAATTAGAACTTTTTCAAATGCTGTTCAATTAGCAAAAAAATACCCATATTTTATATTTGCTCAATCATCTGCACAAATGTATGAAGATATAGAAAAAGATGCACCAGAGATTTTTGAAGAAATTAAAAACCTTGTTAAATCAGGTCAATGGGAACCTGTTGGTGGAATGTGGATAGAATCAGATTGTAATATCCCTGGAATTGAATCCCTTATTAGACAATTTTATTACGGGCAAAAGTATTTTATTCGAAAATTTGGAAAAAAATCCAGAGTTTGCTGGCTTCCGGATGTTTTTGGTTTTTCATGGATCCTACCTCAAATTTTAAAAGAAGCCGATATTGATTATTTTATAACCACAAAATTGAATTGGAACGAAACTAATGAATACCCATATGATATCTGTATTTGGAAAGGTATAGATGGTAGTGAAGTGCTTTATCATAGTTTTAATAACGACGAAGGTGGATATGGAGGAAACATAACACCTAAAACAGTTTATAGTACATGGAATAATTTTAAACAAAAAGATTTATCTTCTTTTACTATGGTTTCTGTTGGATACGGAGACGGAGGTGGTGGCCCTACAGAAGAAATGTGCGAAAGTTATCCTGTACTTCAAAAACTTCCTGATGTACCAAAAGTTGAATTTTCAAAAATTGAAGATTTTTGTAAAAATTTACAAAAAGAAATATCTGATAAAAATGTACCAGTATGGGATAATGAACTTTATCTTGAACTTCACAGAGGAACATTAACATCTCAAGCAAAAATAAAAAAACTTCATAAGCAAAATGAACTTCTTCTTTTTGAAGCTGAAGTTTTAAATGCTTTATTTGATCTTAATAAGCAAAATCAAATTGATAAACTTTGGAAAAAAATACTTGCATTAGAATTTCACGATATTATAACCGGTTCTTCAATTAAAGAAGTGTACGAAGATGCTGAGAAAGTTTTAAACAAAGTAACCTATTTACTAAACGAAATTATAAATTCCGTCCCTTTATATGAAAAAGAAAAATATTTAACTTTATTTAATCCAGCATCTTTTAAACAAAAAATAAAATTTATTCTGCCAGAACATTTAAATTTAAAATTCAATGGTAGGCAATTAGATTGTATAAAAACATATGATAACAAATATCTGTACACCTTCAATGAATATATAAACCCATTAAGTTTAATTACACTTGAAGCGGAGGAAAACGTAGATTATTCTCCCTTCTTCAGCCACTCAGATAATGAAATTGAAAATAAATACATAAAAATGAAAATTAATGAAGATGGTACTTTTAATATATATCACAAAACAACTAATAAATGGCTGTTCAAAGACAAAGGAAATATTCTTATGCTTTATAAAGATATTCCTTATTTCTGGGAAAATTGGGACATTGATGTTCATCATACTAAATCAGGTATTCAATTAAAGGCAAATTCTATCGAAGTTGTTGAGACAAACACTCTAAGGAAAGTGATTAAAGTTAAATACAAATATGAAGAAACAAAAATTACACAGTATTATATTATTTGGAATGATTCAGATATTGTAGATATAAAAACCAATATAGACTTTCATCATAGAAGATGTGTATTAAAGGCCATCTTTCCTACAAATATTCTTTCTAGATACGCAAAATTTGATTTAGATGGTGGTTATATAACAAGAGCTACCCATCAAAATACTAATTTTGAAAAAGCAAGATTTGAAGTTCCCGGCCATAGATGGGTTAATCTCTCACAATATGATTTTGGGATCTCCATACTAAACAACGGCAAATATGGTCATAGCGTGATAAACTCAACAATTGGATTAACACTTGTAAAAGCTGGAATTTATCCTGATTTCTTTGCTGATGAAGGAAAACATGAATTTTCATATGCAATAATGCCAAATGAAAAAGAAGATATTTTGAAGGTTATAAAAGAAGCTGAATTGTATAACAAATCTATAAGAGTTTTAAGAGGGAAACCAAAGGTTCAAATACCAACAATAAAAATATCAAAGGACAATTTCAAAATACTTTCATTCAGAAAAATTAAAGGTAGTTTTGTGCTAAGAATAGTTGAAACAACCGGAAGTAGTGGGGATGTAGAAATCTCAATTAATAACATGAATTTAAATAAAGCTTTTTTGACAAATAATCTGGAAGAAATTAAAAAAGAACTTAAAATTAAAGACAATTCAATTCAAATAAAGTTTAAACCTTTTAAAATATACACATTCTTATTTGAATAAACTTACTTTAAAACCACTATTTCAGCTTCAATTGCACCAATAGAATGAAAATATAACAAAATATCTATGATCTTTTCTGGAGTTAATCCCACTATTTTCAAGGCTCTTATTAGATCTGAAACAGTTGAATTATTTTTTACATTTATCTCATAAATACCAGTCATATAAGTTATATCCTTAACTTTTTCTGTACCCCCATACAATATTTCAGAATTATCGCTTTTTATCACAATCAAAGGGACTTGACTTGGTATTACTTCAATTTCTTCTATAACAGATAAAAATCCAATTAAATCGTGTTTGAATTCTTCTGGAACTTTCAATTTAATTGCTGTTCTATCATAAGTTTCTGCAATATTTCTTCCAAATTTTTTATTTATTGCATCCGTTACAACGCTTGCACTCAGAAACTCAAATGGTTTTAAGGTAATTGTTAAAATTTCAGACTTGAAAATATTCTGAGGTATTTCTTTAATAATGGTTCCTCCATTCTGGATTTTCCCATTAACTTTAAATCTATAATTATTTTCATCTAATGGTGCCACTTGCCCTTCAGCAGAAACATATATGTTATCATCAGATCCAAAAAGATCCGTTTTTAATAGATATCCATTTTCAATACTTTTAGCATTTCCAACCGCATATAAATAAACATCAATCTTCATACCAACTTTATAGTAAGCAGGAATATCAGCCAATACCATAACCAATGCTGTATTAGTTGATTTTAAATCTTCCTTCGGAATTGATGCTCCATATTTTTCAAACATATTTAAAATAGTTGGAGAATAACTATAACCATCATCTCCTGTCCCATTTAATCCTACAACAATACCTATTCCAAAAAACTGACCATCCATAGCTCCTCTAAATGTAGCTATGTCTTTTATTCTTACTATTCCTAACAAAGAAGATAAAAAAGTTATAATAATTAGGAAAATAAAAATCCTTTTCATCCTTCACCTCATTTTACAATAAACAACCTTGGACCTTCTTCAATAATTCCAATAACAATTTTACCTGTTTCAATATTTTCTGCTTTTACTACATCTCCTATATTTCCACCTTCTAAAAGTTTGAATTTTGCTTTTACTAAAACTCCATTTATTATCACGTAACCTTCAATAATTTGATATTTCACAGTATAAGGAATTGTTTGAAGATATTCCTTAAATACCGGTTCTCCAACTTTAATATTTTTTTTGGCAATCATTGGTAAATCTGATAGTTCAATATTTGTACCAAACACGTTTAAATCGTTTATATATGTTTCTATTAAATAGTCAGAGACAACTAATTCGCCAAAATAAATATCTCTAGTAGCTACATATACTTTTCTTAAGTGCTTTGCAAAAATATTTAAACTGTAAAAACCAGTTAAGCTTCCTTTCTCAAACAAATTAAATCTAACAACAAAAGTTCCAGTTTTGGTGTTTAGAATGTCAACTGAAAAATTCTCATGTTTTGTTATTGTTCCTTCCACTGACAATATTGTTGCTTCACTTTGAGGAGATAATTTGGATAACACACTTTCTAATGCAATTTCTTTGGCAAGACTCTCAGTTAAAGTAGAGGGGTTTTGACTCTTTACATTTGAAATCCATATTGTTCCATTGGTAGGTGTTGCCACTAAATCTGTAGCAATCTTTGAAAGTTCAAGTAAAACGTACCTAACATCTAAATCATATGATGTATTATCAGGCAAATACACTAAATTTATGTTTCTCAATGATGTTTCATCTATTCCATTGAATGTTGCAGCAACATCAAAAGCAGTCACAACATTATTTGTGACTGTTGCCTGAGGAAGAAATTCAATACTTATCGAAAACAATGTTGAAAAAACTAGAAATAAACAAAACAAGAAACACTTTTTAATCATTTAAATATCTATCTCCTTAACCTGCAACGCATGTCTAAAAATAAATTCTTTTCTACTGTCTGTATCACTACCCATAAGCATTTCAAATAATTCATCTGCTTCCTCTGCGTCCTCAATAGCCACTTTCAGCAGTTTCCTTGTTTTTGGATCCATTGTTGTTTCCCAAAGCTGTTGAGGATTCATTTCTCCAAGACCTTTGTATCTCTGAATCTCATACTTTTTGTCACCAATTTGTTCTTTAAATTGTTCTAATTCTTCATCGGAAAATAGATAATATGTTTTCTTATTTACTGTTAATTTATATAAAGGAGGTTGTGCTATATAAATCCTTCCTTCTTCTAATAATGCCTTCATATATCTAAAGAATAATGTCAAAAGAAGTGTTCTAATATGTGCTCCATCTACATCAGCATCTGTCATTATAATTATTTTTCCATATCTAAGCTTGGAAGTATCAAAATCATCCCCTATTCCTGTACCAAGAGCTGTTATAATATCTCTAACCTGTTCATTTTTTAAGAGTTTTAACCAGCTACTTTTTTCTACATTGAGTATTTTACCTCTCAAAGGAAGAATTGCTTGGAAATTTCTATCTCTTGCTTGCTTTGCAGATCCACCGGCTGAATCACCTTCAACAATAAAAAGTTCTGATTCGTCTAATTTTTTTGTTATACAATCAGCTAATTTCCCAGGTAAAGAAGAACTGCCAAAAGCACTTTTCCTTTTTACCATTTCTCTTGCATGTTTTGCTGCTTCTCTTGCTTTTTTAGCTTCCAAAGCTTTTTGAATAATTATCTTTAATGTGGTTTGATTTATTTCAAAATACTCTTTTAATTTTTCTCTAACAACTTTAGCAACAGCTTCTTGAATTTCCTCATTACCCAACTTTGATTTAGTTTGCCCTTCAAATTCGGGTGTTGACGTCATCAAAACACTGATGATAACTGTCATTCCTTCTCTAATGTCTTCCCCCCTTAACGATTCTTTCTTTAACTGTCCTGTTTCCTTTCCCAGCTCGTTTATTAATCTAGTAAAAGCTGTTTTAAACCCAGTAACGTGAGTGCCACCTTCAACGGTCCTTATGTTATTAACAAAAGACACAATTTTCTCAAAATCTGAGTCAGTATATTGAAAAACTACTTCAATTCTGTTTGAATTGTATTCTCCAGATATATAAATGGGTTCATGAAGGGTTCTAGTACCTTTGTTTATAAATGCTATAAATTGCTTTAATCCTCCAGTGTAATGAAAAGTTTTTTCCGTACCATCCCTTTCGTCTTTAAAAATAATAGTTACATTAGGATTTAGAAATGCAAGATCTCGAAGTCTAATTAAAATAACATCTGAATCAAAATCAGTTACTGAAAATATTTCAGGATCTGGCTTAAATCTAACGACTGTTCCGCTTTTCTCAGTACTGCCAATAATTTTTACATCAGTTACTGGTATTCCACGTTCATACTTCTGATAATAAATTTTACCATTTCTATGAACTTCAACTTCTAACCATTCTGAAAGAGCATTAACAACAGATGCACCAACACCGTGGAGTCCACCACTAACTTTATAAGAATCTTTTGAAAATTTTCCTCCAGCATGTAAAGTAGTCATAACAACTTCTAAAGCACTTTTGCCAGTTTCAGGATGGATATCGACAGGAATACCCCTACCATTATCTTCAATTTCGACGCTTCCATCTTTAAAAATCAAAACTTTAATAGTATCACAATAACCTTGTAATGCCTCATCTATACTATTATCTACAATTTCATAAATAAGATGATGCAAACCCGCTTTTCCTGTGGAACCAATATACATACCAGGTCTTTTTCTAACAGGTTCAAGCCCTTTTAAAACTTTTATTTGTTTTGCATTATAATCCATTAAACTACCTCCTTGTTATCTTCTGAGCTTAATCAGAACTTTATTTACTGCATTAAAACCAATTCTTTTATTCAATTCCTCTCTGATTTTTTCTTTAAAAAAATTGAGCTCTGTAACATATATGTTGTCATCACATTCAATAAGCACTGTACCATTAGAAAAACGACTTACTTTACAGTATTCATTAAATGGCTTTCCAATTATATTTAAAAATTCATTCTTTGCTACCATGTTTACATACAGTCTTCTAAACATACTGTTCTTTTTTGCAAGTTCTTTA
>Ga0190314_1000127_pt1 | contig 30577 bp, 40 predicted proteins | sample 4870071112_MG_FD_165055 | JGI IMG/M metagenome (GOLD analysis project Ga0190314, IMG submission 165055) | Hydrothermal vent sediment bacterial communities from Southern Trench, Guaymas Basin, Mexico - 4870-07-11-12_MG | ecosystem: Environmental > Aquatic > Marine > Hydrothermal vents > Sediment ...
CCCTTCTGCTTGCGGGGATTGCGGTCGGGTCTTTTTTCTGGGCTCAGGTGTCTCTTATGAAGTATATCGCAGGGGAGGAACTTCGCAGCATAGTTTTCTGGCTGATGGGCGGTTTCTGGGCGAGCAGCTGGGATAGGGTTGCCGTGGTGCTTCCGCTGGTCCTTCCAGGAATCTCTGTCACGATGCTTTTTAGCAGGGATCTCAACCTCCTGTTGATGGGAGAAGAGCACGCGATGAACCTTGGAATAGATGTGGAGGGTGCCAAGAGGATTATTCTGGTGTTCGCTTCTCTGATAACCGCAGCAGCAGTTTCTGTGAGTGGCATAATAGGTTTTGTCGGTCTTGTGATTCCGCACGTCATGCGACTCGTTATAGGCCCGGACCACCGATTGTTGTTGCCCGCATCCGCTCTGTTTGGAGCCACATTTCTTATATGGATGGACACGCTTGCCAGGAGCATAATACAGCCCACTGAGATCCCGGTGGGAATAATCACCGCGTCTCTCGGCGCCCCTTTTTTTCTATATCTGTTAAGGAAGAGAAGGCGGACGATGGGGTGGTAATGTGAATGGTGGGACCGGGGGAAAGATGAAGGTTTCTGTTCACGGGGTCACATTTTTTTACGGGAGCATCCGAGCGCTGGATAACGTCACGTTTGAGGTGCATGAGGGGGAGATTCTGGGCGTTACTGGGCCAAACGGTTCTGGAAAAACCACTCTTCTAAAATGTATTAACGGTGTTCTGAGACCCAGGATGGGAAGCGTCCTCATAAACGAAGTGGACCTGCTGCAGTTGGACAGAAAAGAGGTGGCAAAGAGGATCGGTGTTGTTCCCCAGGGCAACGGTATGTTTTTTCCTTTTACAGTTCTGGACGTGGTTTTGATGGGTAGAACTCCCCATCTCGGGAGGCTTGAAAGGGAGACGGCAAAAGACCTGGAGATTGCAGAAAATGCGATGCGATTAACCAACACTCTTCATCTTGCAGACAGGTTTATAGATGAAATCAGTGGAGGGGAGAGACAGCGTGTGTTTATAGCGAGGGCACTGGCTCAGGAACCCAAGATATTACTGCTTGACGAGCCAACGTCTCATCTGGATCTGTGTCACCAGCTGGAAATTCTGGAGTTGATCCGGGAACTGGCAAAAAATAAGGGGCTGACCGTGATAATGGTTTCTCACGACCTCGCTCTGGCCAGCCGCTACTGTGACAAACTTTTGCTCCTTTCTTCTGGGAGGATATATTCCGCGGGTAGCCCCTCTGATGTCCTCACCCGGGAGAACATAAGAAACGTTTACAAAATTGATGTTGAGGTGGAATACAACGAGAGAACAAAATCTATGAATATAATTCCTATCTCTCCGATTCCGCCGTCTCCGGATTCTCTGACATCCGGTGAATAGACATGGAGGCACCTGACAGGTGTCCCATCAGCACTGTAGCGGTTTCAACGAATCCATGTATAATACCTTCACAACTTTCTGTGTCGTTTCTATCGGGCAAGGCTCGGAAGGAGACCACTTCTTGTCCGGGGTACTCAAGTGGGATGACCACGCCCTTGGCGATGTCAACTTTCCGCAAGGTTTGCAACCTCGTCAACCATCCACAGTTGGGTCGGGTTGGACGTCCTCAATGGTCACCTATTCTATCTCCCATTTTTTAAGTGCCCGCCCGGTCACATCCCGGGCTCTGGCGACCTTATACGAAGATCTTCCTGTTACAATGACCACCTTTTTAATACCCCCGCCTGACAGATTTCCACAACTTTGTTAATATTAACTTTTTTGTTAATATTAACTTTTGCTTCGTACAACATCCTATTTCCTCTCTTTTGTCTTTTACTCATGGGAATAACCCCAATGTCCTATGATATGCCCTCCATCAAATAATGTTTTGTCATATGCGTTATCGTGTTCATGTTCCTGTTCGTAGGCATTCCACCCATCGCACAGCATAAGGATAGTAGAGTAGAGAACGGTTTTTCTTTTTAGAAATTTCTATTTTAGAAATCGTTAAATGCGAGTTGGACTATCTGAGATGCTGTTAAAACATGGAAGTGAGGTGGTCACTTTGTTACTCGGAGCACACGAGTCAATCTCGGGCGGTCTTCACATGGCCTTTGAGCGGGCGAAAGAGGACACGTGTGAGGTTCTCCAGATCTTTTCCAAGAGCTCCCACCAGTGGCAGGCAAAACCACTGACCGAAAAAGACCTGGAGGCGTGGCAGAAGGCGTGGAAGGAGTCGGGGATAAAAGTGGTGGTCATCCACGACAGTTATCTCATAAACCTTGGCAGCCCCAAAGAGGGGGCGTGGAGGAGGAGTGTTGAGGCCTTCCGCGTGGAAGTGGAAAGGGCGGGGGTGCTCGGCGTGAAACACCTCGTTTTCCACCCGGGAGCACACGGGGGCACAGGGGAAAAAGAGGGCATAAAAAGGATAATAAGGGCGCTGAACGAGGTCCACTCTGCCACAGAGGACTGTAATGTGATGTCCACGATAGAAACCACCGCCGGCCAGGGCAGCTATGTGGGCTACAGGTTTGAGCACATCGCCGAGATAATGGACGGGGTTGAGGACAAAAACCGTGTCGGGGCCTGTTTTGACACATGCCACGTCTTCGCCGCCGGATACGAACTCCGCACCAGGGAGAGATACGAGGAGACCATGGACCGCTGGGACGAAATAATAGGCCTGGAACACCTCCACGTTTTTCATCTGAACGACAGCAAACACCCCCTCGGGAGCAGAAAAGACAGACACGAACACATAGGAAAGGGATACCTGGGGCTGGAACCGTTCCGCTTCCTCCTCAATGACCCCCGTTTCAAAAACCACCCCGGCATACTTGAAACACCCCCTCTCCCCGATGGCCGCAACGGCTACAGAGAAAACCTTGAAGTGCTCCGCAGCCTGATCTCAAATAGAGATGGCAACTAATAAGTATCCGCCCCCCATTGGGGGATGAGATGAAAAAGTGGGCGACGGCAGGTCTGATCTCGGCTTTTTTCCTGGCCATCGTTATGAGAACCCTGCCCATGTGGCACGGGGAGCTCTTCTGGGGCGTGGACGGGGGAGAATACTACGGCATTCTCTCTTATCTTGTGTCTAATGGTTACATAAGGACGTCCGGATACACTGGCTTTGGTTTCACCTACCCGTATTTCCCGGGCTTTTTCCACGTCTCCGGTGCCATGGCACTCTTTGGCATAAGTGACCTTGGTTCCCTCCGGTGGACGGTCCCCGTGCTGGGATCGCTTTTTCCGCTTGTGGGCTTCCTCGTGGCCCTGGAAATGGTAGGAGATGAGCGTGTAGCGGTGATGACAGCGTTCTTCATGGCCGTGTTCCCGCCCCACGTGGTCCAGACAGCCAGACAGATGCCCGGTGCGCTCGGCGACCTGCTTGTCCTCTTCTCCACCCTGGCCTTCGTCAGATGGCTGGCTTCCGACGAGAGAGAGTACATGGCGGTCTTTTTCGCCTCCTCTCTGGCACTCATAGCGACACACCACCTCAGCACCCTCTTTCTTATATTCCTCCTCGGCGGCGGACTATGGCTGGCAATAATATATCCCATGCTGCTGGCCGCGGCGGGGCGTCTGTCCATAAAAGAGGCGCCGGAGGAGAAAAAGAAGAGGCTGGAAAAGATAGCCACCGGCTCCCTTGCCCTTTTAGCTGTCTCAGTTATGGCGGCGCTTTTCTGGCTCTCCTCGCCCTTCACATGCATACTCTCCGAGGCGGGAATGCCTCCCTATGCTGCCGCATTTTTACCGGCCCTCGTCCCCCTGGGAGCGGCCATGTTCTCTCTGGCAGCACAAAAAACAGGCGGAGGCACGGGAAGGAGAGAGGGGTCCAAAAGGGAGATGTGGACGTGGAAAAAAACAGCGGCCACACAGATATCGGTACTGGCTCTTTCACTGGCTCTCGTCTCCGTCATGGCACAGATGGGCCTCCTGGTGGTGGACACCCACACCTTCTTTTTGATAATGATATTTTTTCTCCCGACGATAGCGTTTCTCTCCTTTCTACCAGTGGGGCTGAAACTGGCAAAACTCTCCTGGGCCGGCATGGTCTTGATGGGCGGGCTGGGAACCATGACCCTGTCCTTCCTGGCGGCCTCGGTGTTTGACCTCCACTTTCTACCCTCGTTCCGCCACCCCCAGTACATGTCCCTCCCTATGGCGGCCATCTCCTGTCTGGGGATATACCTCTACTCCGCACGGTTCGGGCATAGAGGGAACAGGGCCCTCGCCGCCCTCACAATAGCGCTGGGGGTGGCCATGATAGCAACCGCCTATCCACCCCCCCAGGTCCTGGCAAGCCAGGGAACCCCCCTCCAGGACATACCCGGTGTCCTGTGGACCCGAGAAGGCGTCCCCGGAGACGTGCTCGTCGCAGCAGACCACAGAATGAGCTCCATGGTCTTCGGCTTTGCGGGAAAAGACGCCACGTGGGAAGGAAAGACAGGAGAAACCGGCGCACTTTTGCACGGAGAAGAGGACTGGGAGACAGCGCTGGAAAACATACAGACCCCCTCCGGAAAAAAAAGCCCGGACGTGCTGGTGGTGGACAAACGAACCACCGAGGGCGCCTTTCTCTACCCCTGGGACCCGGTGAGACCGATACCGCCAGAGGAGAGGGTGTTTGAAAACTTCCCCGTCATATACGACGACGGCTACACAAGGGCGTACATCATACTCTACGACTCAGGATAAACGCAGAGGTCTCTGAGCGGACACCCCTCGCATACCGGTTTTTTCCTGCAGTGTCTTTTGGCGTGCTCAACAATCAGGGCGTGGTATTCCCTGTAAACGGCCACATCGGGTCTTATGCACCTGTGAAAAAGCCCCTGCACATCCACATATTTTTTTGAACAGGAAACCCCCACCCTCTCCAATAGCCGCCTGGTGTATGCGTCCACGACAAAAACGGGGTGGCCGCCGGCATAGAGAAGTATTGAGTCAGCGGTCTCCTCCCCTATCCCCCGGATTGAGAGCAACTCCTCCCTGATTTCATCTGTTGGGCGGCTGAAAAACCTCTTCAAATCCCCGTCCCACCTCCGCAAGAAATACTCCGCCACGTCCTTCAAACGCCTCGCCTTCTGGTTGTAATAACCACTCGGCCTTATCAACTCCGCCAGACGCCCAACATCAACATTGGCGAGGGACTCAACACCCATCAACCCCTCCGCCCACAGGTTCCTGAGAGCCCGCTCAACATTCTTCCACGCCGTGTTTTGCGTCAAAACCGCCCCAACGATAATCTCCCACATACCCTCCTCGTCCCACGGATGATCATACCGCCCCGGAAAATACTCCGGCCCCCTCTTTTCATCCCGCGTAACAGGCCACCACCCCTGAGGCCCATAAGCAGAGAGCAGGCGGTCGTAGATCTCTCTCAGCAGAGCGCAGGTTTCCATCTCCATCGCCAGACCGTGAGAGCGGGAGAGGTTTTGAGGTTTTCGGGGACTGGAACACGTTTGTTGGTTTGGGTGTTGTGCTAGTTTCAAATTTCTCAATTAAGTATTTATGGGCATTCTTGTTACGCTAGGATTATGACATATCTTGCAGCTTTTGATGCAAAAGAGTTCAGCAGAGTCCGATACAGGGAAGTTCCAAATCCGTCCAATCCCGAAGAGACTATTCAAAAAGTTTCTGGGTTTTACAGTCCTCTCGGATGTGGTATCATAACCCGTTATCCAGACATCCTTGAAGAATCCATAAAAAATGCTTTTGATCACGTAGGAAAAATGTTTGGTTTGAATTCTGATATGCCTTTTATGGGATCACATGAAATCAAGATGCATTTTAATAATGACATGTCAAAGACTATCGCTTTTGCAGATAACGTAGTAAAAAATATACAAGATTATTTAGAGTATACATTTTTCACTTATATCGTTCTTCCTCCATCCGAGATTCCGACAATAAATGTGGGTGGAGAAAAATCTCCGAAAAAAGAAATTGAAACATACAAGTTTTTGAGAAATTGTGCTCCCGCATTCTCAGCTCTTACAGCATGGGCCTTTGCTGGAAAACACAAAAGTATCTCAGAAACGAGGCTCCTTATTGATTCATTTAGATACAAGAAAATGACTGCTTGGGAACAGTTGATTAAAAAAACTAAACCAGAAGTTTACCCTCATGGGGATGAATGTAACCCATTCATAGCACTGGCTGACATAATTGCTTTTCTCACAGATGTCAAATTGTACAAGATGGGAAAAACAGAGACAAAATACAGACGTCTAACACCGGAAGGGATTCGGAAAGCCTGGGAAGAATACGCCTTTGATTCAGACATCTGGTTCCTTAACAAAAGCGGGCTGGGTCTATTTGTATGGCATAGAGATGAACTGATTGATCTCAAACCTTTTATAAAAAGACCTGTGGTATTTTTCCTCGCCGACAGAATAGAGACTCTTTCAGTGGTCAGAAGCCCGGAGGCGCCAGACAAAAAAGACATCCCGCCTGAAAGGCGGTTTAATCGCCAGATTCGTAATTTTCCGGCTTTTAGAGCGGCTACGAAATATGCATATTATCTTGGAGGAAGCATACAATTATACGATCCATTTCAGGATGCCCGTCTTGTACAGGACGGTGATGTAATAGTGTATATGGGTGATAACAGTAAAAAAATCGCAAAAACACTTTCAGATGCATATGACATTAAAATAATTCGGGCAAAAGATTTAAGAAAAAAAGTAAAAGAAACAAAGGAAGAGTAAGAACATACAGACCAGTATTAAGCAACTATGGTAGATGATGCCGGTATGGGACCACCTACAATCCCCCTTATTCATTGGTTGTATATAAACGTTTCTTTTGTTTTTATCTCGCTTCCGAAAAAGAAAATGAAGTGCCGGCGTTCAGAAACCCCCGGCCATAAGGATAAAAGTGTAAGCGTTTTTTCAGCGGAAAAAGATAAATTAAAGGAAAACATTAATGTATAAACAAAGGAGGCGTTGAATGAAAACCCTCAGAGAGATAAAAGACACACTCGCTTCTCATGAAGAAGAAATAAGAGAAAAATACGGTGTGGTTATCCTTGGAATATTCGGCTCCTATGCCAGAGGAGAAGGTTGAGGTTGTGAGGTTTGTTGTCCCCGTGGAGGATTGGAAGAGCAAGAGACAAGAGGTGTGGAGTAAATGAAAGAATATGAATCTCATTCTGTTGAATTCAAGAGAACATGGAAGGATGAATATCTCAAAACAATCTGTGCCTTTGCAAATTCAGATGGTGGCATGATGATAATAGGTGTGGATAACAATGGCAATCCTGTAGGGATTAAGAATGTTGAAAAACTCCTTGAGGAACTGCCAAATAAAATCAGAAATAAACTGACAATAACGCCATCCATCTATCTTGAAAAAATCAATGGCCATCGCATAATAAAAATAGAGATTTCACCTTCTGCCATTCCGGTATCCTACAATGGAAGATTCTATGTTAGATCCGGTTCAACAACACAGGAAATACGGGGAATTGAACTTTTGAGATTCATAATGAAAAAGCAGGGTATCTCATGGGACACCATGGTTTCGGATGCTGATATCAGTGAAATTGACATGGAAACTGTGGATAAATTTACAGGTATGGCGGGTGAAAATATATCCATTTCAAAGAATGATTCTGTTGAAAAAATACTTGAGAATCTTGAACTCATAAGGGACGGTAAGTTAACCAATGCCGCGGTATTGCTTTTCACCAGGAACCCACAGAAATACATACCCAATTCTGTTGTAAAGATAGGACGATTCAAAACGCCCACTCAAATAATAGACAGTATTGAGATAGGGGGAAATCTATTCAAACAGGTAGATGAAATGGTAAAGTACATCAAAAAGAATATAAATGTACTCTACAAAATAGAGGATCTAAGAAGAACTGACGTCTGGGAATATCCGATACCCGCGATAAGGGAGGCCTGTGTGAATGCCCTGATACATCGTGATTATCTGGATTCCACGGATATACAGATAAAGATATATGATGATCACATCTGGTTCTGGAATCCCGGAAAATTACCGGAGGGGCTTAATGTGGAAATGCTGAAAAGAGAGCATCCATCAAAACTGAGGAATAGATTACTTGCCATGGTGTTTTATTATGCGGGATGGATTGAAAAATGGGGGACTGGAACAGTAAGGATAATTTCTCTATGCAAAAATCATGGATTACCTGAGCCAGAATTTAAGGAGGAGTTTGATGGATTCTCTGTTATTCTATGGAAGGACATATACAATGAGCAGTACCTGAAGGAGATGGGATTGATGGAAAGACAGATAAAGGCGGTTATGTATGTGAAGGAAAACGGCAGTATTACCAACAGCGAGTATCAGAGGATTGCGGGTGTAAAAAAGAGACAGGCCACAGAGGATCTGAGGTCTCTTGAAGATTTGGGCATCCTGGAACGGGTTGGCAGAACAGGTAAAGGAGTATACTATACATTAAAAGGGAAGCAATGGGGCAATAGGGGCATTAAAGGGGAATTAAAGGGGCAGAATATAGATGGTGATGCACATGGCTCAAAGAAGATTCATTGAGGAGACATTTCCATTGAAGGAGGTCAGTGAGATCTCAGCAAAGGAGAAGAACATACGCCATGGACATATCTCAACACTCCACATCTGGTGGGCCCGCCGCCCTCTCGCTTCGTCCAGAGCAACGAGTTATGCGGCGTTGATTCCGGCGTCGGAGACCACGGAGGAGTGGGACAAGAAGAGGCAGTTCATCATAGAGCTTTCCAGGTGGGAGAACTCTCTGAACCGCCGGATAATTGAGAAGGCCAGAAGGGACATCATGGAAGCAAACGGTGGTCGGCCTCCGAGGGTTTTGGATCCCTTCTCAGGTGGTGGCGCCATTCCTTTGGAGGCGTTGAGGCTGGGTTGTGAGACGCACGCAGTTGAGTACAACCCCGTCGCAACACTTATTTTGAAATGCACCCTTGAGTATCCGCAGAAATACGGGAATTCCGGAAAGAAAAAAGGAGATTGGGCTCTCTGGGGGGGCAGATGAATAATCCCCTGCTTGAGATTCATAAAAAAGGAGAAAGAGTTTATAAGGGTGCTCGGACCGCAGGACAGAGCCGTAGATGAAATTGGAGACGGGGAAATGATTGATGTGCTCCACAAAGTTCTCCTGCTCTGGAGAGAAGGAAGAAAAGAGGAGATGAAAGAGTTGCTTGTGATGACAGGATATGGAAAAAAAGAGTCCTTCTACATGGTCGCTCAGGCAATATCAGAGACGTTGCCAGTTGAGAGCAAAGAGAAGAAACTCCTTGACGGGTTTTTGAGCGGAAAAAGATAAATTAAAGGAAAACATTAATGTATAGACAAAGGAGGCGTTGGATGAAAACCCTCAGAGAGATAAAAGAGAAACTGGAAGACCTCAAAGGAGAGGTGCGTAGGAGATACAGAGCGGAGATCACCGGAATATTCGGCTCATATGTCAGAGGCGAGCAGGGAGAAAAAAGCGACGTGGACATACTTGTTAAATTCCACGAGGACGCCACACTGTTTGATTTTGTAGGACTGGCCATCTTCCTTGAAGAAAAACTGGGCATAAAAGTGGACGTGGTCCCCCAGGACACGATAAGAGAAGAGATAAGGGACAGGATCATGGGAGAGGTGGTTCTGGTGTGAAAACTGCTTGTGTCTCTCACCAAACAAAGCCCGTTTCCATAGCAAAGTATTTTGGCATCTCCTCTCTCAGCGTCCCCGAGCTTCTCCGGAGCATTGGGATAAAGGTGTAGGCACTTTCACCCAACTCCTGAGAAAAGGGTTTTAAAAGGTATATCTATTATTTACTGTCTGAGAGGATGATACATTGAAAGAAATAAGTTTAATCCAAAGCGCAGCGGATTTACCTAAAATAGAAGAGCGAACATTATATTCTCCCATAGTTCATTATTTACAAGAAATAGGTTTTAAATCTGTCGGTGAAACAAAAGTTGTCAAAAAGCATCCAGACATACTTTTTCAGGCGGATTCAACTTCTTTTGTAATTGAAGTTAAGATTGGAAAACCTGAGATAGGATTAGAAGCTGTGGCTCAGGCGTCTGATTATGCTAAAAAACTTAATACTCAGAATATCATTATTTTGATCTACCCAGAAAAATACAGAAATCAAGTCATTTTGGACCCTGATAATGTTACTCATATAGCATTAAATGAAGAAATAAATGCTTTAGTTTTAACTGAGTATTGGACAGAAAGTTTGGTTATATCACCCAAACAACTTTTTCAAAAACTCAAACAGCAACTCTTTATAAAAAAAGTTAAGATTGATTTTAGGACCATAGTTAATTTGATAGAGAATTATGTAAGAGATTTGAATTCTATTGTTTACCAAATAAGAACAGAAGAGTTAGTTGCTGAGGTCGTAGACAAATTAGATTTATTTTCTTCAATAGGAGAAATAAAAGATAAAGAAACAGCAAAAAAGCAGGTTATAAATTTAGCTTCTTTTCTTTTATTTAATCAATTATTATTTTATCATATATATAACAAAAAAACTCGTTCTAAAAAACTACCAGAATTAAACGAGATAAAAAGTATTAAGGACCTACAAAAATATTTTGATAAAATAACTTCTATTGATTACTATTCCATTTACAGAGTTAATATTCTTGGGCATATTCCGGATGAGCCAGAAGTTATTAATATGCTAAACAATATTATAAAAGCAATAAAATTGTTGAGAGCTGAACATATAACTCAAGATTTAGCGGGAAGGTTTTTCCACGACTTAATACCTTTTGAGGTTAGAAAAGTACTAGCTGCTTTCTATACGCACCCCATAGCTGCAGAGCTTTTGGCTGGACTAACAATAGATTCGTGGGATGAAACGGTGATAGACCCTGCTTGCGGATCGGGCACTTTACTGGTTGCTGCTTATCGGAGAAAACAACAACTCTATTCAAGTTTATACGGATATAAAGGTTTTAGAGCTATGCACAAGCGGTTTATTGAAAATGATTTAACGGGAATTGACATTATGCCTTTTGCGGCACATATAACAACTATAAATCTTACAATGCAGAACATTGAGCAAGAGACAAATATAGTTCGAATAAGTACGAAGAATTCTTTAGATTTATCCGAAGTGTTAAAAACATCAGATTTCAGGAAAAGGGGGATAAAAATATCTCCTTATACAGAAACTATACAGCAAACTTTGTTTGGAATTTCAGAGCAAAAAGTAAAAAGAGAGGGTGCTTTGTCTCCTGAAGGAAAAGGAGGCGAATTTTACCTCAAACCAGTTGATGTTGTCATAATGAACCCCCCATTTAGCGATAGGGAAAAAATGCCCCCTGAAATGAGAGAGCAACTAAAGAAAAATCCATTAGGTGAGATTTGCGGTCACCAAGTCAATCTCTGGGGATACTTTTTGGCTTTGGCCGATCTATTGTTAAAACCTGGTGGCAAGATTGGAGCAGTCATACCCATAAACATAGCGAGAGGTAAAGCAACTGAAAAGATTAGAAAGTTCCTATTAGAAAATTACCATATACGATATATTGTAAAACCCGTCGTAGATGTGGCATTTAGTGAGGGAGCTTCTTTCAACGATTGTCTGTTCATTGCAGAGAAAAGCAAGGAAAAATCAAAATCTGGTATTACTACATTTGTGTTTCTTAAAAAATCCATTAGAAATCTTTCTATGGAAGAAATAGAAAGAATCCTTCAATCGATTAAGAAAAATTACAGCCAAAACAAAGAAATATGTACTTCAGATTTTGATTTGGCTCTAGTTGAATCTTCTAAATTATTAAAATTTATTGATAATATGATGCCTTTCTTCGGAGTTCACAGCGTTAAAAATTTAAAAATACTATATGACTTTCTGGAAGCCATCAGCAATAGTAATAATAGTAATAAATTAAATAAATTTATATATCCTATAAAAGAAGGTTTCCACGCGTCTCCTGCAGGTCTATCTGAGCTTACCTTTATCACTAATCCTCTTACAAAAGATCGGGTAAAAAGGGCGTTTTTGATCACAGAGAAAGAGGAGAAAAACGATATTATATGCAAAATAAACAAAACAAATATCCGTATAAAAATTGAAAAAAGCTCTCTAATTCCCGCACTAAGAACGCTTACTGGTGTGAAAAGATTCTTTGTTGATGATATTGACTTTTTTATAGTAGAAAAACCAAAAGAGTTTGAGAAAATACTCATCTTATCTAAATGGAAAGATAAAAATAAATTTAATTGGGAAAATCGCGTAAAAAAGAATGTTTCTGGCAAAAAAACGTATCTAGCAATCGCAAGAAGATTTAGGCCCGACTCCCCAAATACCCATTTATTTGCTTTTTTCTCGAATAAATCATTTATAGTACCCCATACTTTCAAAATAGTTGATATCCCAGAAGACGAAGCTATTTATCAAGGTCTAATTTTAAATAGCATCATAGGTATTATGAATGTCATAATTTACCGAGAACAAACTACAGAAGGATATACAGACATAATGGAAAGCGATCTTCATAATTTTAAGATTTTTAATGCTGATGTTTTAACTTATGATGACAAAAAAACTTTGAAGAAATTATCAGATACTCTTAGTAAAGTGGAATTTCCATCAATCATAGAGCAATTAGAAAATCGCTTCTGGGCAAGGATTGAGCTAGATAAGGCTATTCTCAAAATTTTGGGTTTTTCAGATGGAGAAATTAATGAGTGGTTGCCTAAAGTTTATGATGCTCTGGTTGAAGAATTAAGGGCTATGAAAAAAGCGAGAAAGTAAGCAGATTAACAGGATGTCCATCATTTGACATTTTCAGGTTTGCGTTTGTACTTAACCGGAAATGTGGAAAGGATGTATAATCTATACCATTCATAGTGGTTTGAAAGCAGCTAAACATGAGGTTCCAAGGAAATTATCACCTCTCTGTTGGGTGGTTTGGCGACTCTGTACCTAAACGATTAACTTTGCCCTCATCATCCCACAACCCTTATATACCAGAACCTTTTTGCCCTATCCCGTTAGGCTTCGGCTGATGTGGATGGATAGGTGGGTTTCCTGTGTGGAGGCCCGTGTGGTGTGTGGAGCTGTGTGCTCCTGTGTGAAACCAGACGCCGTGGGATACCCGGTGTGGGTCCCGTATGCCGGGTCATGGGTGTGTTGTGACCCTGGCTGGGGCGTCACGGTTGCCGAAGTCGGATAGAGTGTGATGGTTGCGATCCCCCCGTGGCAGTGTGAGGGGGCTCTCGCAGAGTGTTAGCGTACAGGAGGAAAAGAAGATGGCGAAGAAACACCATCCGAAGCGTGGTTCCCGCGGATATTCACCCCGGGTTAGAGCACGGAGGGAGGTGCCACGTGTCTCTTCGTGGCCCGAGGGCGGTGATACCCCGAAGATTCAGGGGTTTGCTGGCTACAAGGCGGGTATGACGCATGCGTTCGTGGTTGATTACAGGAAGACGAGCAACACCGCTGGCCAGGAGGTCATGGTGCCTGTGACGGTGGTTGAGACCCCGCCCATGAAGGTGGCCGGTGTGAGGGTGTACGAGGAGACAGCCTATGGGCTGAAGAGTGCCGGCGAGGTCTGGGCTAAAAAACTGGACCCCGAGCTTTCCAGGCGTTTTCCCATTCCAAAGCATGTGAGTGAGAAGGAGATGTGGAAGCGTGTTGAGGGCGTGGATGTGGCGGATGTTCGCCTCATAATGCACACTCTCCCGAAACTGGTTTCTGGCGTGCCTAAAAAGGCGCCTGATGTGATGGAGATAAGGGTTGGCGGCGGCACGATCCAGGACAGATTGGAGTATGCCAGAAACGTCCTGGGCAAAGAGTTGAACTTCACCGATTTCACTTCTCCGGGTCACATGGTTGATGTCATCGCTGTCACAAAGGGCAAGGGTTTCCAGGGCCATGTCAAACGGTGGGGTGTCAAGCTCCTGCACCATAAGAACAGCAAGCACAGGCGTATGATAGGTACCGCCGGTCCGTGGAGGCCCCATTTCACCATGCCCACGGTTCCACAGGCGGGCCAGATGGGTTACCATCAGCGCACCGAGTACAACAAGCGTGTGTTGAAGTATGGGGAGAAGGGAGAAGAGGTGACGCCCCGGGGCGGGTTTTTGCACTACGGCGTCATAAGAAACCCGTATGTCGTCCTCCACGGCTCTGTTCCGGGTCCTGCGAAGCGGCTGATCAGGTTCAGGGATCCTGTGAGGGCACACCAGTACAGCCCTGTTGAGCCGGAGATCGTTTATATATCAACGACGTCAAAGCAGGGGGTGTGATCTGAATGGCGGAGAAAAAGAAGAAGACCGCTTCCAAGAAAACGAAGGCGTCTAAGAAGACCTCTGCGAAGAGTGCGGGGATTCCGGTGTACAACAGCGATGGCGAGGTGAAGGGACACATAGAGCTGCCCCCTGTTTTCAGCACCCCGATAAGAGAGGATCTTATTCACAGGGCGGTTGTGGCTGCTGAGGCGAACCGCCGCCAGCCCTATGGTGCCGATCCAATGGCCGGCAAACGGTACTCTGTTGAGTGGCCTGGCAAGGGGCGTGGTATGGCCCGGACTCCTCGCATAAGGGGTGGAACGGGTATGGCCCGCTTCGCTCCTAACGCTGTGGGCGGGAGGAGGGCGTTTCCGCCGAAGCCGGAGAAGGACTACAGCAAGAAGGTGAACCGCAAAGAGAGGCGTCTGGCCCGTTTCTCTGCCATAGCGGCCACGGCTGTTGTTGAGAGGGTCCTCGCACGCGGCCACAGGTTTGATGAGAAACTCTCGCTGCCCATAGTGGTGGACTCCTCTGTTGAGGAGATAAAGTCCGCCTCTGAGGCGGTGGCTTTTCTGGAGAAGATCGGTGTGGGCGATGACATAAGGAGGGCAAAAGAGGGCAGGCACATCCGGGCCGGGCGTGGCAAGATGAGGGGCAGAAAGTACAGACAGCCCAGGAGTCTGCTTTTCGTCATCGCCCCCGACGAGGACGGCGGCACCAGGCACAAGGCGCTGGGTTTCAGGAACCTGCCCGGTGTTGACGTGGTGTCCGTCCAGCGGCTCGGCACACACCACCTGGCCCCGGGTGGCATGCCCGGGCGTTTGACCATGTTCTCTGAGAAAGCGATGGAGATCATGAGGGGGTGGAAGTAGATGGGAAAGAAGATGACCTTTAAGTCGCCTTACGAGGTCCTCCTCCACCCGTATGTGACTGAGAAGACGCTGTTTCAGATGGAGAGGGAGAACAAACTTGAGTTCATCGTCCACATAAAGGCCACGAAAGAGGATGTGAAATGGGCATTTGAAAAGGCCTATGAGGCCCCTGTGGAGAAGGTGAACATAAAGATAACGAAGCGCGGAAAGCACGCCATCATCAAGGTGGGTGGTGGCGCTTCCGCCGAAGAGATAGGAATGAGAATAGGGGTGTTCTGATGGGACGGCCTATAATTCCACAGAGAAGAGGAAAAGGTGGTCCGGTTTTCCGCTCTCCCAGCCACAGGCACAGGGGCGGTGTGCGGCACCCCCGTGTTCGTGAGGCAGTGGGCATAGTCAAAAAACTGGACGACGACCCGGGGAGAACAGCGCCCATAGCGGTTGTGCGGCTGGAGAACGGGGAGACCTTTAACATGATCGCCGCCGAGGGGATGTATGAGGGCCAGAGGATAGAGATAGGGCCCACGGCACCCATAGCGGTTGGCAACCTGTTGCCGGTGGGTGTCATACCCGAGGGTACCCCGGTTTACAGCGTGGAACTCCAGCCGGGTGATGGTGGAAAGCTCGCCAGAGCCGCCGGCTCCTATGCCACCATAGTCAGCCACGGGGAGAAGACCACCATAAAACTTCCATCGGAGACGTATATCCATGTTCCCAACGAGTGCAGGGCCGTTGTCGGTGTTGTGGCTGGCAGCGGCAGAGACGAGCGTCCGTTCGCAAAGGCGGGGAAGGTTTACCACGCCTACAGGAGCCGGGCAAAGTCGCACATAAAGGTGCGTGGCGTGGCCATGAACCCCGTGGACCACCCCCACGGCGGTGGTTCTCACCAGCACGTTGGACGTCCAAGCACTGTTTCAAGGAACGCTCCGCCGGGTAGAAAGGTGGGGCGTCTGTCCCCTAAGAAGAAAAAGAAAGGTAAGAGGAGGAAGTGAACATGGCCAGAAAAGGCGCAACCTCCGCAAAGGCGGCCAGGAGAAGGGCCAGGAAGAAAAAGGGTGCGATCAAGGCTAGGCAGAAAAAGGTCTTTAAGTACTATGGGTACACGCTTGAGGAACTCCAGGCCATGCCCATGAGCGAGCTCATAAAGATAATGCCCGCCCGTGCGCGGCGCACGCTCAAGCGCGGCTTCAACATTGAACAGGAGCGTTTCCTCCAGCGCCTCAGAAGCGGCAAGAAGCCCGTGGTGCGCACCCACCACAGGGAGATGATCATACTCCCGGAGTTCGTGGGCAAAAAGATAGCCGTGCACAACGGGAAAGAGTTTGTGGAAGTTGAGATAAAACCGGAGATGATAGGGCACTATCTGGGAGAGTTCGCTCCGACCCGGAAACAGGTCAAACACTCCGGGCCGGGTGTGGGTGCTACGAGGTCTTCCAAGTACATGCCTCTCAAATAAGTGTGTGATGTGTGGAAGGTGGAAAAGATGGTCGGCTACACCGCTCAACTGGACCCTGAAAGATCGGCACGTGCCATAGGGAGAGAGATGGACATCTCTCCGAAGAAGGCCGTTGAGGTCTGCCGTGCCATAAGGGGTATGATGGTGCCGGACGCCAAAGAGTTCCTTGAGGACGTGATAGCCAAAAAACGCCCTGTGCCGTACCGGAGATACAACCGTGGAACGGCGCACAAAAAGGGGATACCATACCCGGGTGGGTACCCTGTGAAGGTCGCAAAGGCGATATTGAAGGTGCTTGAACAGGCGGAGGCCAACGCTGAGGACAAGGAACTGGACCCTGAGATGATGCGTGTGGCGGTGATAGCCGCCCACAGGGGAAGAAAGATACCGAACTATATCCCCCGGGCCTATGGGCGTGCCACCCCGTTCATGAGGGAGACCACTCATATTGAGATAATACTTGAGACCGTGGAGGAATGAAAAAGGAGGAATGACCTTGGCTGGCGAGAGAAAGTTTGTGGCTGAAAACGTCAAACGCCATCTCCTCAAAGAGTATCTGATGGAAAAGGTCCAGGGAGCTGGTTTTGGCGGGCTGGAGATACAGAGAACGGCCCTGGGCACGAGGATAACCCTGATCATAGAGCGCCCCGGACTGGTGATCGGAAGGCGTGGGAGCACCATCAAAACCCTGACTGAGGAGATAGCGGAGAAATTTGACATAGACAACCCCCAGATTGAGGTTGCCGAGGAGAAGAACCCCGCTCTGAACGCCCAGATCATGGCTGAAAAACTCGCCGCCGCCCTGGAGAGAGGGTGGAAGTTCCGGCGTGCGGGCCACTCCACGGTCAGGAGGATAATGGAAGCCGGTGCCAAGGGATGCCAGGTGACCATAGCAGGAAAGCTCACCGGCCAGAGGCACAGGACGGCGAAGTTCAAACAGGGCCACATAAAGTTCTGCGGCCAGCCGAGTGTTGATTTCATGGACAGGGGGTTCGCTGTGGCAAAGCTCAAACCCGGTGTGATAGGTGTGTCTGTTTGGATAATGCGCCCCGATGCCAGGCTGCCCGACGAGATACACGTCTACTCCCCCGAAGAGCTGGCCAGGATGTCCGCCGAAGGCAGAGATGAGATAGTTGAGGAGATAGTTGAGGACGCCGGGCCGGTGGAGGGAGAGCAGACAGCACCCGGAGACACATCCCCGGAAAACACGTCTCCAGAACCGACAGGAGAATCTCCAGAGACACCCGGGCAGACGGCCGGCGAAACCGTGCCCCCCGAGCCCGCTGGAGATGGAGGTGAGAAGTGATGGCTCTCATAAAACCCTCTGATCTGAGAAAGATGAGCCCCGAGGAGAGGGCGAAGAAGCTTGAGGAACTGCGGAAGGAGCTCATGTACGAGAGGGGTGTGGCCGCCATGGGCGGTGCACCTGTCAACCCGGGGCGTCTCAGAGCCCTGAGGCGGTCCATAGCCAGAATTCTCACGGTTGAAAACGAGCTGGCAAAGGAGGAGAAGAAATAATGTCAAAGATATGTCCCGTCTGTGGTCTCCCCGAAGAACTGTGCATATGTGAAGAGATAGCGAAAGAGCAGCAGAACATACGCATTTACACGGACAAAAGGCGGTACGGGAAAACCATGACCATCATAGAGGGATTTGACCCCGGTGACATCCACGTGGAGGAACTGGCACGCACTCTAAAGACCAGGTGTGCCGCCGGTGGAACGGTGAAGGACGGAAAGATTGAGCTCCAGGGAGACCACAAGAAAAAGGTCCAGAAGGTGCTGGAAGAGATGGGATACAAGGTAGAGGTGCTGTGACCGGAGGATAGAAGCATGCGCACGGCAAAGAACCTGGCAAGACACGAACTCATCGGCCTCAGGGTGCAGATAGAACATTCGCCAGACCCCACGCTGGTCGGCCTCCGGGGAGTGGTCGTGGACGAGACCAAAAACACCTTCCGGGTGCAGACACCCCGTGGCGAAAAAATCGTCCCGAAGGACGACAACAGGTTCGTGTTCTACCTGGAAGATGGGACGCCGTGCGTGATTGATGGACGCAGGATAAGGTTCAGACCAGAGGACAGGATCAAAAAGGTGAAAGGTTAGATTGAAACACCAGGAGGCACAGGATATGGCTGAAGAAAAAAAGGCCAGGACACCTAAATCGGCCGGGAAGACAAAGACCCGGGCCAGGCAGAAAAAGTCCGCCGCAAAGACCCCAAAGACCACAGCGAAGAGCGCTGCAAATGCCAGGGCGGAGGTGAAAGAGAAAAAGAAGGGGAGGTACATAGGCATGGGCATCCCAACCCCAGAAGAGGTGTGCGACGACAAACACTGTCCTTTCCATGGCAATCTCCCGGTGCGCGGCATGATCCTTGAGGGCGTGGTTGTATCGGACAAAATGGACAAAACAGTGGTTGTTGAGAGAGAGCGTCTCTATTATCTCAAAAAATATGAGAGGTACGAAAAGAGGACCAGCAGGTACATGGTGCACAACCCCCCGTGCATAAACGCCAGGGTGGGCGATGTTGTTAAAATAGCCGAGTGCAGACCGATAAGCAAGACGGTTTCTTTCGTCGTCGTTGAGAAAAAAGCAGGGGGTGCTGTGAGTTGAAAGGACTGGCTGGAAAGCAGACCCGTGGGCTTCCCGTGGGCGCCCGGCTGAAGTGTGCAGACAACACAGGCGCAAAGGTCGTGGAGATCATCACCGTGCCGAAATACCACGGTGTCAGGAGGAAGTACCCCAGCGCGGGTGTGGGCGACATGTTAATAGTCTCGGTCAAAAAGGGGACGCCTGAGATGAGAAAACAGGTGTTTCACGCCGTTGTGGTGCGTCAGCGCAGACCCTTTTTCAGAGCAGATGGAACGGCGGTACAGTTTGAAGAAAACGCCGCTGTGATCGTGAACGAGAACGGAGACCCCAAGGGGTCTGAGATAAAGGGACCTGTGGCGAGGGAAGCGGCGGAGAGGTGGCCCAGGATCGCCGCCACAGCGTCAATAATCGTATGAGACGGTGGTGGAAATGGCCAGGACAAAATCTAAGAGCCCGAGGAAACAGAGAAAAGCGTGGTTCAGTGCGCCCCATCACATAAGGCGCAAACAGATAGCGTCCCACCTCGACGGCTCTCTAATCAAGAAGTACAACGTGCGCTCGTTACCTGTCAGAAAAGGGGACACGGTTGTGATAATGCGAGGAGAATACAAGGGTTTCTCCGGCAAGGTGGCCGGGGTTGACATCAAAAAGCGCAAGATAACAGTTGAGGGGGTCACGCTCAAAAAGGTGGACGGGAAAGAGGTCCCTCTGCCCATAGACCCCTCCAACGTGATGATAACATCCCTGGACCTCTCTGATCCGAAGAGAAAGGCCAAACTGGAAAGACTAGCAGGAGGTAAATCCAGATGAGCAAGCACATGAAACGTCTCACAGCGCCCCGTTCGTGGGTCATAGAGAGAAAAGTGGCAAAATGGGCTGTCAAACCATCTCCGGGCCCGCACCCCATAGAGCGCAGCATTCCACTGCTCATGCTCATCAGAGACTATCTGGGATACGCTGACACCGCCCGTGAGGCGAAGAGAATCATAGGCGCCGCGGAGGTCCTGGTGGACGGAAAACCCACGAGGGACCACAAGAGGCCCATCGGGATCATGGACGTGGTCTCAATCCCCCGCCTGAACGAGCACTACAGGATACTCGTGGACAGGAAGGGAAAGATAAGGCCTGTGAAAATTGACTCTGAAAAAGCGAAGTGGAAACTCTCAAAGATAGAGAACAAGACCACCGTGAAGGGCGGGAGGACACAGCTGAACCTCCACGACGGACGGAACATACTGGTTGACGAAGACCGCTATTCCACGGGCGACGTGCTCAAGATTTCCATACCCGACCAGAAAATACTTGAGGTCTACAAGCTGGAGAAGGGCAACATCGCCCTGATCACAGGTGGCTCCCACCGTGGTGAGATCTCCTTCATTGAGGAAGTGGTGCGCGACAACGCCACCAAAAACCCGCCGGTGATATTCAGGGACGGTTTCAGAACCGTCAAAAAGAACGTGTTCGTCATCGGCAAAAAGAAGAGTGAGATAGCGTTGCCGGAGGTGGAGGTCTGATGCAGGAACAAAACCCCTCACAAAACCAGGTCTCGGACAACAAAAAACCTGATGAGACGACCGGTGGCAGCGGCACAGGTGAAATCCGCCTCGGAGGCAGCGTTGAATACAACCCGTTTGTCCGCAAGCCCAGGCCGCCCAGGGAGGAAAAACCCGCAGAGGAGAAAAAAGAGCCCGAGGTAAAAGAAAACCCGATGAGAGAGATACGTGTGGCAAAGGTCGTGGTCAACGTCGGCGTTGGAGAGGCCGGCGAAAGACTGTTGCGGGCGGACAAAATGCTCCAGATGCTCACCGGCCAGAAACCCGTGCACACCGTTTCCAAGACCACGAACAAAGACCTGGGTATACGTAAGGGCATGGAGATAGGCACGAAAGTGACCCTCAGGGGAAAAAAAGCAGAGGAATTCCTTGAGAGAGCGTTCTGGGTGATGCAGAACAAGATAATGGCATACTCGTTTGACCCCGAGGGCAATTTCTCTTTTGGGATATCTGATCACACGAGTTTTAAGGGCGTGAAATACGACCCCGAGATAGGGGTTTTCGGGATGGACATATCCGCTGTTCTCAGGCGGAGAGGCGGAGCCAGAGTCGCCGAGAGAAGGATGCTCAGAAGGAAGATTCCTAAAAAGCATCGCATAACACGTGAGGAAGGTATTGAGTTCGTCAAAAAGAGGTTCAACGTGGAGGTGATTTCTGAATGAAACCAGCACACCCAACGAAAAAGTTCGGGCGAAAAGAAGGATGCGTGAGATGCGGCAGAAAGAGAGGTATAGTCAGGAGATATGGTCTCCACCTTTGCCGCCAGTGCTTCAGAGAGATAGCGCCCGAGATAGGTTTCAAAAAATACTCCTGAGCGATGGACGCAGGCCGGAGTTGATACAGATATGGCATATATGGAATCTGAAAAGAGGAGGCATGGAACATGCAACACGACCCGCTGAACGACGCACTGGTTGCGATAAAAAACGCCCAGATGGCCGGGAAAAAGGAGTGCACGGTCCGCCCGGCTTCAAAGCTGATAGGCCGGGTGCTGAAGGTGATGGAAGAATACGGTTACATAAAACAGTTTGAGTACATTGAGAACGGCCGTGGAGGAGAGTTCCGCGTGGTGTTGAACGGCCGGATAAACAACTGCGGTGTCATAAAGCCCAGATATGCGGTGTCAAAAAAGGACATGGAAAAGTTTGAGAAGAGGTACCTCCCCGCCCAGGACTTCGGTGTGATAATCATCTCCACGAACAAGGGCATAATGAGCCACATAAAGGCGAGGGAGATGGGCATAGGTGGAAAGCTCATAGGATACGTGTACTGATGTGTCACGTGTTTGGCAAGAGGTGAAAGAGATGCCGGTGGCTGCCAGGCTGGAAAAACGGATCCCCCTCCCCGATGGTGTCAGCGCCAGAATGGATGGCGGGGTGCTGACGGTTGAGGGGCCGAAGGGGAAACTGTCAAGGGAGTTCACGGACCCCACTCTCAGGGTGTCAGTGGACGGCAGAGAGATAGTCATCCACGTTGATCTGCCCAAGAAGAGGGAGAAGGTGCTCATGGGCACCTGGAACGCCCACATAAACAACATGATAAAGGGGGTCACAGACGGTTTCCGGTATACGCTCAAACTGGTATACTCCCACTTTCCCGTGAAAATGTCCGTTAAGGGCACGGAGTTTGTCATAGAAAACTTTGAGGGAGAAAAAAGCCCCAGAAAGGCCAGGATTCTCCCGGATGTCAAGGTGTCCGTGAAAGGAGACCAGGTGGTCGTTGAGGGAATAAACAAAGAACATGTGGGCCAGACGGCAGCGAACATTGAGATGGCAACCCGGAGAAGGGGATACGACCCCCGGGTTTTCCAGGACGGGATCTACATAGTGAGCAAGGAGTGACACTGAAGGGGAGTGATAAAGGTGGCTGAGAAGAAGAGCGACGAAACAAAAAACGAAGCAAAAAACGTTGCGAAGCAAAATGAGACCGGAAAAAAGACGAAGAAGGTCAAAATAGTTGAGATGGAGGAGGCAAAGGAGCTAAAAAAGTCGCTTCGCAAGCAGAAGCCCGAACTCCCCGAAGACGTTCAGAGAGCGCTGGAGATACGCCGCGAGCGCAAGAAAAAGGAGCCAGAGTTCAGAAGACAGGAATGGTTCAGATACAAAAAGCTCGGGACCAAATGGCGGAAGCCCAAGGGTCTCCACTCAAAGATGCGTCTCAACAAGAAATACCGCCCCCCACTGGTGCGTGTAGGATACCGGGGGCCGGTGAAAGCCAGGGGCCTCCATCCCTCCGGTTTTGAAGAGGTCCTTGTCTACAACCCATCACAGCTGGACGGCGTTGACCCCAAACGCCAGGCGGTTCGCATAGCTCACACAGTGGGCCAGAAAAAGAGGGAGGCGATCATTGAGCGTGCCAGGGAGCTCAAAATAAGGGTTCTGAACGGAGGTGTCTGAGATGTCAATGGACCTATCATCAAAGAAACGCATAGCCGCTGACCTCCTCGGTTGTGGTGTCAACAGGGTGTGGATAGACCCCACCTACGTTGACGACGTCTACGAGGCGGCCACACGTGACGACATACGCTTTCTCATAAACGCTGGCGTGATAAAGGCGAAGCAGAAAAGGGGCGTGTCCAGGGGGCGTGCCCGGTACATAATGATGCAGAAAAAGAAGGGAAAACGCCGCGGTCCGGGGAGCAAAAAGGGATCAAAATACGCTCGCCTGTCTAAAAAGGAGAGGTGGATGCGCACCATACGCCCGATAAGAAAACGCCTCAGAGAGCTCAGAGACATGGGCGCCATAGACCGCTCAACCTACAGGAGATATTACAACCTCGCAAAGGGAGGCGTGTTCAAGGACACACGCCACCTGGAGGCACACCTCCGTAGTAGCGGAAAACTCAACGAAGAAGCGCTTAGCAGGGGAGGTGAAAAGTGATGGCACACGGGCCCCGGTACAACGTCCCGTTCAGGAGAAGGCGTGAAGGACGCACCAACTACCGGAAAAGGAGAGCACTCCTGAAATCCAGGCTCCCGAGGGCTGTGGTGAGACGCTCGCTGAAATATTTCACCGTCCAGTTCATAGAGTTTGACCCCATAGGTGACAGAGTGCTCGTCTCAGCCACCTCAAAAGAGCTCAAAAAATACGGGTGGACGGCAAACTGCGACACCACCCCCGCAGCATACCTGACTGGCTACCTGGCCGGCAAACGTGCTCTCTCAAAGGGCATAGATGAGGCGGTGCTTGACATAGGTCTTGCCCACCCCCACCCAGGTGGGAGACTGTTCAGCGCTCTCAAGGGAATGCTTGACGCTGGCGTCTGGGTCCCCAGCAGTGAAGAGGTTCTCCCCGCCGCCGAAAGGATAAGGGGTGAGCACCTCGGAGAAAAGACACCTCCCATGTTCGCAGAAGTGAGAGAGAAGATAGCGGCTGAGTTCCCATCCATACCCGACGCCGGCGGGGTGGAGGGTGGAGAGTCCAAAGAAAACTCAGAGGAAGCCGTTGACGAGGAAACTCGTGATGAGACCCCAGAGGAGGCATGAGAGACATGGAATGGGTGCCAAAAACAAAACTTGGAAGGCTCGTGAGCGAGGGCAAAATAACCACCATGCACGACGCCCTCCAGTCACGTCTCCCGCTCAGAGAGCCAGAAATAGTTGACATACTGCTCCCGGACCTGGAAGACGTGGTTCTAAACGTCAACATGGTCCAGAGGATGACAGACTCCGGGCGCAGGGTGAAGTTCTCGGTTGTCGTGGCGGTGGGAAACGGAGATGGCTACGTCGGCCTCGGAACGGCCAAGGGCCAGGAGGTCGGCCCCACGATAAGAAAGGCCATAGACGTGGCCAAACTCAACATCATAGAGATAAAACGCGGGTGTGGATCCTGGGAGTGCGGCTGTGGAAAACCACACACCCTGCCCTTCGCTGTCCGTGGAAAATCCGGCTCGGTGGAGGTCTATCTCAAACCCGCCCCAAGGGGAATTAACCTGGCTGTGGGGAACATAGCCAAAAGCATCCTCTCCCTGGCCGGGATACAGGACGCGTGGGGCTTTGCGAGGGGCCACACAAAGACACCGGTCAACTACGCCTACGCCGTCTTTGACGCTCTGAAAGAAACGATACGTGTGAGAGTGCCGGAGGAGATGGCCCGGAAGCTGCACATACACCTGGGCCCCGCAGGGATGCCATCTGCAGAGGTCGTGTACACAGAGTACGAAGACCTTGAAGAAGAGGCGAAAAAGCTCTACGAGCCCATAGAAACAGGTGAGATGGGCGCTGGGTCTGCTCAACCAGCGGGGGAGTCCGTGGCAGATTCACCCGAAGAAACCGCTGGCGGCGAGGGAGAAAAAACTGGAGAAACAGAAGCGAAAGTACAGGAAAAATCTGAGGGAGGTGCCGGAAAGTGACCGCCATAGCCGTCGTGCGAGTCAGGGGCAGCGTTGGTGTTCGCAGAGAGATAAAAGACACTCTCAGGTTCCTTCACCTGACACGGGCCAACCACTGCACGGTTATACCGGACACGCCCTCTTATAGGGGCATGTTGCAGAAGGTCAAGGACTACGTGACATGGGGAGAGATAAAACCCGATGTGCTGGCCAGGATGATATTCACACGCGGAGAACTGGCCGGCGGAGAAAAGATAACCGACGAGTACGTGAAAAACAACACAGGTTACAAGTCAATTCTGGCCCTGGCCGAGGCGCTGGTCAAAGAGGAGGTGAACTACAAAGACCTCCCCAACGTGAAACCTCTCTTCCGCCTCTCGCCCCCCAGAAAAGGATACGAGGGTGTAAAACGCTCATACAAAGAGGGCGGAGCCCTGGGCTACCGGGGAGAGAAAATAAACGAGCTGCTCATACGGATGCTACCTCCGCCAGAGGTCAAAAAGGGGGGTGCCGGAAAAGGGGGAGAAAGGAAGGTAAAAGAAAAAGATGAGGGAAAAAAAGGCAAAGCCGGAGAAAAGAAAACCGGGACACAGAAACGCTCCACAAAAAAGGCGGCTGCCGGGAAAAAAAAGGCCGGGTCCGCTGAGAAGTCCGCCGGAGAGTGATATAAATGAGAAGAACGAAGAAGTTCAGGGGACACCGGACACACGGGAGAGGAAAAAAAGCGGGCAGAGGCGCCGGAAAACGCGGTGGGAGAGGAAACGCTGGTCTGCACAAACACAAGTGGACGTGGACGGTAAAATACGACCCCTTCCACTTTGGACGCCACGGGTTCAAACGCCACCCCTCGCTGGTAAAACGTCCTGAGACGATAAACATAAAAGACCTGGCTGAGCTGGTCAGAAAACTCGGAACAAAAGAAATAAACCTCCATGAGATGGGGTACGAGAAACTCCTCGGGGCTGGAAAGATCAGCGAGCCCGTAAAAGTCATGGTCAAGGAAGCCTCTGCCAGGGCCGTTGAGAAGATAGAGAAAGCCGGTGGATCGGTGGTGCTGCTAGGTGAAAACACTGGAAACGGCGAAAAAGAAGAATGAAAAAAGGGTGAAAAACTAGAGGACAAACAATCAGTCGTCCTGGAGTGTTGAAACATGCCAGAGGATGAGGAAGTTCCCAGAAACCCGCAGGTCATAATACCCATAGTGGTGGTGTGGTCGCTTTTCCTGGGGGTGGCCTGGTACTGGAGACACATGAACACGGTATCTTTCGCAGTACTGGTTCTCGTGTCTCTCCCGTTTGTGGCGATAGCATATCTGGCCGCCTCCTATGCCGGTGAGGGCAGCAAGCTCTACGGCCTGAGATGCATAACCGACCGCCTCCCGGCTGTAAAAAGGCCAGAGGGCCACGTCCACTTCCGCACAAAGATGATGTGGACTATCCTCATCCTCATCCTCTATTACGTACTGACCAACGTTTTCATATACGGCCTGGACAAAAAAACGACCATAGACGTGTTTGAGTCCTACCGTGCCATACTGGCGGGCGCTCAGGGTTCTCTGATGCACCTGGGAATAGGCCCCATAGTCACGGGCAGCATAATAATGCAGCTTTTCACGGGCGCAAAGATTTTCAACCTGGACCTCTCAAAAGAGGACGACAAGGCAACATACCAGGGAGTGCAGAAACTCCTGGTCCTCATCATGATACTCGTTGAGGCCATCCCACAGGTCTATGGATACCTCCAGCCCTCTGCTACTTTTGTACAGAACATGAACAACGTCTGGGCAGGACACGGAGACGGGCTGGCAAAGAGCATAATAGTGGCACAACTCTTCGTTGGAAGCTACCTGGTTTTCCTGATGGACGAGGTCGTATCAAAGTGGGGGATAGGCTCCGGGATATCCCTTTTCATCGCCGCAGGGGTCAGCAGAGCAATTTTCACAGGGAGCCTGAACTGGATGCCCGTCAACACAGACGCCCCTCTGAGCATAAGAAACCCCCCCGCTGGAACCATACCCAAAACGATTTACATAGTGACCCACAGCTCGGCGTCCAGCCTGGCGAACGGTGGCATAGAGACCATTCTGCTCAGACCGCCCAACCCGCTCATCGCACTCATAGGGACAACGATCATATTCCTGGTTGTTGCGTACGCTGAGAGTGCCAGGGTTGAGCTCCCCCTGGCCCACGAGAGCGCCAGAGGAGCCAGAGGCAGGTATCCGATCAGGCTGATATACGCATCAAACATACCCGTCATACTCATGTCCGCCCTCCTGGCCAACATCAGCATGTTCTCATTGCTATTCTGGAGCCATCCCACGATGAGCAAGTTCCCGCTGCTGGGACACAACTGGATGCTCGGAGCCTATGAGCCGGGGAGCAGCCAGCCGGTGGCTGGACTGGCATGGTACCTGAACAGGCCGAGGGGGCTCTATGAGTGGCTGTTGCCCATGATAAGCCAGGCATACCGGGACGCATACCTCCACGGCCATGACATAGGCCAGCTCGTCGTCAAGCTAGTGGTATATGTCACAATAATGACGGTGGGGTCCATCCTGTTTGCCAAGTTCTGGATAGAAACGACCAACATGGGCCCGCGGGACGTGGCGAAACAGATACAGAACAGCGGGATGAGGATCCCGGGTTTCAGAAGGGACCCCCGGGTGCTGGAAAAAGTGCTGCAGAGATACATACCCGTTGTAACAGTCATCAGCGGTGCATTTGTGGGGCTCCTGGCAGCCGGTGCCAACCTGATAGGGACAGTGGGACAGACCAGCGGCACAGGCGTGCTGTTGACAGTTGGTATACTCATACGTCTCTATGAACAGATAGGCAAAGAGCAGGCAATGGAAATGCACCCGATACTCAGGAGCTTCTTCGGAGCAGAATAGCACCCACGGTAGCGACGGCTATGCACAGGTTTAAAACATGCGTGAATAAGGGAGAAATGGGAAATGGCCGATGGCGGAGGAAAAACCAGCGGGACAGGCGGAGGGACGCCGGGTTCTCAGCAGCAGGGCGGGAGCTTTTTCATGATATTCCTTTTCATGCTCACCCTCCTTGTGCTCTTTGACCGCAATACCCGGTACGCCCTGGGAGCTATGATGTCCGTTGTGATGTATCCCCTTATAGGCTTTGGGGGCAGATACCCGGTCTTGACCCTGACCCTGGGCGGGGTGCTGATGACCCTGATCTCCATCGTCGTGCGCCACCGGTTCACAAACTGGGTTAAGATGGCCGAGCTGGAGGAGATGAACAGAGAAGTGCAGAAGATGATAAAAGAGGCGAGGCTGAAGGGCAACAAGGCGAAAGAAGAAAAACTCATGGAACAGCAAAAAAAGATAGCCATGGAACAGATGCTCTATTCCACAGACCAGATGAAATCAACCTTCGCCACCATGCTCGTCATAATAGCGATCTTCACATGGCTGGCTGTCTTTGTGGCATCGTTGCCCAACAAAACATTTTCCACGCCCTGGGCCTCCAATGTATCCTTCCTGAGAGGCGGAGTGGTGCTTGGAATAGTCCCCATGTGGATATGGGTTTACTCTCTTGTAACCATCCCCCTGGGCCAGGTGATACAGAAAGTGCTAAAATCAGTAGAGTTCAAAAAGCGCCTCGCCGAGATTGAGAGCGAGGAAAACGGGGCCAAAAAAGAAAGCAAAAAGAGCGGGAAAGATGAGGGGGTGGAGGGTTGAGAATAACCATCTCCGGTCCCCCCGGTTCAGGGACAACCACGGCGGCGTATCTCCTCTCCGAAAAAACCGGTCTCCCGGTCTTCTCCGCCGGAGAGGAGTTCAGGAAAATGGCAAAAGAAAGGGGGGTTTCTCTGGCAGAGTTCACCAGAGAGGCTGAGATGGACCCTTCCATAGACAAAGACCTTGACCGCAGGATGGTTGAAATCGCCAGAAAAGAAGAAAACGCCATCCTTGAAGGACGGCTGGTTGGGGTTCTCACCCACCGAGAGGGGATAGACGCCTTCCGGGTGTATCTAACGGCCCCCGTGGAGGTCAGAGCCAGCCGGATAGCCCGGCGGGAAGGAAAAAGGGGAGGAGGGGACAAAGAAAAGGTGTACAGGGAGATGGTGGAAAGGGAAAACAGCGAAAAAAAACGGTACAAAGAGTTCTACAACATAGACGTGGAAGACATGCGCGTGTACGACATCGTCATAGACACAGAAAAAAACCCGCCTGAAAAAGTGGTTGACCTCATCCTCGCCGGTATCAGAGAAAAAAAGAAATGGACTCCAGACCTCACAGTCACGGAGAGAAACGCTACAGACAGCGGCCACCAACTGGGGGGATGACCGCTGCCAGGCCACAGACCAGAGGAGAGGCCAATAGAAGAGCATCTCAAATACGGCGTCGCGGTGGTGGACAAACCAGCAGGGCCAACAAGCCACCAGGTCTCGGCGTGGGTGAAACAGATACTCCGCACAGACCGGGGGGGACACGGGGGAACGCTGGACCCCGCAGTTACGGGCGTTCTGCCGGTTGCGGTTAACAACAGTCTGAGGGTGATACAGGTCCTTTTGCTCGGCCCCAAAGAGTACGTGGGCATAATACACTTCCACAGAGACATAACACAGCGAGAAGTTGAGATGGCCTTTAAAGAGTTCACGGGCGAAATATACCAGACACCCCCCCTCCGAAGCGCCGTGAAAAGAACCCTCCGGACGAGAAAAATCTACTCGCTGAAACTCCTGGAATTTGACGGCAGAAACGCACTCTTCAGAGTGCTGTGCGAGAGCGGGACATACATCAGAACCCTCTGCACGGACATAGGGGATGCGATGGGTGTGGGAGCACACATGGAAGCCCTCCGCCGCACCCGAACAGCGAACATAACAGAAGAACACGCTGTCAAACTTCACGACCTAAAAGACGCCTACGAGATATGGCAGGAAACAGGCGAAGACAGTTTTCTGAGAGAAGCAGTTAAACCCGTTGAGCTCATGGTCTCCCATCTCCCTGGCGTAGTGGTAAAAGACTCTGCCGTGGACGCCATCTGCCACGGAGCCCCCCTCGCCGCCCCAGGCCTATACGACGTCACAAAGGACTACAACGCCGGAGACACAATAGTTTTTTATACAAAAAAAGGAGAAGCAATAGCCATAGGAAAAGCCGAAATACCCAGCATAAAAGCCATAAAAAGAAAAGATGGAATAATCGCCACAACAGATAGACTCATAATGGACCCCGGCACATACCCCCCCGGGTGGAAAAAACATTAAAAACCCATAACACCTCCACCTCCACCGCCAAAACCCAAAAAACGATGCGAGGGCAGCCCTCAGAGGAAACTGCGTTTCCGCCTTGCCTCGGCTGTTGCCTCGGTAGTGGCTCCCTCACTGTTCAATCGGTGCTGAGGTAGCCCTCGTCGGAAAACCTATATGGTTTTCCGCCTTGCCTCGGCTGTTGCCTCGGTAGTGGCTCCCTCACTGTTCAATCGGTGCTGAGGTAGCCCTCGTCGGAAAACCTATATGGTTTTCCGCCTTGCCTCGGCTGTTGCCTCGGTAGTGGCTCCCTCACTGTTCAATCGGTGCTGAGGTAGCC
>Ga0190314_1000130_pt1 | contig 30312 bp, 42 predicted proteins | sample 4870071112_MG_FD_165055 | JGI IMG/M metagenome (GOLD analysis project Ga0190314, IMG submission 165055) | Hydrothermal vent sediment bacterial communities from Southern Trench, Guaymas Basin, Mexico - 4870-07-11-12_MG | ecosystem: Environmental > Aquatic > Marine > Hydrothermal vents > Sediment ...
GACCATTGACCGCCGACATTAGGTGCACGTGTAAAGTAAATCATTGTGTTTCTAGTAATCATACGAATATCACACCAATAGGAGTCACAATAGTTGTAAATCCAATGTGGTATTTTATCACGTAGGTAATAGATGTCGGGAATTTTATCATCGTGAATACCTCTAATAACTATGTATATTGTCATCTCTAACCCCGTTACAAACTCCGTAACGGGGTTTTATAAGCTTTACACCACTTGAGTTAAATACTAGAATACTATTCTAGTTATTGTGATTTTTGAAAAGTCTAAGTTGATTGAGGTTTGTAAAGTACATGCTAAACGTGAAGAATTTTGGAAAAAGGTTGAAACTTCTTTAGAAGTTATTAAAAGGTTTTATAAACCTGAAAGATCCTATGTTGCTTGTAGTGGTGGCAAGGATAGTTTAGCCTTAACACATTTAATTATTCATAATGTTGATCCTAATGTAATTGTTTTTCATTGGAATCACGGTAGATGGTATATTCCACGTTGGATTGAACGTGACATAATAGAATGTATTAAAGCAATTCCTGTTAAGAACTTGATTATTAAACGTTCTAGATATGGTGAAAACCCGAAATGTCGTGAATTATCAGCAATTAAACCAAGTTTTGGTCTTCGTGGAATGTATTCATTTATAAAGAATGTACTTGTTAAAGAAATGAGGATTGAAGTATGTTTTCTAGGTTTAAGAGCTGAAGAATCATGCATTAGGAAAAGAAGAACTAGAGAATATCATGAGTTTCATAAAGGTACAGGTACTACATTAGTTTATCCACTTCGTGATTGGACTTGGCTTGATGTTTGGACATACATAATAATTAACAATATTAAATACCCAAAGATTTACGACATATATGCTAAATACCTTGGTTATGATAAGGTTAGGCTTGTTACTTTCTTTGATAAAGAATTTGAAGGGATAGGTACATATTACCTAGATCAGGTAATTCTATGGAAATGGAAATTAAAGCCTTAACACATTTTGTAAAACCCGATAAGCTAGGTAAATACAAAGGTAAATGCATATTCTGTTACCAATTTACTGAACATGGTTTTAGTATTGATGAAATTCCTGATACGTTCACTGATTGGGATAAGGTATTAATATCTAGTAGTAATGTAGTTTGTGAATATTGTTTCAACTTCCTTAAGAATGAGAGTTTTAGGAAAAGAAATTGGATTATTTACAATAATCAAGTTCATTTCCTAAGGTCTAAGAAGGAAGTTCTTAGGTTTATTGAGTATCCTCCTAATCCACCATTTGCTATCTATGTCATTAAGCAGGGTAAGAAACATGGTTGGATTCAAATGATGTATAAAGGTGTTAACTACTCTAAGGAAGTTATTACAGTTGGTTTTGAAGATGAATTAATTACATTTAATAGACTTGAATTCCTGGAGTTTATTAAATTGCTTCAGGAAGCTAGGAAGAAAGGTGTTAAAAAAGATGACATTAGGATGTTAAACATTAATGTTATTCGTAAAGTAGGTCGTGAATTATTTGAAAAATTGAGAAGTTGGAGAGAATGGAATGAAGGTTTGTTTGAACTTGGTCTTGTAATTATTGATTAGTGTTGTTTCATAACAAATGCAAGTATTGCAATTACTGCAACTATTATTGCTATTATTAAAGCTATTTGCCAAAGTTCTAGTTTAATTGTTATTGCTTTAGGTAATGTTGTTTCTATTTTAATTTCCTTAAAGTCATGTACGTTATCAACAATATCCATAACATAGACAATACCTGTGTAATTACCAATTTTTGAAATGATACAACCCGTCAAGTTAATTACCTTAGTTGCATTACTATTAATGAATGTTTTTTCAATGTCACATAATTCATTATTTATGTATAGTTTGATAATTGCATAATCACTATGACCAACATTCTTAATCTTGATACTCAAACTCCATGATTTATTAGCATATACAGTTATTTTGTCAGGGACTTCAACTATTTCAAATTTTGGTGATTGTATAACTGTGTCAATGTCTATGCTTAAAACTGCAATGTTTATTCCAGTTGCATATGATTCAACAGGTAACTGAATTGTAAATGGTAAAATCTTCCTGATTAAACCAATGTGTATAGTCTCAACTAGAATATTTTTAACAATTTCACTAAGTGATTTAGTGATTTCAAAAACTTCAACACTACTAATGTTATTTTTAATGTCAATACCAAGAATAATCAAGTTGTTAAGAATTGTGATTTTTCTACCTATTGCAACACTTGACCAAACCTTAACATCAGTATTGAATTTAATTGCAATTGCACGTCTAATGGAATTACCTTCAATTGTAATTAACTCAATTTCGTTACTGCCTTCAGGTATGTTAAGTATAATAATTCTATTCATGTAGGATGTGACATAGAGTTGTTTAATGTTTGAGATTGTGAAGTACTTTGCGTTTCCTGTAGCTAGGTTAATAATTGCAATTCCCTTACCACTAATAGTAACTATTGCATGTGTATTGTTTAGAACATATAGCAATGGTTTTACGTATTCATTTGCAATTTCGTAAATAGTTACATCACCATTAACAACATTGATTTTTAATAAAATTGATTTTACGTAGTAGACATCTGAAGTATCACGGTAGTTGATGTGGTAAGTTGCAAGTACATGATCATTGTCAAGCTTTGTAACATCTACAACGCTAATGTAAAAGATTTTCGCAATATCAAAAACATCCTTAAGAATTTTAACAATATCAAAACTTGTAGTTTCATTTACGATTACAGACTCGTCACATACATAAACATCTTTACCATTAAGATAAACATACATACAGTCATAACTTGTTTCAACGGCCTTAGCTTTCGTATAGATTTTATTGTCTTGAATCTTCAAGTCAACGAGTTTAACTGGTCTTCCACATGCAATCCTAATCATATCATTTGAAATGACATAGACATTTCTAATAGGTGTACCACATAGGTCAATAATACCAGCATATAGAATATGCAATGACTTATTTAAAAGTATTGCAATTGGTCTAAACATATTGTTTATATACGCAATACCAACAACAACAATGTATTTATCACCAACATTCACAACACTGTGTACGAATGACGTAGAACCAACACCGTAAATACTATACTTGACTTCAGTTGCTGCAACAACATTAACAACAAGTGTCGTAAATACAGTAAGTGTAATTAACAACATTAAAATATTTACACGAGACATACGTACTTTAAAATGTAGAAACTATGTAATAAACTTGACTAATCGATAAACTAAACTGAAACTAACTCAGTAAAATCTATTTAGTTTTTAGTTGTTTTAGTTTTAGTAGTGTTCCTGTTTTTAAGATTTTGTTAATTCTATCATCATCACTATATACTGTGTGCCAAATATAGATATTTAATTTTTCATCTTTATCTACTTTAATCCATGTTGCTAATTTTAAAAATGGTTCAATTGCTTTACTAATTTCATAATCATACATATGTAATTCAAGAAGTGCTTTTTCAGCAACTTCATTAATCATTGTGTATGTACTTGCTCTATACTTAACAAATTTTTTATCAAAATTAACTACAAGATTTGTAATATAAATTTCAATATCTTCTTTCAACTCTTTCAAGTATGTTTTAAGTGATGTACATCGATTAGTTAATACTTGTGGTAAAAGTTCTTTAATTTTGTATGAACGTGTAAAAAAGTACTTAATTCTATTCAGTAACTTACCTGTTTCTTCAGCACCATGTTCAAAATGTGTAAAGACTAGAAACATTGAAAATCTTTTAAGTATAGATTCATTAGATTGAATACATAGTACTACATCAGGTGGTGCAAGATTTGGAAAACATGTATGATCAGGTACGTATGTACAAATTAAGTCTATGAATTTCTTGATAAACTTTGAGTAATTTACTACATATGCTTTAGTTAATACAATACTTGGGATAATACCAATGTAATTACAGTATTCACTTCTTGTGAAAAATTCAGACTTATCACATGGCGATTTAATACTAATCTTAACAATTCCCATGTTATGAAAATATGAAATATGTTTTAAATTTCTGTTACTCAATTACTAAAAACCATATACATCCATTAATTATTTAAATAACTTCATCAAGTACATTTACAATGTCTATTTCAAAAATTTTCAAGTATATACTTGCTTTACTTGGTATTTCATTTATATTAGCGTTTGTTTATGCAGTTGGTTTAAGTAAATGGATTCCAGGTAGTGGAAATTCATTTCTTGATAGTCTTGGTTGGATTTTCAAAGGAATTTCATATTATTGTTATTGTTTTTGGAGTGATATTGTTGATAAAATTGCAAATTGGTTAAAAACACAGACACCTGAAATAACAACACAAATGGTACAAACTATAGCTGGTACTTCAGGTAGTGTAGAAACACAAAATTTTCATGTGGAAAATGGTATTGTTTTGAAGATTAATGGTTCTAAGTATATTTGTTACCCTATTTCTTAACTAGTTTGTAATACATTATTGTTATTATTCCTGAAATGAATAGTAGTGTTAATGCTAACCAACATGGTATTTGCATGACTACGAATGTATTGTATAGTACATGGCTTATTATTGGTGCTATTGGATTAAGTGTTCTTGTGAAAATTGCAATAAATACTGCATTTGCAATTGCAATACTTGTAATTACCTGGTAAAGATCAATAGGAGGTAGGTTAATTCTAGTTAGTACATGTAGGTAAACAAATATGAAACTAATGAGAAAACTCATGTTATACATTCCAAATTCTTTGAAGTATATAAGTGGTAGTCTAAACATTATTTCTTCTACAATTGCAGCATATGTAAATAATAGTAGTGGTATTGTTGGTAATGTAGTTGCTATTACTTCAGGTTGTAAAATCGTGAGTATGAATTTACTAGTTAAGTAATGGTTTAGAAAATTTGCTTCTTCAATAGGTAATTTAATACCTGCGTATCCAAGTAGAAAACTTGTTAAACAAACTAGTGCATATGCACCTACTCCACCATGCCAACCATAGATTACAGCATCTGTATAGTTCATCTGTGGTAATTTACGTATACAGTACATGAATGATATGGGGAACATAAAACCAAGCATGTAAACTACAAGACTTGCATATTTGTTTTGTAAAACTGCTAGAAAAAGTACAATTATTCCAAACCAGACAAGTACATAAATAAGTCTACCACATGACTCAATTTCAATCCACATAAATTTATTAAGTCTAATAAAGAGGCAGGTAAGTACACCAATTACAATACTTGGAATAGCAGCTAAGTACCACTTATTCAAAACTTCAGGAATACCAAACCAAAAAGTTGCTGCATATGTAGTAACTGCAATTATGAGAATTAGAAAAACAGTTGCAAGACATTTACTCATTAACGTAATTTCTTCACGAACTAGAATAGACATGTTAATTAATTAAGAAGAGGGAGAAAAAGATAAACTTAATTTTAAGGAAAGAAAAAGAGAAAGATAGTTGTTTTAGAAGTATACGGTTATTGTTTTTCTTTTTCTAAATGCTGCTACAATAAGTACAATTATTACTATTAGTAATATGATTAGTAGTATGTATATACCGTATTGTGTAAAGAATTCACCAATTGAAGCAGCAGCTGCAGCTCCTGGTGATTTAACAATTATCTTAACAGTGTTACTACCTACACCACCAACGTATGCTTTACATCTCCATTCACCAGGTTTTGAAAATGCGTATTGTATTGGAATTACTTTTTCAATCTCACCTTTTTCAAATTTTACAGTAAATATTTTTTCAGGTGGTGTATAACCTGTCTCATGTATACACATTAATTTACCACCATATTCAATTGCTTTATCAGGTTTTTTATCAAGTTTAACAGTGACCCAGAATGTTATTGATTCATTAACAATTGCCTCTGTTTTCTCAACTTCTAAAGTTACTTCACTTACTTTTACAGGAGGTGGTGGTATTGGTAGTGTTAATGTAATTGATTTATCATCATCAAGTACAACATCTGTAGCTTTTTCAATTGGTATAGTATCTATTACTAAATATGCTCTAACATGGTAAGTTCCATAGTATGGATCAAGTTCAGCAATTCCATTACTATCAGTAATAGTTTTCATAACGTTTTCAACTTCAACATTTATACCAGGTGCAGGACTACCATCACTCCATGTTACAAGAATCTTTAATAATGCATTTACATCGATTGTAAATGCAGTGTAGTTATAATCAAATGGTACGTTAATAATGTATGTTCCTGTAGTTACTTTAGATACACCAATACCTGATTCTGATTTAACACTTCTATCAACACCATTCGGTTTCTTATCAGTAATAACAATGAATTTGTAGTAAGTGGCGGTCTTCTTGAAGGTTACTGTTGCACTTGCCTCAATAGGTACTACATGTGCAAGCGAAATATCGACTTCACCACCGCCGACGCCAGGTGCATATACTACTATGTGTGATGTTTCGTATACCTTGCTGTAGTATGCGTATGCGGTTGCATTAATGAATGGCATATCTTTAGTTGTATCAGTACTTACAACATTAACATCTTTGAACATGCCGACAGGTGTTGCATTAATATAAGCTTCCTTGTGACCTGTTGTATTTACAGTAGCTACGTAGTATGTCTCAAGTACAAAACTATGAACAATTGTATTTAATACAGCAACATTTACCCAAATACCCTCGCCTACATTATCTTTAAGACCATATACAGGTTTTGCAAGACTTGTTGATACGACAGGAGCAATCATACAAATGTAATCACCTTCAATCTTATATGTACCAGCATGACTTGAATATGCAATTGATGGAAATTCACTACCTGGTTCAATAACTGCTTTTGGTAACTTAACACATGCATTAACATTTCTAGTGTATACAATTACACTTTGTTTAACAGGTTCAATCCAATTATTTGAAGCAAGACTTGAATTTACAAATGCGTAAATTGTAATAACTGTACCATTCTTAATCTTACCATAGCTAATTTCATATATGTCATAACTTGAAATGGTATTGTTCTTCAAAATGTCGGTTAGGTTTTCAGGTTTCTTAATGATCTCAATGTAGCTAAAGTTGAAGTAGTAGCCTGTACCTGCACTGTTATAGACAGTTGATTTGTTGATAATACCTATTTCAATTGTTTCACCCTCAAGAACATCTACATAACTAATTTTAGTATGTACAATATCTGCACTTGATACAAACTTATCATAGTACGGCATGATAACTAGGTTAATACTTTCGGGAATTGTCATTGTTAACGTTACTGAACCTAAGTAACGTCCTGTTGCTGGCATTGTATCGGTGATGTTTAAGGCAATTCCTGAAGTAGTAATTGATTTACTGTTTTCACTAACTGCAGTATCTGTATATGATGTTACTAATGTAGTATTTAGATTAGCAACTATGCTATAACCACTTGGTGGACTTCCATATACTGGATACACAAGGAAGTAGCTAAAGTATTTGTTTGATCCACCTAAGATGTAGTATGGCTCGGTGAATAAGTCGAATTTGTAAATTGCATGTGTTTCGTTGAATGTTAAACTTACATCAGTTGGGTAATAAATTTCAATTCCTATAGATGTTGCATTTGGTGGATCTACACTTACTGTACATTCTATGTATTGACTTGGTGGACTTGGAATAGTTAATTCAAGTTTTGCATATGCAGTTGAACCACCTGATACATCAATTGTTATTGATGGTTTATTAAGACAGTCTATACTAACTGTTGCAGATGCGGTTGAACTACCTGGATTAGTAACACCAACTATAACATATGCCTTTGGGTAACTAATAAATGCAATACCTATACTACCAGTTGCACTAAAAGTCTCATTACTACTCAAAACCTTAACACTAGTACTAAACGTCTTAGTGTACTCAATTGCATGTGCATGAACAATAAGTGTAGCAACTAATGCAAAAGCAATAACTATTGCTAATGTAGTTAATCTAGACAACATACAAATTTGATTTGAATAGAGAAACTTAAAAACTTGATTTTCACATTTTCAACTCCTAACAACCCTATACTCAATAAGACCAAGATCTCTTAAAACATCAAGAACACCAATAATCTTACCATAATTCATTCTCCTTAACTTGTCGGCAATTTTATCAAGTAAATGTGTATGTGCTTTTACCTTAATCCTGATAATACCTAAGATAGGATCAACAAATTCAAAAATTTCTTCTTTAACTTCTTCAAAAAACTTCAACTTCTCCTCAAGACTTTTAATCTTAGCTTTTAAACTATCGTTAATACTTTCAAGTCTTGTTAATTCAGCTTCTAGTTCTTGAATTCTATTTCTCAAGTTTTCTACCTGATTTTCAAGAAGTTCTTTTTCACGTTGAATTATCTCTAGTTTTTTCTGATAACTTGTGTATTTATCTAGTATTTCAGGTATTTGATTAGGATTAAATTTTATCTTATCTTCTAATAGTTCTTTAGCATGTTTTAAATACCATTCAGCAAGTGGTTTAAGAAGATGTGAAAGAACACCACCTGTGTATTTTTGTGCAAGTTTTTGAAATGTTTCAAATCCTTCATCACCAACAAATACACTAACTGCTTTTCTAGGTTTTTCATGAAGTTTATATGCATATCTACCTGGATATTCAATTACTTGACCATTCTCAAGTTCAACAATTACTTTTTTTGCTTTCATTGACTAATGTAGACGTAGGCGATATAAATTTCAATCTAACGAATTATTCGAATTTATTCAACTTATTCAAGATTGTAAATTCCAACATTCAATCTAACATAACATTCTAGAAACATGCGAAGTATTGAAACTCTAATTCTATTCCTGCCCCTACGGGGGTTATTTTGATTTTGTAAATGATTTGTTTTTTAAACTTTTGATTCAGTTTCTTCGTAATGCCTATTAGACGTTATTTCACTATTTTAAATGTTGAAAGTGAGGTTTTCGGGTATTTCTATAAGCTTGCTTTTTGGGATATTACAAGACCTGATGATAAGATTGACAATATCTACGTTAAGAAAGTGAAAGTTCTTGAATCTAACGATCCTAAATTGTATGGTGTTAAGGAGATTTACATTGAGCATACTAATCTTGTTCATGCATGTCAAAACATGAGGCATGTTTATTCAAGTTTTTGGACTGGTAAGGAGGTTTACTATGGTCGTGGTTATTTAATTAAGAGTTTTGGTAATATTTACAGAATTTTTCCTGAAGTTTCACCAGTTTCAACCTATAGAATCTTTGTTGATATTGGTTATTCAAGTGTTGATGTTGTTTATGTACCTAATATTCACGATCCTAAATACATTATTCCAATTTATTCAACAGGTGAGTTAAAGGATTTAGCAGGTAGGATATGTGTAATTAGGTTCGATGGTTCTAGAATTGAGCGTTTTACATTACTTAACCTTAAACAGGATGTTCATGGTGTTAAACCACTTCCAATAAATTTAGAAGTTGTTTCGGGTAGACTTGTTAGAAGTGGTGAAGAAGCTGAAATACCTATTTTAAAATATGTACCTGGTTATTATCGTGAAATTATTGAATCTATTGAACGTGGTGCTCGTGCAATTACCTATTTCGAACTTTACAATATCCCAGTTACAGAACCTGATGTCCATGATTTACTTGCTGGTGCAAGGTATTATCGTGAATGGGTTGAAAAACTAGTTAATAGATTTGAAAAACTTCGTGATTATTTACACAGTATGTACATTAGAACTCAACATCTTGAAATTGGACGTACACTGAGAATAATTGATGAAATTTTCAAAGAAATTGAAGAAGAAATTGACTTAAAGCCAATACTTGAACGTATTAAAAGAAAAGGAACTTCATAGCTTTTTTCCTTCTTTTTGAAATTTTTGATAAATTTCTCTTAGTAAATTCTCATATTTTCTAATGTAGTCATTGATAGCGTCTCTAATCATGTCACGTATTGTCTGTAGGAATTTTGGATGATTTTCATCAATTCCATACAATATCCTAGCAAGTGTTTTAAGTGAGTTAAACTGTTGTTCATCTATGTAAATTGTAAATTGAGGCATCTAATTTAATAATTCGAAATTAGTATTTTTAAGCTGTTATTTCAAGTTTGCTTAACCGAATTTGTTGAAAAACTGAAAAATTTAAATACATTTACCTGTTTCTTTAAATCGTATGGTTTACGAAGGTGTTAGAGAACTTCAACCAACTATTGAAAATAGAGAATTACTTGAAATGATTGCACGTGATTATAGTGCTACATATGCAAGAAACTTAGGTGCATTCCTAGTTAAGTTATTTGGTAGAGATGATATTGAGAGAGATTTTGGATCTATTGAAAACTTTATTAGACAAACAGAAACATCTGGTTATAAATGGTTTGTTGAGGAATGGCCAGGTGCTTACTATCGTGGTTTAGTTGCTGCAATTAAAGCACATGCAAGAGGTGCATAAACGAATTAAGTGAGTTAAAATGTTAAAATTTGTTGAAAGTAAATTAAAGGAAAATCCTGAGGGGTTTAAAGAAGTATCTAGTTTAAGGATTGAAATTAGGGGTAATAAAATACTTGTAAATGGTAAAGAACTAGATGATGATTATTTACTAATTAGAAGACGAGGTAAGTATGTAGATGTAACAAGTGGTAAATCACTTAGTGAAGCACTTGATAAACTTTCAAAAATTGCCTAGTTTCTTCAATCTTTCTTTACCTTCTTTTCAGGTATTTTCAAAACTATTTCAATTAGTTTGTACTTTAAGACATCTATTAAGTCTTCAGGATCTATCTTGATCCTACAAATTATATAGTTATTACTAATCTTGACTATGTTTAAAACTGAATTTCCACATAATGTAGTAATTTCTTGATATATATGTCTATGAAATAAACTTCCTCTAAAACATGTAGTTCTTAATTTAATTGCGTAGAATATTTTAAGTAGTTCTTTCCAAATTTCATCACTTACTTCAATTACTTCATGTTCACATAATTTATCTGGACATGCAGTACTGTAGATGTGAAATATCTTGATTATTTTTGGTTTCATCATGTGTATATACTAGATATATAATTATATATTTGTAACTACTAACTAGATGTATCGAATTTGGTTATGTAGCATAGTTATAGTAAATTCTCAGAAGAATCTCACGGATTCTGTAAAATGTCTTGAGTGCTGATTCGTAACTCCATGATTTAATGCATTTACCGTCAAATACTAGTGAAAGTAGTGCATGTATGTACTCTAGTTCCTTCAGGTATGGTGGTATTACAGTTATTTGCTGTATTTTCAAGCCCTTAGCTTCTGGTTTAAACTCAATTGTCTTTGCTTTCTTAATAAGTGATTCTAGAAATGTTAATAGTGCTTGAAAAGCAAGTACCTCATTTTCATTCTCGAAGCATAGAACCTTCAATACTGCATATTTTCTAACGATAGCAACTGGGCCAGTAAATACACGTATTTTACCTTCTTCTCTATCCCTAAGGTATTTCAGGTAGAAGTCGTAGTGTTTAAATATTGACTTATCCATCTTTTGCTTAATTCTACAAATGAAGTAATCGATTAGTCTTCTGAAGAAAATAATTCTATTCATGAAATCGACCTCGTGTAAATAACGGTATTTAATAGTACCGCCTTCTTCAACAGGTATTTTAAATCGCTCAAGGTACTTAAGTACAGATTCTTGATATGTTTTGATAATGTCTTGACAATATTCAATATCAATACCTACTTCAGGTGGTGTAGGTGTTTTCTCAATTTCTTCAATGGTTTTTTCAAGTTCTTCCTCTATAAAACTTTCAAGTTCTTCTGTTTTTGGAAGTTTAATTGTTTTCAGGTCTTGTTCTTGTTTTCTATCAATTATTTCACGTGGTATTACATTACTATTAACTATTTCAAAATGTGCAATATATTCCTGATTGAATTTAGGTATTTTAAAAACTACGTAAATTTCATTGTCTATATGTCTATACTCAATTATTTGAATATCTGTATGGTACATTCTTTTCAGGAAATTCTCAATTTCATGTCTATAACTCATGTTTTTAATAATCTACAACAATTATTTAAATATGAATTTTGAGGAAAGACGTAGGTATAGGATTGAAATTCTTGAAGTTGTTAAGACTAGTATTTGTCGTGAGTTTTCACGTAGTGATGTTGCTAAACGTGCAATTGCACTTGATTCAGTAGTTAGAACAATACTCACACCTTTATTACTTAATGCTGTTGGTGATATTGAATGTAATGAAGATTGTCTACGTGAATTCCTAAACAAACTTGTTGAAGTAAAGTACGCATTGTATGATTGTTTAGGTGTTAATGAATCTATGCTTAAATCAAGCGTCATACCAATTACACGTGAAATACTTTTGAAATATGGTAAAGAAGTTCAGGAAATTAAGAAACGACTTGAGGAATTTATTAAACTACGTGAAGAAGTTGAGAAAAGGTGAATTAAATGAGTATTCTACTTGATAAAGAGAAGCTTAAGGAAATTGAAAAAATTGATGATGTTATTAAAAAACTTAAACAGGAGCTTTACATTGCTGAGTCTAAGTATGTACTTACTTGGTTAACTCATCAGGTTTGGAATGTTAATGGTAATAATATTGATGATGTTTTGAAAAATCTTATGAAGTTTAGAAATACTATTAGGGAATTTAATCCTGATGATTTAGAAAATGAACTTAATAAGATTAAGGGTTTTGTTGATGAAATTGTTAAGCAGGGTGAAGTTAAACTTACACAAACTATCTACCCAGGTATTAGATCGTATGAAGGTTATTACAGGAGTGGTGGTAGGGGTAGAGGTAGAAGAAGTAGTGAGGTAGAAGAAGTTTGTGGTGGTTGTTTATAGTTTTGAAAGGGGTTTCCATGTTTAAAATGTACTAATTGAAATATTTCTTATTTTTTCTCTACTTGGTTTTATTTTTGAAAGTGTTTTAATCAATGACTCTAATCTCTCGGGTTCGATATTCCTTGGGAGATATAATTCAATGCCAAGTCGTTCATGTTTTAGAAGTATTACATCACTTGGTGTTAATGTTTCTTCTTCACCAGATATTGTTAAAGCTAATCCACGTAATTTACCTTCTTCAGGCATGTGAAGTTTTTAACACAGGTTGTTAAAAGATTTTTCAGTATGTCAAATATTGAGGTTGTTCAAATTCCACTTTGTGTAATTTACCTTCCTTTTGAAGATCCTGTTTGTCAAAGATTTTGGACGTATGTACGTAATAGACATCGTGCACTTCTAAATGCAATTAGAAGATTTTGTTTCTTTGTTACAACACGTGAAGAACTTGAAAGACTTTTTCCTGAGATTTACCTACAGGTTTATGAACTTGATTTTGATTACTATACACTTGAGTCTATTGTTAAGATTTCATATCCATTTATTTGGCTTAAGCATTTTGGTGTTAAACCATTGATTTTTATTCGTGGTGATGATCATGAATTTAGTTTAAAATGTGAAGAACTTCTACACTTGATTTACCTAAATGCTATGCATGAGGGAATTTATAGACCGAGGTAATCAAATTTATTAATTTACTTGTTTCAAATTTGTTTTGTAATATGGTTAGTCTATACAAAGCATTAGAGGTTTTGTATAGGATTTTACTATATGGTTTTTTACCGTATGTAATGTGGCTTAACTATGGACTTTCACTTGAACAAGTATTGACTATTTTAGCAACAGTTTTTGTAATGGATACGTTTTGTGAGGCATGTGGTTGGGTTGTGTATAGGAGTGGTGAATTTCATGTTATTAAAGGTTTGTTTAGTGCATACATGTTTACTGCTGTTCTTGTACTTACTGCTTTATTACTTAACTTAGATATTTCATTTATTTACTTACCAATAATTGCAGTACTTGGAGTTGTTGCTTTTTTATTCAGTAGTAGGAATAGAATATTTAATCCATTTGGTTTTACAGCTATGACATTTCTAACACTTACTGTACTACTTGCAACGTTGTTAACACCTGCATATGCATTTTTACCATTTGTATTTGGTATATTATCGTTCATATTAATACGTAGAGGATTTGAGGAAGCAAATATTGGGTTTTTGTATAGAATAGGTATGTACATTAGGCTTGGTTTATCTCTCATAATTACTGTATTCCTGGCAATTATATTCTTTAAAGAAATGTTTGCATATTTACTAAGTCATTCAATGTTTATTTTCAAAGATTGTGATCTAAGTGTTATACCAAGTATTTTCCTATATAATTCATTAATTGCTAGTTTTGAAGAATTTATTGGACGTGGATTTATACCATTTGTAAGTGCTGGACTATGTAGTTACGTATTTTCAAGTCTACACATTCCAAAGTTGATTACCATTGGTTTTACTGAACTTGATACTATAATGCATGCACATGGTTTTTCAACATTTTCAACAATATACACATTGTTATGTAGTATAACCTGGATTTGCTTAGGTACTATGCTATTTGTTGAAACTTGGAGAAAATCAGGTTTACTTGGTTCAATACTTGTTCATGCTATTGTAAATACTGTTATCTTCATGATAGCACTTGGTATGACACATATCGTAATGATATTAACAATTGTATTAATGATAATGCACTACATATGGGGTAGGAAAACAGGATTCAAAACATAACACCATTTTCAAAACAGGAAATCCATTCTCATTTCTCTTCAACTTCCTGAACAGTCATGTGAATATACTAAATATATTAATATACTAGTTTTTACTAGTTAGGAAAATAAAGTTTGGTTATGATTATTTTGAAAAGAGAATTAAAGAGAAAATGTTTCAACTGTTTAATACGGGGGTATTACTACTCGTTAACATGGTATTTTCTCTTTTGAAAATTTGTTTTGATGAAAAAAGAAGTATTTTTATTATTGGTTTTATAAGTCGTGGTTTATAGGTATAGTGCCCAGATGGTATATGCTATGAATAATGTTATTAATGCAATGGCTGTACCTGGTTTAATTTCCCATTTGCTTAACCATAGTGGTAACATGAATATGAATGGTACTGTAGCGACGTAAATTAACTCAGGTAGTGTTAGTTGTAAAGTACCTCCAAATAAAAGGGCGAATCCTGGTACTTCTGTGTAGTCATGTATGACGCATGACCATAATTCACCAATTGCTTCATCTACTTCGCCTTTTTCTCTTAATACACCTGCGTAGATGGCGTCTGGTAGTGATGTGAGGTATGCATTTGCTATACCTACCCATGATTGTGGTAATAATTCACACATTGATTCTAGGAAACTAGCGTAGGTAAAGCACATGTATGTAAAGGATATGATTGAAGCAATCCATGTAATAACAGTTGCAACTAGTTCAACACGTGAAAGTTGTGGTTTAAAGAATCCTTCACCTAAAGATGCCCAAAGTGTTACACCTATACAAATTGCAATAAGTACAACACCAAGCCATGTACCATGTACAACAAATATTCCATTTTGTTTACTGAATATGAAAGCTAGTATTAACGGTAAAGCAACTACTTTAGCAATTGCTAAGCTCTTAGTTAATTGATGTCTAAAACCTAAAATAACAAGAACGAGACCAAGATCAAACACAGCACTACCTGCAAACGTTAATGCTCCAGCAAGTGGATAACCTGCTCTAGCTAATTGAATAGCACTTATTGTTTCAGGTAGTGTTGTTAACCAAGGAATTAAGAAAATATTTACGAAACGTGTTGTACCGAGTTGCTCGGTTGTTGATTGTATTGAGTATGAAAGTGCCCAAAGTGCAAAGACGAGTGTTATAAATTGTGCAAATACTGTAAGTGGTACTTCACCAATTGTAAATAATGTAAATGTTGCTAATGTTAATGCTAATGCAAGTGGTGTTGGTAATGTCCTGTAGGTTAACATACGCAAGAAATTGTAACTAAATTAGCTATAAATTTGATTGACTCAATCAAATTTTTATGCTTAGTCTTAACTAATTTCTATATGACTTGGCAAAAGATAATACCAGCATTTGCATTTCTAATACTTGGTTTTTTCATGTGGGTAATGTCAATGAATTGGAGTTTTGAAATTGCTAAAGGTATTGAGGTTTTGAAGTTTAGTCAAAAAAGTGGTAATGCATATTGTGTTAATGCTAATGGTGATAAGTCGTTCTTAATGACTGTAAGGGTTAATGAACCTGTTGAGTTACGTTCTGTAAATCCTATGTTTGATGTTAGTAACTCAATAATTAGTAATGTAAAGGTTATCGTGTGTAAAGTAGGTACGGGTAAATGTAGTAAACATCACTTACCAATTATTGTCTTGAAGCCTGGTACATACGATATTTACGTATCGGGTTTTGGCACATTTTGTTTCAAAATCTACAAAGTTTCATAGGTTTTACACAAGGTAAATATTAAATCAATTTTCTTCTCTTTTCAACATAGTGACTAAGGTTAAGATATTTTTTAGAGGTCGTGAATTTGAAGTTCTTACACCACGTACTTATTGGTCTGCATGTGGTGTTACTAAACATGATGTTTCACTCTATATCAAGTACATACTATGTAAGCTTATACAAGCTAAGGTAAATCAAGTAGCTCCTGTTGATATTGTTTTACTTCTAGATGATTTATTCTTTATTGAGAAATGTAGTGAAAACAAAAGGAATTGTAGGAAAACACTTGCACATGACTTAATCACAATATTCACAACAATATTCAAATCTAAAAAGTTGTACAATGGAATGGGTATTCCAAGTACGAGAATGATTGTAAAAGTGATTAAGAGTTTGCAGAAGGAGATTGAGGAGTTGGGTATTGAGAATGTGTTAAGGAAGTATTTAAGTCCTGAAGAGAAGTCTTAGTGCTTTTACTGTTAGTGATAGTGAAGTTATTTTTCCTGTTTTTCTTCTGAATATTAACACTATTGTTAGTATGGTAATTGCAAGTACTAGGATTGTTATTGTAAGTGTTGTATAGTCAATTTTGAATTTGGGAATTTTCCTCGGTGTTACTAATTCACTAACTGTGAATGTAATTACATTACTTTGTGTACTATCAACAATTACATAACATGTGTATGTTCCGGTTTCTAAGGTCTCTTCAAAAATTACTGTAAATACTTGATGTTTTGTATATACTTCTCTTTGTTGAATAATTTTACCATTGCAAATTAATTTTGTAACATAACTCATTTCTATTCTTGGTTTTCTATCAAGTACAACTGTTATTCTAAACTTAACATTATTATCATATTTTTCATATGTTAATTCTATTTTTACGGGTATTGGAGTTATGATACGTCCATAATCGATTAATAGTGTATGTGTTGATCCATGTGACTTTATGAAGATTAGGTTGTTGATAGGGTCATAAAACCAACAATTTACACAATTCACATACGCGTCCCTACCAAATACACGTGCTAGTGAATAATTATCGAGTTGTACATCTGTTGGTGGTGTACCTAGTCCTGAAATTACAATTTCAAATACGTTACCAGGAACTGCATCAATAATTGCATACAGTTTATAATTATTGTAAAGTTGATGAATAGTTAAATTACAATTCTTTACGCCTACGTAAAAATCTTTGATTATTATGGGGTTTGGATGATCGCATGTACATGCGTTGTAGAAATGTAACATTTCGCCAAAGAGTATCCAATTAATCCATTTGAAATGTGTACCGTTTGTATGTAGGTATAGTTTTGTACTGAATGTAATGTAGAAATTATTTGTTTCAAATTCTAGATATGGTGTATAGACATACCAATCAAGTGTATAAGCAATTGAGAATAATACAGGTATAATTATGAAAATTGTAAGTAATGTAGTTAATGATTTTAACACATTTAGTAATGCAATACGTTAATTTTAAATTTAATCATCTCTTAATTATAAGATTAAATTTTATGAATCAAGTTTAAAACCTTGTTTCTAATTTAATAAAACTTGAATGAGTCTTGACAAGTTAAGAAAATTACTTAACTCAAGTAGGTTAAGTAGACGTGAACTTATACAACTAGGTTTACTAGCGAGTGCACTTGGTTTAGGAACATATGCACTATCGAAAACACCACTAGTACAAACATTAATGCCACGTGAGGAAGTTGATTTGGAGGTTACTGAATACTCCTATTATAAGCCATTTGATGTTTTGGTGTTTAGGGATGGGCCTTACGCAGTTGCTATTGATAGAAAGGGAAAGATCATTGACAAAGACACAGACCATGCAGAGGTGATACAGAAAGCGATAGATTATTTACCCGAAGGGGGAAAGCTCTTCATCAAAGGCGGGTTGTATGTATTATTGAGAGCGATAGATATAGATAAACCTATTATCGTAGATGGTGAATACCCAACTTTGCAGCTAGCTGTAGGTGTCAGAGATAATGTCATACACGTTCATGACACAGAGAACGTTATTATAAGTCACATCATAGTGGACGGAAAGTATCCCGAGAACCCCAAACAAGGATCTGCTGGTTATCCAGACGAAACGCTACAGAACGGCATTCAGCTGACTAATGTAAAGAACTCTTTGATAGAGAAGGTAATAGTTAGGAACTGTCCGTGGAACCTAATACAGATCTACGAAGGCTGTGAAAACGTTGTAGTTAGGGACTCATATGGTGAAAACGCTGGTTGGCACGGTTTTCAGGTCTGGCGGGGGAACTACTCGGGCTTTATAAACTGTCGATGTAAGGGAGTAGCATCAGGTCAACATAGTCCTTTCGCGTTGGAGGAAACTATTGGTTCATTCGTAATAGGTTGTATATCAATTATAGATGGTAGAGGTTATGATGGTATAGGACTCTACATCTGGCCAGCTCACTGCATCGTGAAGTACAACAAGATAATCGATACGAATGGTAGCGGAATAGGCATAAGGGTTTATGGCGATAACCATATAATCGAAGGAAACTACATCTACAAGACTAAGAAGGGCATCGTAGTTTGTCCCAGTATTGATGCTGATAGGCACTACATTGTTATTCGTAACAACAAGATAGTTAATCCGTATGAGCACGGTATCCTGGTCTATCACCAGAAGTCAACACGTCGTGTTAGAGCGATATTAATTGGAAACTTCATCTATCGTGGAGGGGCGCAGACGGAAGACCCATCCATAGAAGTACAAGAATCTACAAGAGAAAACGTAATTATTGGCAACACTATTTACGAGTCTTGTGGACATGGTATAGTAATCAAGGGTCTGGGTACGAGATGTATAGCCAATACTATCTTGTCTGTAGATCAACACAATAAGGGAGCTTACGATGGTATTCACATTAATGCTGATCACGTGTTAGTTCTCGGTAATCAAGTTCTGAATATAAATGGATTTACATGTAGATACGGTATACACATCGCTGGAGGTAGCAAGAATGTAGTGTTATTGAACAAGATTGATGGATATTCCGCACCTATTATCAACAATGGAGTTAACACGAATATAAAACATAATATTGGATACGTAACTGAGAACTCTGGTGTTGCTGTACTTAGTGGTGATGGTTCTGCAACTGAGTTTGTTCTTGGTGAACATGGTCTTGATGTTGAAGTGACTGATCCAACTAAGGTTATTGTTAAGTGTACACCAGCTAGTCCAGATGCTATTGCTGCTAGTCCTGTTGTTTGTTACCTTAGTGATGAGGATGCTGATGGTGTATATGAAAGTATTAGAGCAAAATTTGCAAATGCACCAGCAAGTGGAACAGATAATGTTAAAGTCGTTTGGGAAGTAGAATACATTGGTTAAATTGTTTGTTTTTTCTATCTTTTCCTAATCCATTTAATTACTAGTACCGTAATTACCACTATTATTAATATCATTGTTAATGCTAGTGCAATTAATTGCCAATTTATTTCAATGCCTGTTGTTACCTCTAGGTTTATATTAGCTAATTTTGATTCACCTGTTTCAACATTTATTACCTTAATGTAGTATGTGTAAATTGCTGGTTTACTTGGTGCAGTAAGTGTAAACTCAATTTTCTTTTCTTCACCTGGTTCAAAAACTTCTTCTTTTTCTTTCACAACGTTTTTATCATAATCTAAGAGTTGTATTTTTGCTTTTCCTGTTGCATTACCTACATTCTTTATCTTTACCCAAATTGTAAATTGTTTACCTGGTTGCACAATTATCTTTTTTGGATAATCAACTATTGTAAAGTTTGGAATTAGTTTCATTTTCAAGACTTTGAATTTTAACGTAGTTGCATAACTTGTTGGTGTTTCTGGTGGTACAATAACAGTTATTGAATATGGGTATGTTTGTTTTATAGTCTCTATACTAGTTTCTTCAACTGTTGTTACAAATAACCAAAATGTATCAGTACTTGATTTATATGCTGTAAATCCTGTTACATCACTTGTGAAATCTATTGTGAATTCACTAATTCTTTCAAAATCTCTATAAAACCTAATTATTAACTTGTCTCTATCTTCAGGTCTTAGAATAGCTAGTTTATATTCTTCACCATCTACTTTAAATACTCCTACGTATATTGATGATGTGCTCTCAACATATTCACAATTCCATTCATCTAAATCACTAGATGTAAAGTTTATGTAAGCACAACCAGGTGGTTCATAGTTTTTCTTGCCGTAGATCATGCAAAATTCTTCCTTATCAACATCGTACATTATGAAAAATGTATAATTTTCATACTCACAGACATAGGCTGGTTTAAACTTTTTAGATGAACCACATGGATGTAATTCATCAACTAATTTAATACCTGGTATTTCAATACAGTAAGTAATTGAAATTGTTGTTAAAACTATTGCAAGTATTAAAACAAGATACGTTGATAAAACTATTTGTCTCAACATATTGAGTAATGTATATTACCTACATAAAAATTTGATTAAACGTGAGTAATAATATGTTGGTTTACTCTGGGCAGATAAAATATTCATCATATCCATGTGGATAATCTATTACAAAATATTCATTTCCATTACCATCTACGCATCTAATTAAGTATACGGGAACTACAGCTTTAAAACCAGGTGGTTGTATATATGCTCCTGTTTTTGCAAATCCCCAAATTCTAGCTTTCCATTTCAACAATCGTTGAATTTTCTCTTCAATATGTTTGGGAATGGGTTTACCAAATGGATTATCGTACATTAGTAAAAGTTCATCTATCCAATTAAGTTCAGGAATTAAATTCATGTTTAGTAATTTCCTGTAGTAGTTTATTAATTTGTTCCTCATTTCTAATCCTGTATATTTTTTCTAGGAAAGTTGCAAGATCGTCTATGTCTAATGTACGTATTATCTCGTATAACATTCTGTTTCTACTATCTAACACATCTATGACGTAGATTTTACCTCGTGCACATTTTTTCCAAATCTTAATGAGTTTAAGATCAACAAGTTTCTCGAGTATATTCCTAATTCTTGAGTTTAATACACGGGGACTGATTTTCAAGTTGTGAAGTGTTAAAATTGTGTTTGTTATGTGGCGTGGTGTAAAGGAAGTAATTGTACCTTTATTGTTAATGACTTTTGTTTTGAAGTAATTTGCAATTGCTTTATAGATTAACTTATCATTCACTAATTGAATAATGCATAAACTAATTAATAAACTTAAGCAATAAATACGATAAGTGATGAAATTCTTTACCGCGGAGTTGAATGAAGAACTACCATATCACTGATGTTCATGTTCCCACTGTGGGAATGTGGCAGTAGTTATAGTATACTATACTACATTTTCCCGCGGTGGGATTATGGTTTTATACATGTCATTTCTCAGGTAAGATATTTGTTAGTTTTTTATTTACTTGAGTTGAATATTGATGTAATGAGTATTAGTAGGACTATTAAGTTAAGTAATTTTATTGGTCAGGTAGTTATTTGTCCTAAATGTGGAAAACCTGGTATTTTAGCTATTGTTAAGAAGAAACGAAAGTATAAAAATCGTGTTTATGAATATGAATATGTTGTTGTTAGACATGCAAATACAAATCATCATCTTGGTAAATTAGATGAAGATATAATTAAAACTCTTGAGAAGTTGAAAGTTATTGAAATATAGTTTCTTGAAATATCTCTAGTTTATTTAAGAGTTAATTTTTCTAAACATGTTCGCGGGAAAATATTAATGAGTGAAGAAAAGAAGATCTTTAAGATAAGAGATTTAATTTTTAGACCTAGTGAAATTATTGAACATGTTCTTAAGTACGGTAAAGCAATTGTTAAAGAACCTGGTTATATGTTAAAACTTGTTAAGAAAGGTGATAAAGTCTTGATGTATACTAAAATTAAAGTTGTTCTTAAAGATCCAAGAGCTATTAATTTTGTCAAGACTTTTAAAACACCTTTTGTAAAAGTTTATTACATTAGTTTAAAACTTCGTAATGTTAGAAGAAATTCAAATGTTGAAGCTTTTAGAAAATGGTTTGATAAAAAAGCACAAGAGTTAATAGATAGAGGTATTCTCATTAAATTAGTTCCAAAAGGTAAAATCTACATGTGTATAGAACCTGAACCATGTAAAGAATTTATAGATGAGGTAAATGATAAGATAATAAACTATTACAAAGTTGAAAATGATGTTAAATTCACATATATAGAATCATTAACAAGTATAGAAACAGTTTACCAATACCTATAACATAAACTTCTTTAAAGAAACAAAACTTCAACTCCATAAGATCTTTTTCTCATACCTTCTCAAATTCCCACAGTGGGAACATTACTATATACTATAGCTACTGTCTAAATCCCACCGTGGGAATAAGAACATTAACAAACCATTGTCCCCCGGCGAGACAATAGTAATAACTTAAAAATCAATGTCTCGAGAAGAGACAAAGACAAGTATACTAATACTACTGTCTTATGTCCCTCAGCGGGACAATGACAAGTAATTTCCCAGGTCATTGTCTCGTAGAGAGACAATATTTAGTATACTACAGTAGTTAGTATATGTCCCCTGACGGGACAATGATCATGTAGTTTAACAAATACTGAGATATTAGGGTTAGTTTGTCTTTGACTTGTAGTGAAGATTAGAATTGGTGTTGAAGATAATAAGAGGCATATGGATAGGGTTTGGATAATCATAGTTATTGATATGTCTAGGAATAAGGCACGTACATTACTCAAGTGTTTTAACAATGACGTTAATGAACTTAGGAAATACATTGAACGTAAGTTAATTGAAAAACTTAGTCAATGTATTTAAGAAAGAAAAGAAAGATTTTGAATATTTTTAGGTTTTTAAGTGTTTATTATTCAATTGCTTCTTCTGTTTTACCTATTGCTTTTCTAACGGTCTTACCGTTGGGACATTTAAAGAGTCCTATGATTACTCCTTTTCTTCCTCTTGGTGCAAGTACCCAAGCCTTAACAGGTTTTAACTTAACTACTTCACCATCACATTCAACATCATATTCACGTTCTAGATATGGTGTTAAATCTATTGCCATACCAATCGATTTTACCATATATGGCATTGTATATATAGTCAACGTTTGAAAACTGGGACTGAAGATTTCTCTTTATTTCTCTTTTGAAAATATTCAAAACGTATAGCGTATAAGCTCGTATGTGAAATACTCTAATGAGTTTACTCATAGAGATTGAGAATTTTATCGAAAATAAGGTTAGGAAACATAGTCAATTTACATTAATGTTATTAACAAATAATGAACATGACTTGATTTGTCTATACGTACAGGAAGATCAGGATAAGCTATGTAGGAAGATTAAACCACAGGAATTCACAATTGTTATAAATGCAATAAACGCATTAATACATAATAAGTACAGGAATTTCCTAATACATGAAATTAACTACTAACCATACACTACATGATGTGTATGGTGATTACAGATATGTTTTTGATTTTAGTATCTTTAGTTGAATAACCATTAGGTATTTTATTATTTCGTTCGCGAGTATTTCACTCCAATTATAATTTTTTCTTTGTTCATGGTAGACGTAGACTTTACCAAGTCTGTAGTTTCGTGTTATTATTGATATTCCATGTCCTGTAGTTGAATTATATGTCCAATTTGCTGTATCGAATGAATGTACAATATCGAAACAATTTTCAATAAGTTCAAGATCAGCACCAAATACGTGAATCTTTAGTTTATAACCATAGAGTTTTCTACTTACTAAAGCAGTTATTAATTGACGACTTAGTTCTCTCTTCTTCTTCAAACCACCAATTGCAATTAACCTAAAATTCTCAATAAATTTTCTAGTACCAATTGTTTCAATAAGTTTTTTGAAGCAAAATGTGTATTCACGTGGTTCTTTTCCTTGTAGTACAGGTATACAATATTTCCAATAATCTTTAGGTATTTCCTTTAAGAACTTAACATGTTGTTTAATTGTTTCTTCAGAATTCTCAATAACGTCAGGTAGAAAAATTCTAACATTTTCAAATTTTTTCACAACATTAAGAAGTATGTTCTTGAGTTTCGAAGTTTCAATTGCAACACCTTTGTTTTTATAAGCACCATTATCTATAATCACATGTTCATTACAATCTAATTCACTAGATTTTCTCGGTAAAGAACCATCCTTATCAACAGTTAGTAATACACCAACTTTGAAACTAAGTTTCAAAACCTTTTCAATGAAGTCCTTAGCAATTAAATAAGCTTCAATATGTTGATCTTGATTACATACAAGATAAAGAAACTTCACGAGAAACTGTATAGTGAGAGTTAAAATAAAACTTGACAGTTATTTTAAAAGAACACTATTCAATCTAATTTTGAATTCACTAACTATTAATTTCCTACCTAGGTAATAAAATGGTGTATCACATATTGCTATTATTACCTTTATTACATATTGTGAAAATACTACATGTAGTAGTGTATTGATTGGTAGTGTTGGTTTTCCTGTAATTACCATTGGTAGTACATAAAATGCCATTGTTATGAATGTAAATGTATCAATGAATTGAGCTGTTATTGTCGATAGGTTATTACGTATGTAACCCTTCTTTCCATTGTGTACAATGTATAGTCTATGGAATATTGCTATGTCAATTAACTGTGCAATTAAGTAAGCTACTATAGATGCAATTACTACATTTGTTGAAAATGTAAAAACTTTCTCATACAATGTACATGCTTCATGTACTACACATGTCTTTATCGGTACTGTAGCATTTACATAGACTAGCAATATGGCATTTGCAACTAATCCACAAATAACAAACATTCTACATGTACGTTCAGCATATTTTGGATTTCCTGTAGCGTCAGCAATTACATCATGTAAAATATCTGTTATCAGGAAAGTTAGTGAATATGCAAAAACAGCAACAGGAATAGTAAATATCCAAATCCTAACAATTTTAAAAGCCGTTACCTGAGCAATAACAATTAAACTAACGTAAATGGTTAACAAAACCGCAGTTACAAAACTCAAATTTCGACTATTCATGAAATTACAGGAATTTAATTTAAATATCAGGAAATTGTTTAAATTAAATCAGAGGTCATCTTGTTCTTCATTTAATCTGCAAATCGACCCATCATCATTTATGTTTTTAGTTTTTCTAAAGCTTGATTATATGCATTATTTACTTCCTGTATAATCTTTCTAACTTCATGAACTAGTTTCCTATATTGTTCAATTGTGATTGGTTTCACATCATATTGAACATCTCGTTTAAATATTTCATCTAGAATATTTGCTAGTTTTACATTCCCATTTACATGAACTACATATGTATTTCTAGGTATTGTTTCTACACCATACATCAATTTTCATCATTGAATCATGTGCAATTACATTAATTGGAAATTTACGTTTAATAAACTTGAAAAGTTCATTCTTAAACTCATACAGCAGGTTAATTAAATCATCTAATTCAATCCAAAACCTGTAAATAATATAGCATTTGTACTTCCCGATAGGATCTTCATCTAAAACAATGTAATTAAGTTCAACATTTTCAATCCTTGTCCTACCACATTCAACAACTTTAATAGCACGTGGGAAATTAACTCTAACCATAGTTATCACATTGATATTTCTATTAGTGGTGTTATTTTGAAGTGAATAACAATTGGTTTAAGTTTCTTCAGAAGTTGTATTAACTTGATTGCTGTTTCAATAATTTCACGTCTAAGTTCTGTAGATACTGAATCGTTACTTAATGAATAATCGTATTCAAGTACTAATATTGTCTCGTATATGTAGATTTTAACAAAAGGATTATCTTCAATGTAGCCACAGATTGAGTATTGACATTTACCTTCATCAACATTAGTAATAACAATATTAAATTCCTGTGTAATTAACTTAAGAACATTTCTAATCTTTTCAAAATTGAATTTGAATGGAAATCTAAATATAACAGCAACACTAACATTAGTAATCTTATTAATCAAAGTTTTTACAGACATAATCATCACCTATATTGTCAATAACCCTAGTAATGTTATTGTCATTAGTTCATGTGCTTTACAACATTTTTCATCTCTACACAATGTACAGCATAGGTCAAGATACTTCATGTGTAGTGGATAGAGAAGTGCTTTGATTAAAGCACCATATTTATCTATGTCACAGAAGAAATCTAGTAAAATCTCAACGTCATCCTGATACCTATTAGTTTCCTTCCTAACACAGTCAATACATACATACCTTAACTCGATATTTACTCCAAATTTCTTAAGTTCTTCAGGTATTAACTTCCAAAATGGTGCAAGATAAATAACTCTACCACATTTCTCACATTTCGCTACATCTGAACAAGGAAGTTGATTACTATCTGAAACTACGTAAAGCGTATGTTTTTCATTTCCAAAAACTTTCTTAAGTTCTTTAACTAGAATATCTTCTTTAGTAAATGAAGTACCTTCCCTGTACAAAATAGGTGATGTTAAAATAGTATTAATGTAGTGCTTCAAATATTCAATTATGAATTCACAACACTTCATAACCATCACCTACATGGATACATGAAATAACAATTTCTACACATAATCAAGGTAAAGAGCATACTTAATCACCTTATATCGCCTATGCCTAAACATTCATCTTGTCTTTCTTTACATACTTGTTCAAGTATTTTCTTTACAGTATCTACAGTTACTTCACTTGTTTCAATTATTTTCTCTATTTCAATATCTAGAAAACAAATTTTCAACAGGTAAACATTGTCCTTAATGTGATATACTTCTACAGTATCAGTTTCAGTAAATTCATTACCTTCAATATCTATACCAGTCCATTCAAATCTAAACTCCTTAACAAGAACAGGACTTATAGAATTTACCTTACTCATATCAATCACTAGTTATCACTTTTTGCTTACTTTTTCTATTCTAACTCTTACAAAATCCTTGTCTTTAAGTCCTAGTTGTTCAGCGATTATTGGTGGTATTGGTATGTAACGACGTATTCTCTTTTTCCCCGTTTTCCTATCAGTCCACTCAGTTTCTCTATAACTAATTGTTATTTCAGCTATTCCACGTTGTTTATCCAGGTAAACTATCTCGAAATCTAAACCCGAACGTTTACCCATGTAATCAACAGTGTAACCAACACTTAAAAACTTATTGAACAAGAAATACAAGTGAAATATCGATTTAATTCAAACGAAAAACTTAAATAGGAAAACTGAATATTAGAGTCAGTAGTTACAGCACTATCACTATCCTTCCCCCGTCCGTCGCACCCATTTTCATAACAATTCGTTGATTATAATTTTTAGAAAATAAATAAATCAATCAATTAATATTAATATTCATTGAGTTGTTGAAAATTTGTAGAAATAGAAATATTACAATGAGTGATTTAATTAGACAAATTGTGAAGGAATATTTAAACAATTATTCAATTAATCAACAAGACCATAAAAATTTAAAATAATTTAAAAACAAAACTATCAAAATTAAACATTACCTTTCTTTTTCTTAAACATGAACAATTATGAGATTAAGATGTTATAGCTCAAGTACGTACTCGTATTTGTTGTGAATTGGTTTGAATCCAAGTTTTTGCAATATTCTACGTGGTGCTTCTTCACTGTAGTTAGGATCGAAGTGTTTAACAATTGGTACAATACTTGCATAGACTTTTTTAAATCCACGTTTCTTAAGTTCATTAATTGCAATTTTTGTTAAGTTAGTACCAATACCAAGAAGTCTAAATTCAGGCTTAACATATATCCAAAGTAAATCAGCTATTTTCTCACGTTCATTCAATATAACAACAAGTTCACCAACCTGAATATTCTTAACAAACGCAATTACCCTGAAACTACCTGTACACTCACCATGTAATTTCTCAGCAAGTCCATCATGATCAATTAAATCAAGATTAAGTTCTTTAGCAACTCTAGTATTAAAACTATGAATTTGCTTAATAACTTCACAATCGTCAGAATTAACAATTCTATAACTAATCTTCATGTTTTTCACAATTGTTTTTATTATTGAAAAGTTGTTGAATTAAATTTACTAGTTCTGATTCTTCTGTACACATATACCATTCTTCTGCTGTTATAAACTTAATTGGATTCATTAAGTATTGTGCAAATCTTTCATTGTATTGACTTTCAATAATCTTAGCGTATTTACTATCAAAACTATCTATTAACTTACTTGCAATTTCTAAACACTTCTCCTTTTCTAATCCAGTTCTAAAACACCAACGTCCTAAGATATATGCAAATCTTTTTCTACAATCTCTAAGTTTGATATTGTTATTTAACATTGCTTCAATCAAGATTTTCCACTTCTCCTCAAGTGAAATTACATTAGCTTTACCTGAAGATTTTGAGTTTTTACTAACTGTAGTATCTTGTACAGTTAATTTTCGAATTTTTTCAGTTCTTAACAATTGTCTAGTTTCGTTTATGAGAAACTCAAGTACATCTGTTTTAATTGCAGTTGGTGTAACATTATGTAGATCCTGTAGATTTTCTAAACTTACTTCATGTACTTGACTATTCCTGATGTACCATATTCTAATGTGTTCACCATCTACTCTATTTGCAAATGGTACGCGAACTACTCTTTTTACATCAAATGTTACTCTACGATCCATTAACTTTCTAAGAATAGTCTTTAATCTACCTTTAACATTCTCAATAATATAACCGCATACGGCATGTGCAAATATTCTTAACTCCTCAGGATCTCTAATAAAGACATAGTCTTGAAGTAGGATATGTACATGTATTGACTTAGTTCCTGTAAATACAATAAGTGGTTCAACATCTAGTATCTTCTTATAAACTTCATGTATATTCAATGCATAGTTTCTCAACTTATCAATTATTCCATTTTTCTTTTCCTTATACTCAATCTCAAGAACAATTCTATCGACTAAAAACGGTACGAAGCTTGTTTTGTTATTTGCATGAATATTAATAGTTATGTCATTTTGTTCAAAAACTGTAAGCTTATTATTGATAGTACCAAGATTAACAGTTAGATAAAGATCAAAATTCTTTTCAAAACTTTTTCTAACGAACTTAACTAATTCATTTGGAGTTGAGATACATCTTAATCTTTTTAGTTTTTCTTTTCCAAAACCAATAGTTACTTCTCTAACAATTGGAATTTCATGAAGTAATTTTTCAATAACTCTAACTTTTTTACTAAGTTTTTGATCAATTACTTGAACATTCAAGTAATTAACATCATTGCGCATTACATAAGCTTTGTAAAAGTCTTTTAATTTACTTGAATGTCTAGTTAGGATTTCTAAAACGTTCATAGTTGTGAAGAGAATTGTTATTTTTTACTGAATGAGAACATGTCTTTTAATTTTTCATCAAATGAAGTAACTACTTCATAAACTTTATTAGTTGGATCTCTCAAGACTACAAGTCCATTTGCTCGTAGATACTCTAGTGTTTCTTCTATTGCACGTTCTATTCTATTGTTAAAGTATTGTCTAACAATGTACATAATATTATCGTACAAATGTGGGTTTTCCATACTTAATTGATCAAGGTATTGTCTAAACCTTTGCATTATAGTTACTAGATCAACAATGTATTTACCATCTTTTTCACTTGCTATTGAGAGTAAGAAATCGTAAAAATCCATGTAGAACTTAAGTAGTGATGGTGATTTCTCTGTTCTAGTAAACATGAATAGTAATGCTCGTGTATCTTCAACAAGCTTAATCTGTAACAGTAGTAGATCATAGATTTTTTCTATGGTTTGATAAGTAAGTTCGTTTCGTTGTGTAAGTTTTGTAAAAGCTATACCTAGTCTAATTAATGACATTACTCTTCTAGCATCAATAGAACGAATACTATATTTTGCAAGAAGTTCCATGAGATTATCTATTAATGTTTCAACATTTTCTTTAACATCAGCTGTAATTGAAATATTTTTTCTTCTAGCTGAC
>Ga0190314_1000131_pt1 | contig 30232 bp, 22 predicted proteins | sample 4870071112_MG_FD_165055 | JGI IMG/M metagenome (GOLD analysis project Ga0190314, IMG submission 165055) | Hydrothermal vent sediment bacterial communities from Southern Trench, Guaymas Basin, Mexico - 4870-07-11-12_MG | ecosystem: Environmental > Aquatic > Marine > Hydrothermal vents > Sediment ...
TAAGCAATAGGGTAATTGGTGGGCTCGCCCGGATTCGTTCAAGGAACACTGACGTGTTCCTCTGTCTCATCCGGGCTTGCACGGGTAATATAAGCAATAGGGTAATTGGTGGGCTCGCCCGGATTCGTTCAAGGAACACTGACGTGTTCCTCTGTCTCATCCGGGCTTGCACGGGTAATATAAGCAATAGGGTAATTGGTGGGCTCGCCCGGATTCGAACCGGGGACCTCCGCCGTGTGAGGGCGACGTCATAACCAGCTAGACCACGAGCCCGGTTATGAGCGGATGCGAATGGACGGGCTTGTGGGAGTGGGAAATGTTTTCTCTCCGAACCACGAGCCCACACGCCAGACACCACATAAAAAAATGGGTATTTTAGCGTTGCGGAATAGCACAACACAAAAACACAAAAAGTCAAAAATCAAGAAAGCTGTGACTTGCAGAGGGAGGGAAAGAGATGGACCCGTTTGGAATAGAATGGCTGCTTGGTGACGAAGAGATGGAAATCCTTGCCACCATGTTCCTCGCCGAAGAACTCCTGGAAAGCGAAAGCGAACCCACCTGTCCCCGATGCCATGCACCTCTCTCAAAAGTGGACGGCAAAAAGTACTACTGCAAAAAATGCCAGACGCTGTATATTAAAAAGATGGGAGAGAGTGAAGAGTGAATGCCTAGCTAGAGCTTTTTATTGTGTGGGAAGTGGGCCCGCCCGTCTTCACGTCGGAAAAAACTGGGTGTGGTTGGTGTGTTTTTTTCCGCCTAAATCCAGGCGGGCTTTAGTTAATTGGTTATGTTGGTTAGTATGTGGGCCCGCCCGTCTTTTCAAAGGAAAACTGTTCTGTTGGTGGTTTTCCTCTTCAATCCGTGCGGGCATGGCTTATATAAGCAGTTGGTTAGTATGTGGGCCCGCCCGTCTTTTCAAAGGAACTTCGCTTCGCTCGTTCCTCTTCAATCCGGACGGTCCTTGGTTAATTGGGTCTATTGGGTATAATATGGGCCCGCCCGTCTTCACGTCGGAAAAAACTGGGTGTGGTTGGTGTGTTTTTTTCCGCCTAAATCCAGGCGGGCTTTAGTTAATTGGTTATGTTGGTTAGTATGTGGGCCCGCCCGGATTTGAACCGGAGTCTATGGCTCCCGAAGCCACAAGGATAGACCAAGCTACCCCACGGGCCCGGCCATTGACGACCTTGCCACCACCTTTATACAAACACACACTAAAAATTTTCCACAGAGCCCCTATTTTTTGCGTGTCCGACGGCGTTTAATGCTCACCTCTGCGTCCACAGGCGCCCCGCAGTTTGGGCATCGCTTCATGCCCGCTGGCACCAGTCCACCGCAGACGTCGCATATGGTGCTCTCCTCCTCTGCTTCGTCCTGTTTTGATGGTCTGGGCTTCTTAGACTGTTTTTTTTCCTCCACATCTTTTTCAACGTATTCTATTGCGCCCTTTATGATCGCCTGTTTTCCGACAGACACCGCCCCACCATATTTTATTCCGCTGTCAACCTTCGCACCAGGGCCAACGGCCACGTCCCCACCTGCATGGACCCTTTTCACATGGGCGTTTTTGGCGATTTCAACGTTTCCATCCGCTTTTATAGCACCAGCAACGGATTTTTCGCCTATGGTCACGTCACCCCCACTTTCCATGTCTCCCATTATCTCGCTCTCTTTTCCAACGAGTATGTTGCCCCCTGCTTTGACACTCCCCCTCACCGTTGTCTGGTCTCCGATGTGAAGGTCGCTTCCGGCCACCACAAAGCCGTCAACGAGGACGTTGTTGCCCAGAGCAAGTGCGTCCTCACAGTGTATGGCTCCGTGGACAACGGTCTCATCCTGTATCTCAAGGGGGTGAATGCTCTTTATGGCAAAGGTGCGCTCTTTTGTCTGACTTTTCAACACTTCTATTTCCCGGTTTTTTGCCTCAAGGGCCTTCTCCGCCTTCTTGCCGAGGTCAACAAGTCGTTCTTTCAGGGTCGCTATCTCCTCATCTTTTTCTCTGGTAATGGCCTTTTTTTCCTTTTCACACTGTGCGAGCTTTTTTTCCAGCCCGCGATTGCGGAGGCGGAGCTGTTTTCCCTCTTCCTCAAGGTGTTTGATTCTGGCCTTCAGAGTGGCCACTTCGTTTTTAAGAGCGGCGATTTCCTCATCTTTTTTGCCCACACAACCACCTCTGTGAGATATCAGAACCCGAGAATCTCCCTGGCGGCTCTCTGGCCGATGTGTTTTTTGGCCGCCTCAAGCAACCTGGCCAGCTCCTCCGACGTCCTGGCGTTTTTTTCCGCTTTCAAAAATGCTTCCCTGTACTTTGGTTCCATGAGAGTTGCGAGGTATTCAATGGCGACCCGGGTTTTTATCGCCTTTTCTGTGCGCTGGATGTCCTCTTCAATCATAGAAAGCAGGTCTTCGGCCAAGCACATCACCAGCCCCCCATATATCACGGGGTTTAATAATGTTTCACTGGTCACACCAGCCCCCATATCGTCTACGGGCACTTTCACACATCCCACCACCTCCCCGAAACCGTTAATACCCGTCCCACCCTACGCCTCCCGATGAGCACCAGAGGCCGGAGCATGGGCGTGGAGACTCCCTACGAGAGAGCCGTCCAAGAGATGATAAAAAAGGTGGCCAGAGAGACCAGAAAAGAGGGCGGCGAAACAGACCTCTTCCCTTTTGACAGTCCGAGGCGTGGACAGGCGGAGTTCCTCTCAAACGCCAGAAGCGTCCTAGAGGGCGGAGGACACCTCATAGCCCACGCACCAACCGGCCTGGGAAAAACAGCTGTCGCCCTGACCGCCGCTGTTGAAGCAGCGCTCGCCCTGGACAAAGTGGTTTTTTTTCTCACGTCAAGGCAGAGCCAGCACCGGCTTGCCGTTGAGACCCTCCGGTTGATGCGCAAAAAAAGAGGGATCGTGGCGGTTGATGTGATAAGCAAAAAGGACATGTGCTTACAGCCTAACAGGCCGGACGGACCATCTTTTTTCCTCTACTGCGCCGAGATGATTAAAAGAGGGCGGTGCAGCTTTTACAAAAACCACGACCCTGACGGTTATGTGAAACCAGTCCAGCATCCTTTCCACGTTGAAGAACTCGTACGTATCGGAGAGAAACACGGCATGTGCCCCCACAGGATGGCCATGGACCTCCTGGCTGAGGCGGACGTGGTGGTGTGCGACTACAACTACCTTTTCAGTGACATGCTGGAACAGACCCTCTCACGCCTGGCCAGGCCCATTGAGGACATCATCGTGGTTGTGGACGAGGCCCACAACCTCCCCGGGAGAATACAGAGCCAGCAAACATTTTCTCTCACACCTTATCTGGTTGACGAAGCGTACAGAGAATGCCGTGGACAGCTCCGGATACAGAGACACCTTGAGGCCCTTAGAGATTTTTTTGAGAAGATGAACAGAAAAGCGGGCTACAATCCCATGAAAGTTGTAGAAGAAGACAGCCCGGATGAAAGAGTGCAGAGCGTGGAGGCGGCGGGCAAAAAAGAGAGCGGAGAGTTTCTGGTTGAAAAAGAGGAACTTGTGGACTTCGTTGAGCGTTCGCTCAGGGGGACGCTCTCCTATCTCACGTATGACGAGTTTTCCATGCTCCTGCGGTCCGTGGGAGAGAAAGCCGCTGCCGCAGGGGCAACATCTGCCAGCGTTGAAATAGCGGACTTCCTTGATAAATGGAAAGAGGACAGGGAGAGCGCCGTGCGTTTTTTCAGGGGCGGGCCGTATCCCCGGCTGACATACAGGGTCATGGACCCGTCTCTTCTGGCCAGGGAGGTTTTTGCCGGGGTCCACGCCTCTCTCCTCATGAGCGGCACCCTCTATCCCATGGAGATGTACAGAGACCTCCTGGGCATGGAAAACAGGAGGACCGTCCTCAAAGAATACCCGTCTCCTTTTCCCAGAGAGAACAGGCCGGTCATAGTTGACGCCTCCGTCTCCACGGTTTACAGGGAGCGGGGAGAGGAGATGTACCGCACCATTGCATCACACCTGTCGGAGGTCCTGGCAGGGGTTCCCAAAAACGCCGCCATATTCTTTCCCAGCTACCAGGTGCTTGAAGAGGTGAACAGGTACCTGGAGGTTTATCCGAAGCGCAGATGGGTGGAACAGCAGGGGATGAAAAAGGAAGAAAAAGACCTCCTCCTGGACCGGCTGCTGGAAGAAAAAAAGAGCGGGGAGGGCATGGTAGTTCTTGGAGTAATGGGTGCCTCTCTGGCCGAGGGAGTGGACTACAGAGACAACGCCCTGGACCTCGTGGCGATTGTAGGTTTCCCCCTGGCACCCCCCACCCTGGAAACGGCGCTCATGGTGGACTTCTACAAAGATCGCTTTGGAGAAGAAAAAGGCGAACTCTATGGCTATGTCCAGCCGGCCATGAACCGTGTATTGCAGGCGGCGGGGAGGGCGATAAGAAGCGCGGAGGACAGGGCGGTCATACTTCTCATGGACAACCGCTTTCTCTGGAAAAGGTACAGGCGGTGCTTTCCCGAGGACTTCCAGCCCAAGAGGGTTAAGGACGTGGCAGCGTTTGTGAGAGACTTCTTTGTCATGCACCCGTGAGGCATTGACACATGTTTGTGTTTGTGTTTGTAATTGCCTGTTTGTTTCGCAACCTTATTATATATATAGTATATAGGGGTGGGCAGAGAGCAGTACAGAGAGCAGAACAGTTTGAAATGGGATGGGATGCGCCGTGTATGTTTGAGTTCCATCCACACATTTCCTCAGCGCATGCCAAAAACATCCCACAATGCGATCTCAAACTCAAATCAGCGGAGCGATGAAAATGGGACCGGACGAGTACACAGCGGACAAAATACAGGTTCTTGAAGGCCTGGCAGCGGTTCGCAAAAGACCCAGCATGTACATAGGAAGCACGGACGACAGGGGTCTGCACCATCTCATCTACGAGGTGGTTGACAACGCCATAGACGAGGCCATGGCCGGATACTGTGACCGCATAGAAGTGGTACTGCGAAAAGACGGCAGCGTCATGGTAAAGGACAACGGCCGCGGAATACCCGTTGAAACCCACCCAAAATACGGCGTGTCGGCGCTGGAGATAGTCATGACAAAACTTCACGCAGGCGGAAAATTTGACCACAAAAGCTACAGGGTCAGCGGCGGCCTCCACGGCGTCGGTGTGAGCGTTGTGAACGCTCTCAGCGAGTGGTGCGAAGTGTATGTTGAGAGGGGAGGGAAGAGATATCACCAGCGGTACGAGCGCGGCAAACCGGTTGGACCCGTTGAAGAGGTAGAACCAACAGGCGAGAGGGGGACCACGGTAATCTTCAAACCCGACCCCGAGATATTTGAGAACACCACATTTGACTACGACACACTGGCCATACGCCTCCGGGAACTGGCTTTCCTCAACAGGGGACTCCGGATAACCCTCCGCGATGAGAGGGGGGAAACAGGGGGAGGGGAAAATGAGAACGGTGAGAACGGGGTAAAAGAGGAGGTGTTCTACGCAGAGGGGGGCATTGAGGAGTTTGTCAGGTGGATAAACAGGAACAAAAAACCGATACACGACGACGTGATATACATCCACGGAGAAAACGAGGGCGTCCAGGTAGAAGTGGCCATGCAGTACACGGAGAGCTACACCGAGAACGTATTTTCCTTCGCAAACAACATCCACACAATAGAGGGCGGGACACACCTGAGCGGTTTCCGTGCAGCGCTGACCAGAGCCATAAACGAGTACGCCAGAGAAAACAACCTGATAAAAAACGTTTTGTCGCTCAGCGGAGAGGACGTCAGGGAGGGCCTGACCGCAATAATAAGCGTTCGCCTCCCCAGCCCACAGTTTGAGGGACAGACAAAAACCCGCCTGGGCAACCACAACATAAAAGGGCTCGTGGACAGCCTGGTCTACGAAAAGCTCCGGGAATACCTTGAAGAGCACCCGCGTACCGGCAAAATAATCGTTGAAAAAGCCGTCTTGTCAAAAGAGGCACGTGAGGCGGCCAGAAAGGCAAGGGAGCTCACCCGGAGAAAAGGTCTCCTTGAGGGCGGGGGGCTGCCGGGAAAACTCGCCGACTGCCAGGAAAAAGACCCCGCGAAAAGCGAACTATTCCTGGTGGAGGGGGACAGCGCCGGCGGCAGCGCCAAACAGGGACGGGACAGGCGGTTCCAGGCCATACTGCCCCTGCGTGGAAAAATACTGAACGTGGAAAAGGCCAGGATGGACAAAATACTCCGCAACGAAGAGATACGCACTATAATAACAGCCATAGGGACGGGCATAGGAGAGGACTTTGACATATCCAAGGCCAGATACCACAAGATAATAATCATGACAGACGCGGACGTGGACGGAGCCCACATACGAACCCTCCTGCTCACGTTCTTCTACAGGTACATGAAAGGACTCATAGAGGCCGGTTACATTTATATCGCCCAGCCCCCGCTTTACAGGGTGAAAAAGGGCAAAAAAGAGGCCTATGTCTATTCTGACAGGGAAAAAGACGAGCTGATAAAAGAATGGGGAGAAAACGTAACGGTTCAGAGGTTCAAAGGCCTCGGAGAGATGAACCCGGAACAGCTGTGGGCCACAACCATGAACCCGGAGACACGCAAGCTTATACAGGTCACAATAGAGGACGCGGTCAAAGCAGACGAGCTCTTCACCACACTCATGGGAGACGCTGTGGAACCCAGGAGAGAGTTCATACAGGCCCACGCCAGAGAGGTGGTAAACCTTGACATCTGATGGTGGGGGGAAAGAAAAAGAGGTCTTTGAAGCCGTCAAAGCGCTTATTGAGGAATACAACAGGGACTACAAAGACAGGAAAGACAAGAATGAGATAAGCGAGGCAGATGTCAGAGCGGTTTTTATAGACAGGCTTTTTTCAATTCTGGGATGGAACATCAGCGACCCCGACGAATACACCCGGGAGAGATACGTCCGGGGGGCGGGATTTGCAGACATAGCCCTAATACTGGAAGGGAAGCCGGTGGCTTTTGTTGAAGCGAAGAGATTTGGAGCAATACCCTACGTTGATAGAGAAGAAAAGGACTGGATTGAAGAGGAGAGACAGGTGTTAAACTACGCCGCGAGTCCCGAGAGAAAAATAAAATGGGCCATCCTGACAAACTTTGAAAAAACCAGGGTTTTCAACGCTTTGAATGGGAAACTGGTCCTCTTCTTTGAAGCACCTTTTGAGTACCTTGACAAATTCAAACACCTGTTGCTGCTCTCAAAAGAATCCTTTGAAACCGGAAAAATAGACCATTTTGAAGAACACGAAGAGCGCCCTGACATAGACATGAAATTCCTTGAAAAACTGAACTCGTGGAGACTGGCTCTGGCCAACAACATTTATATGCTTAACAAAGACAACCCCGTCCTCCAGAGAGATGGAGAATTTTCACTTGAGAAACTCAAAAGCGCCGTCCAGCGTCTGCTTGACCGGCTGATAATAATTCGCTATGCTGAGGATAAACTGATTCTGGACAACCCCGACCAGCTCATGGCCATAAAAAGAATGTGGGAGACGAACAGGAGCTATGTCTCTCTCTATGATGTTATAAACAAATATTTTGAAGGGTTTGACAGAATACACGACAGCAAAATCTTTGAGACAGGCCACATCTGTGAAAAAATAGAGATAGAAGACGACGTGCTCGCCGAAATAATAGACATACTTTACAGCATAAATTTCAGAAAATTTGACTTTGACATCTTGGGCAACACATATGAGACGTATCTCGGAAACACGCTATCTTTCAACGAAAGAGGTGAGATAGTTCTCAAACCCGTCCAGGAAAAGAGAAAAAAATCGGGCATATACTACACACCCCCATACATCGTTGATTTCATAGTAAAAAACACTCTGGGAGAACTGCTAAAAGGGAAAAGCGTGGAAGAAGTAAGGAAAATAAAAGTGCTTGATCCTGCGTGTGGCTCGGGCTCTTTTCTCATCAAAGCGTATTCTTATATCGCCGAGTTTTATAAGAAAGAAAACGAGAAAATCCGGAAAAAGAGAGAAGAGATCGCAGAAAAAATTCGCAAAAGCGGAAATGGGGTCATGGACTACGCCGCCCTGGAACATCTCAGAGAGTACAAAAACTATGAAAAGGAAATACTGCAGAACAACATATACGGCGTGGACCTGGACGAGCACGCAGCAGAAATCGCCGCCGTAAACCTGATGCTCCAGGCCCTGCAGCCAAAAGAAAAACTCCCCCTCATACTCGGAGACCACATAAAAGTGGGAAACTCCCTGATAAGCGGCGACGAAAAAACCCTCAAAAAATATTTCGGAGACAACTGGAAAGAAAAGAAACCCTTCAACTGGGAAAAAGAATTCCCCGAAGTCTTCCAGGGAAAAAACCCCGGCTTTGACGTGATCATAGGGAATCCGCCTTATATTCGTACCCACCAACTGGACAAAAAAGAGAAGAGATATTTTGACAAAAATTTCGTCTCCTCCTATGGCCAGTACGATATACTGGTGCTTTTTCTTGAAAGGGCTATAGGGCTTCTAAAGAACGGAGGGCGTTTATCTTTTATAATATCCAGTAAAGTGGCATCTTCTGAATATGGAAAAGCAATAAGAAAATACATTTTGCAGACGTGTGCTATTGAAATTATAGTGGACCTGTCCACACTCCACGTTTTTGAGGATGCTTCTGTTTACCCATATATATTGGTCTTAAAAAAGGAAAGCGATCCGAAAGAGAGAGAAAAAAATATTATTAAGTTTATAGAAGTCTCTGAATTTGACGAGTTTGTTAAAGGCGAGTATACTGTGATAGAAATTCCACAAAAAGTATACTATGAAAATGGAGATTATATCTTTGACAATCTGCCTGAAAATATAAGAAAAATAATTAACAAAATGGAAAAAAATAAAAAATTAGGTGAGCTGGCTTATATCACTCGTGGTTTTAGGCCCCCTCCAGAGGAGCTTTTATTTTCTTCTGTCCTGGACAAAAAAAAGTATAGAAAACTGGCGAAAGGGGACGGGCTTAAAGATAGGTACCTATATATCTGGGATGGAACTTACGTACTTTATGACAGAAAAAAAATTAAAGAAAGCAAAGACCCCGATTTATTTGAGCAGCCGAAAATAATGATAAGGGATATATGTTTGAAGCCATCAGCATATTACGACGACGAGGGCTATTTCCCTTTGAAAACGATATACACCATTCACAAAAAAGAAGGAACTCCTTGTTTGAAATATATAACAGCTATAATAAACTCTAAACTTTCTATGTTCTATTTGTATCACAGGTTTTGGTTAGCGCATATCGGCGGCGGCTATCTCAGATTTAGAAAACAGTACATCAGCCAGTTACCCATTCCTATTGTAGGCGGCGATAAACAAAAAAACCTCTCCTCTCTAGCAGACAGAATGCTCAGCCTTCACAGGGAGATGGCGGAGATTGATGTTGATTTTGAAAATTATGTTAACAGGGTTGGGCGGGTGAAAGATGCGTTTTTGAAAGAGTATTTTGAAGAAAAAGACATACGTGTTTTGAAGGATGGGAGCGGGCGCTCTTCAAACAGGATAGAAGTCGGCGGCAGGAATGCCCGGAGAAGGCTCAGGGGAATCCATGTAAGAGAGGAGGGCAAGGACCTTGTATTTTCTGCCACGGTGGAAGAGGCAGGGAAAAACGGGGCCGTTTCCCGCCGAAAAATAGACGTTATGAGGGTCAAAATAGCTGATGAACCTCTGAGAAAGTTCCTTTTTTACGCTGTAAAAACCTTTGCACGGCCATCACGGCTGGGGCGTGGCACGCTTTATGATGTGTTTTTGAAAATCAGGGTTCCCAGATTTGAGACCAGCAATGCCGCCAACCTTGAAAAGATACATTCACTGATGGACAAATATCTCGCCGCTGTGCATGAAAGAGAGAAACTGGAGCGGGAGATCGCAGAAACGGATAGAGAAATAGACCGCATAGTTTATTCCCTCTACGGGCTCACAGAGGAAGAGATAGCGGTCGTTGAAAACTCTTTCAAAGATGGAGGTGCTTCTATTGACGGAAGTTGAACAGGTAGCGGGCGAAGAACCCCGGATCCGTCCCAGGCCCATAGAGCGTGAGATGAAGGAGTCCTACTTGGATTATGCGATGAGTGTCATAGTTGGCAGGGCGCTACCCGATGTGAGGGATGGTCTGAAGCCCGTCCACCGCAGAATCCTGTATGCCATGAACGAGATGGGACTGACACACAACAAGCCATACAAGAAGAGCGCAAGAGTGGTCGGAGAGGTGCTCGGTAAATACCACCCCCACGGGGACATGGCCGTTTACGATGCCCTGGTCAGGATGGCACAGGATTTCAGCCTCCGCTATCCGCTCATAGATGGCCAGGGAAACTTCGGGAGCATAGACGGGGACAGCCCGGCGGCGATGCGATACACCGAATGCCGTCTGTCGCCAATAGCGGAGGAGATGCTCAAAGACATTGACAAGGACACAGTTGATTTCATGGACAACTTTGACGCCAGCCTAAAAGAGCCAGTTGTCCTCCCCGGCGCTTTTCCCAACCTGCTCGTGAACGGGAGCAGCGGCATAGCCGTGGGAATGGCAACCAACATACCCCCCCACAACCTCTCAGAGGTGGTGGATGCCATCGTTGCCCTGATAGACAACCCGGACCTTGAGCCCATGGACCTGATGGAATACATCCGGGGACCAGATTTTCCCACAGGCGGGATAATATACGGTCTGGCGGGGGTCCAGCAGGCGTATCACACCGGGAGGGGACAGATAAAAGTCAGGGCCAGGGCGCACTTTGAAGAGGACAAAAAAGGCGGGAAAAAGCGGATAATAGTCACAGAGCTCCCCTACATGGTGAACAAGGCCCACCTCCTGGAGACCATCGCCAAGCTGGTCAAGGACAAAAAAATAGACGGGATAACTGATCTCAGGGACGAATCGGACAGACAGGGGATGCGGGTTGTCATAGAGCTCAGACGGGATGTTATACCGGAGGTGGTTTTGAACCAGCTCTACGCCCACACACAGATGGAGACCACTTTTGGTGTCATAAACATTGCCCTCGTGGATGGCAAGCCCCGTGTTTTGAACCTAAAAGAGATGATCTCGGAGTTCATAAAACACCGCCAGAGGGTTGTCAGGCGCAGGACCGAGTACGAGCTCAGAAAAGCGGAGGAGAGGTCCCATATACTGGAGGGCCTTCTCACCGCCCTTGAAAACCTTGACGAGGTCATACGCATAATCCGCCGCTCCCCCAGCGCAGACGAGGCCAGCCAGTCGCTTATGAAACGTTTTCTGCTCACCGCAGTCCAGGCGAAGGCGATACTGGACATGCGCCTGCACCGGCTAACAGGCCTGGAGAGACAGGCGGTGGTGGACGAGCACAGGGCTCTCCAGGAGAAGATAAAAGAGTACAGGGAGATACTCAGCGACGAGAAGAACATACTCCGGATAATAAAGGAAGAGTCGCTTGAGATCAAACGGAAATACGGCGACGAGCGGCGGACAGAGATAGAGGAAAACCCCCAGGAGATAAGCTACGAGGACCTCATAGCGGTTGAAGACGTCGTGGTGACGATAACGAACACCGGCTATATCAAGCGCACTCCTGTGGCCACCTACCGCGCCCAGCACAGGGGAGGGGTGGGTCTCAAGGGCATGGAAACAAAAGAGGAGGACTACGTGGTGGACGCCTTTGTCACCTCCACCCACGACTACATACTCTTTTTCACGAACTTCGGAAGAGTCTACTGGTTGAAAGCGTACAAAATACCGCCAGGTGGGAGGCACTCCCGTGGAAAGGCCATCGTGAACCTCCTGCCACGGCTGGCAGACGGAGAAAAGATCCAGGCGGCCATACCGGTCAAAGAGTTCTCAGAGGACAAATACCTTGTTTTCGCAACCCGCCGTGGAAAGGTAAAAAAGACCCCGCTGTCCAGTTACAGCCGTCCCAGGATAACCGGGATAAGAGCGATAAACCTGGTTGAGGGCGACGAACTTGTGGACGTGAAGATAACCGACGGAACAAAAGAGATAATCCTGGCCACTCGTAACGGGATGGCGGTCAGGTTCCACGAGAGCGAGATAAGGCCCATGGGGAGAACCGCCGCCGGCGTCAGGGGCATACGGCTGAGAGACGGAGACGAGGTCGTCGCGATGGCTGTGGTGGACGAAGACGACGTTTTGCTGACCATAACAGAAAACGGCTACGGCAAAAGAACCCCCGTCCGGGAGTACAGAAAGACACACCGCGGCGGCGTGGGAGTCATAACCATCAAAACCGCCGGCAGAAACGGGCCGGTGGTCAACGTCCTCAAGGTCAGAGACGACGACTACCTGCTGCTCACAACAAAACAGGGGATGATAATCCGGATACCGGTGAACACCATCCGGATGGTCGGGAGAAACACAATGGGCGTCAGAGTCATGCGGCTCAAGCCGGGAGACAAACTCATAACCGCCGCCAAAACGCCCCCACCAGAGGAAGAGGAGAGCGAAGAGAAAAATGAAGATGAGGCGGGTGCTGGGAGCGATGGCGGAGGTCCCGGGGCCACAGCAGGTTAGTTCCGGGGATACGGAGCCCTCCTGGATATGGATTAGTTTATTAATACACGCTATTATATCCTCTCCCCATGGAGCAGTCCATTTCCACTTCTTCCGGTGGAGGCGTCCCCGCTCTTGAGGCGCTTAACCTTTCCAAGTTCTATGGCAGCACAAGGGCTCTTGATGGGGTCTCTTTTTCGGTCAGAAAGGGAGAGGTTTTCGGCCTGCTGGGTCCCAACGGAGCGGGCAAGAGCACCTGTATGAAGATTTTTGCGGGCATACTGAAGCCCTCGGGGGGTAGTGCGAGGGTGATGGGCGTTGATGTTGTTAAACAGCCCGTGGAAGCCAAGCGTTTGCTCGGGTTTTTGCCGGAGTTTCCGACGCTGTTTGACAATCTCACAGGCAGAGAGTTTTTGACCCTGGTGGGGTTGTTGAGGGGTATGTCCAGGGACGAGGTTGATGAGCGTGTGGGCGGGTTTGCCGGTGTCCTGGACCTTGAGGGAGCGCTTGATCGTCTCCTCGGAACATATTCAAAGGGCATGCGGCAGAAGATAAGCTTTGTGGCCGCTGTTCTGTCCTCTCCGCCCGTTCTCATACTGGACGAACCCACCAGCGGCCTGGACCCCCGGTTTGCCAGGTACATCAAGGACATGATAAAAAATCTGGCGGCCGGGGGAACCACTGTTTTGCTCTCCACACACATAACCGTGGTGGCGGAGGAACTCTGCGACAGAATTGCCATAATAAACAGGGGCAGGATAGTTGTTGAGGGAACGCCCGCTGAGGTTGTGGAAAAGACCGGGACGGAGACTCTTGAGGAGGCGTTCATAAGGTGTGTCACGCTTCCGCCTGGCTCATCCGGCTGTCCGGAGGAGGGGTGAATGGCGGCCTGGCTCTTTGTCCACACTGTTTTTCTCTACGATGCGTGGAGGACCGTAAAAAAGCGCTTTCAGAAAAACGTGTTTCTCTCCGCGTGGTTTGTAGTCCTCCTCTTCGTTTTTGTGGGAATGGTCCTGTGGGTGGTTGATATTCAGAACAGCATGTCTTCAGGGGGGGCAGGGGCTGAGGGTGGTGGGGCAGGCGGAACCCGCGTGTCTGTTTTGCCCGTTGACCCCGGTCCCGTACTCCTGCTGGCTTTTTTTATCACCATGGCCAAGACCTATGCCACGTCCATCCGGCGTTTTTTGAAAAACAGTTCAATGGTCTTCCTATTCTCCCAGCCAATCAGGCGAGCGGACGTCCTTGTCGGAGCGGTTGTGTCAGAGGTTTTTTTCAACCTGTACATAACGGGCGTGGTTCTCGGGGCCGGGGTTGTTGAACTACTCGTGTTCAATTTCAACTACTATCCAAATCCCATACACCTGGCCCAGCTTTATCTGGCCGTTGTTGCCGGGACCTTCGGCGGTTTTGCTCTTGGGGTGGGAATGAACACCCATCCCAGGTGGGCGAAAATTGGGCTCATTTTCTCCGCCTCCGCCGTCACATCATTCGCATACACGGCTCTAAACGATTTCCCCGGCTCTCCACAGAGCATACATCTCTTGGCGGGTGGCACCGTTGTTGGAGAAGTGGCTCTTCTTCTGGCAAACAGGTGCCTGGTGGACACGTGGTCAAGAGCAACTGCGGCCGGTGGGGGCGTGAGGATGTCTTTTTATGAGCGCACAACAGGTAAACTGGCCACCTGCCTGATGCGTCCGATGGGATGGAACACCGCTCTTCTCTTTGAAAAAGAGGTTGTGGAAAAGATACGCACCAGAGAGTACGCTGGCTCTCTCATAGCGCTCGGAGCCGTGGGCGCTGGAGTAGTCTATGCCATGGGGAGGATACCAAACATAAGCGGGCTGTCGCCGGCTGTTTCGGCGGCTATACCTGGCCTGGTTTTTGGCGGCGGGCTTTACACGGCCGCGTTGCTTGAGCAGGGCCTGCCCGCTCTCACGTCTTTCGGAAAGGAGGGAGCCGCCATGTGGTTTTTCAAAACGACACCTGTGCCACCGTGGGACGTGGTGGGCTCAAAGGTGCTGGCATCCCTTTACATGGTCCCGGCCATGTGCGTCTTATCGGCTGTGTTGCCGGGTCTGTATCTCGGCGTGTCTCCCATGGGAGTGGTTTTCGCTGTTGCTGGAGCCACGTCCATGGCTTTCTATGCCTCTTCAGCCGGAATCATTTTCGGAGCCAGGATGCCAAACTTTGACAGGACAACGAAGGGGTACCCGGACATAATCACGACGTATCTGTTTGCGATAGTGGTTCTCTTTCTTGTTTTCATCACCACCACGCCCCCCTTTTTGATTTACATAGAAGAGCCCATCCTTGGGGTCCTGGCCATGGTGTTTGTGGCTGACATGGGAGCTCTTTTCCTCTACCTGGCCACTTCACTGGCGGCGGAAGAGTTTGAAAAAATGGAACCCCCCGTTTAAATTTTCAACATATTTTTTATAGGCCCCGCCTGTTGCCCATCCGGTGAAAAAACGATGGCAGACATAGTTTTCCTGGGAACTGGGGGCGGGAGGTTTGTGACGATCTCCCAGACCCGGGCCACTGGCGGGATTTACATAGAAGAAAAGGGCGTGGCAGTCCACATAGACCCCGGGCCGGGTGCGCTCGTCCACATGTGCGGCCAGGGGATAGACCCCAGGCAACTTGATGGTGTGTTCGTGTCTCACTGCCACCCGGACCACTACAACGATGCTGAGATACTGGTGGAAGCGATGACCCACGGAGGAACCAGAAAGCGTGGTGTTCTGGCCGGGAGTGTCAGCGTGCTCATGGGGGTCGGAGAGTTTTCACCCGCTGTGTCCCCTTATCACCAGAAGAAGCCCGGGCGGGTGGAAGTGATGAACCCTGGAGACAGCGTTGAGATAGGCCATCTTCGCGTTGTGGCGACGCCCGCCGTACACAGCGACCCCACAGCCATCGGGTTTGTTATTGAGACCCGGGGCGGGAGGATATCTTACAGCGGTGACACTGTTTTGCGGGAAGAGGTCGTGAAAGCACACAGGGGGAGCGATCTTCTCATCCTCAACGTCACCCGTCCCCTGGGTATGGAGATCCCACACCACATGTCAACAGGGGACGCGCTGGAATTTGTCAAAACGGTGGAACCGGAAATGGCCGTTCTGACACATTTCGGCGGAAAATTCACGGAGCATCTGGCAGAAAAAGAGGCTCTCTTCGTGGAAAGGCACTCCGGGGTGAATACCATTGCCGCCAGGGATTTCATGCGCATCAGCTTATGAGCGGCGGTTTATGGCCAGGCCAAAGATGGCCAGCCAGCGCCCGTACACACATAGAGGTAGGTACGGAGCGGGGCCAAAGATTATTTAAAGCCCTCTCTTATTCTGGGCGTGTTCCCACTTTCAGAGGGATGTTTCCATGTACATGATAAAAGAGATGGAAGGAGTCGTCCGCATACCCCCGGAGCGCCTTGGAGAGGACATTGAGTCTGTGGCTGTTGAACTCGCCCGCCAGCAATTTGAGGGCCAGTTTGACAGCGATAAAAACCTGATCGTCCTGGCGCAGGACATTGAGCTCCTTGGCCCGGGGAAGGTGGTTCACGGCGACGGCGCTGTCTACCAGCCCGTGAAATACAGAGGTCTTCTGTTCAGGTTGAACCAGCACGAGGTCGTGCAGGGCTTCGTATGCGACGTGGTCAAGTTCGGGGCCTTTGTGAGAATCGGCCCACTGGACGCACTGGTGCACATAAGCCAGATAACAGACGATCAGGTGGACGTGGACCTGGACAACAAGCGCCTCATAGCCAGAACCACCCGCAGGGATCTCAGGGTGGGAGACGAGGTCAGAGGGAGAGTGGTCAGCATTTCAATAAACGAGCGAAACCCCCGTGAGAGCAAGATAGGCCTCACCATGAGACAGCCCGCCCTTGGAAAGATGGAATGGATTGAAGAAGAACGTGAGGCGGAGGAGGAAGAAAAAGCCGAGGGCGATGGGGGTGGGAAGAAGAAAAAGGGAAAGAAAAAGTGACGAAAAACACAGCGATGAACACAAGGATAAAAAGAGGTGAGATGTGTGCCGTCTACAACGCTCAGAGCGTGCAGAAACTGCCACTTCCTCACAGAGGAAGAGATATGCCCCCGGTGCGGCGGAGAGACCTCAAAAGAGTGGCAGGGATTTCTATATGTGGTTGATTACACGAAGTCCCTTATAGCCAAGGCCATGGGCATTGAGGGGAACGGGAGATACGCCCTAAAGGTCAGGTGACGGTGGAAGTGTTCTCAGGGGATGTGGTGATGGAAGAAAAAATGGTGTCCCTGGAAGACCTTTTCAGGGGTTTTGAGTCCAGGGTTGTCACAGAGCGTCTGAGGATCATCCTCAAGGGCCGCATAGGGCCGGTGGTCTCAGGAGATGCTTTCTTTGAGGAGGTAAAAAAGCCCGGTTCTCTCATAACAGTCGGAGACGTGGTCACATGTGACTGTGTGGAAGCCGGCCGTGTCCCTGATATAGCCATAGTGGACCTCAAAACCCGGCGGAAAGAGAGCCGCCCCGGGCCGCCCAGAGAGCGCTGGGACACTGTTACAAGCATAACTAACCCGCCGGGCTGTATATCTTCCAGGGCCGTGGAAGAAATAAAAAAGGTCATAGATAACGTCTTCAACAAAAAAAAGGGAAAAACACTTATAGTAGTTGATGGTGAAGAGGACCTGCTTAGCCTTGTGGCCATAGCCGCCGCCCCGGACGGCACAAGGGTAATATATGGGTTGCCAGATGTGGGCGCCACCGTGGTGGAAGTGACCCCGCCCACAAGAAAAAAAGCACTCCTCGCAATAGAGAGCATGGAGGAAGAGAGAGATGGAGATTGAGATACTGGAAAAGAAGGAAAACCCGCTGCTTAACCGTGTAGAGGTCTATTTCGCAGTCCACCACCCAAAGACCCCGACGCCCAAGAGAAACGACGTGAAAGACGCTCTGGCGAACGTGCTGAACACCAGGAAAGACCTGGTGGTCATAGACAGCATGGAACCCACCTTTGGAAAACCGACCACGTTTGGCTATGCGAAGATATACTCGTCGGTTGAGGTCGCACGGTCCATTGAGCCAGAGCACATCCAGAGGAGAAACAACATATACGTGGAAAAGAAGAAAGAGGAGGGCGAGTAGATGAAAAGAGACCACTACAAAATTGAGGGGGACAAACTGGTCCGGGACCGCCCTTTCTGTCCCAAATGCGGGCCGGGGGTTTTTCTGGCCCAGCACAAAGACCGCCTGTCCTGTGGAAAGTGCGGTTACACAGAGTTCAAAAAATAACACCACCAGACGTCTCCAAAGTCCCCACACAAACCCCCTTCAAAAATCCCCAACACACCTTTCCCGATTTCCTGTTCAGAGAATGAATTTTTTGGGCCCGTGGTGTAGCTTGGATATCACTGGGGCCTCCGGAGCCCCAAACCGGGGTTCGAATCCCCGCGGGCCCGCCCCGCCTGAACTTATATTGACGCTGGAATGTTGTATGGGGTTGTATGGAAAAATAATATATCTGTTAGGCGTTAGGGGTGTTTGTCTGGTTGATGCTGGTGTTGTGTGATGTCTGCTCTGGACCGGTTGAGGCGAAAGATTGAGCGGCTTGACAGGGGCCTTGATAAGAAGATTGACGAGGTCTCCGCCTCCACTATCAAGTCGGAGGCCAGAGCGCTAACTCTCGGGAGGAGGGCCGCGGAGGAGGCTGACAGAGCAATTGAGCGCGGGCGTGTTGCTACGGAGAAGATAGACACCCTGGGGGATCATCTGACGAAGAAACTGCAGGAGGCCACACCGTCTGAGTTCATTCTGAGGTACATCGTTGATCGCCCTCTCGCTGTTATTGTTTTTGTGGTTGTTCTGTCCTGTCTTGTCACAGCGGCTGGCGTGCCAAAGATGATAAATAATATCAACGGTGACATGGAGGTGTATTTGCCCAAGAACGACCCGGGGGCGCAGGTGGCGGAGGAGGTGCGGAACGAGAACGCTTCGTGGTCTGTGGACATTCTCATCATCTATGTTGAGACGCCCAACGCCTGGGACCCGACGAATATAACAAATGTGACCGATGTCAATGTTTTGAAGGAGATGGACTATGTTGAGTCCCGGCTTGATTATAATCGGACAGATTTTGGCGATGTGGATGGTGTCAGGTTTGTTCTGAGTCTGTCTGTGATTGTGAAAGAGGTGAACAGCACACCTGAGAATTTCCAGAACGCTCTTGAGGAGATGTTCCCCGGAGCCGGAGCGTATATAGGCCAGAACGCCAACCTGTCGGGTAACTATTCCATACCCGACCAGCAGAAGGTTGATGACATAGTTGATTACATCCCTGCGGATTTCAAAGAGATGTTGGTGGCTGATTCAAACGGCGACGGCATTTATGACACCACGGGCATCTTTGTCGGGCTGGACAAAGACACAGACCAGAAGGAGTTTTACTATGATGCAGGAGAGCTTTTGGAATCGGCGCCTCACAATTACACCAGGATGTATCTCACCGGCCCTGTTGCCATAACCCGTTCTCTGACCGAGAGAACTTACACGGAGGTAACCATTGTCATACCCTTTGCGCTGGCCTTCGTTTTTGCCTCTCTGCTATTCTTTCACAGGACCTGGAAGATAGTGCTAATAACCGCCGTCCCGATAGGCCTGTCTGTGGGCCTGACCTTTGGCATAATGGGCCTGCTGGACATGCTCGTCACGCCACAGGTGATGGTGATTGGGCCGGTTCTAATCGCTCTTGGTGTGGCGTATGGTTTGTACATTGCTAACAGGTACTCCGACGAGAGGCAGATAACTGACAGACGGGAGAGAGTTAAGGCGGCGGTGGTGGCCACACACAGGGCGATACTTCTGTCTGCCATAACGACGTCCATAGGTTTTGCCTCTCTGATGACTGCCAACATGGCCCCCCTCAAGGTGATGGGTTTCGGTCTCTCTGTGGGTATGATAATCTCCTATGCTGTTACCATGGTCACTGTTCCCTCTCTTGTGGCTTTTCTTAACTATGAGAAGAGCGGCGAGCTTGTGGGATGGAAAAAGGCGGGGGAGATACCTGTTTGCCACCGCAAAAAGATCGTAGCTCTTTCTGTTGTGCTGGCTCTGGTGTCAATAGCGCTTATTCCCAGAATTGAAGCGAACATGGACCTAGTGGATCTATCTCCTAAGGACGATGTGACCATTCAGAAGATGGCTGAGTTCGGTGAGAAATTCGGGGGCGGCCAGCTGAGCATGGCTGTTTTGAGGGGGAGCCGTGCCACTGACCTGCCTGAGGATGGGAGCATGGAGGACGTGCGTGTCCTCGGTGCCATAGAGTCAAAGGAGGAGGAGATACGTGAGGGTCCCTATGTGAGTGCTATGAGTGTTGTTGACGTGATGAAAACGGTTCGTGTCCCGGAGAACATAACTATTAACAAGAGCCGTCTCCCGCCATGGTTTCCGGATCTTGGCATACTGCCGGACAATTACACTCTTGTGACAGAAAACACCTCTTTCTGGGATGTTATAACACAGAACCCGGTTGTTTCCAGGAACCCGTCCCTCCAGCAGACGCTGGTGCGTCTGTTTTATCAGAGTCTGAGTGTTGAGATGAGATATTTGCTGGTGAACCAGGATTATTCAAAGACTTTGATTTTTGTTGACATGCCCACCATGGACACTGCGAGCACCAAGAAGGTCGTTGAGAGGATCAACAGCATACTGCAGGAGCCAGATGTTAATCTTGCCAGCGCGAGTCCCCTCACAGGTTTTGCCCCGGTGCTGGTTGCCATCAACGACCTGTTGCTGAGGAATGCTATTCAGACGCTTGTTATCGCGTTGATAGCGGTTTTGCTGGTTCTGAGCGTGGCTTTCAGGTCTCTTAAATACGCTGCCATGACGATGGTGCCTGTGACGCTGGTTTCTATTTATCAGCCGCTCACTTTGTACGCTCTGCGTCTTGAGATGAACCTTCTAACGGGGATAATAGGATCTGTCATCGTTGGCATAGGGATTGACTTTAGCATTCACATGACGGAGAGGATACGGGAGCACGGTGAGACAATAAACAGTGTCAAGTATGCTGTTTCTACCTCTGGCATGTCTTTTTTTGAGGCGACGACCACGATGATTCTCGGTCTTTCTTCCGCCTACATAGCGGGTATTGCTTCTGTTAACCAGTTTGTTATGATGATAAGTGTGTTACTGGTGTTTTCAGCGGCCGGGGCCATGCTGGTGCTACCCGCTATTTATGCGATAAGAATTTTGAAGGGCTGAGGCCGCTGAGACTGGGGATGATACCGCCAAGACCAGCTTTGGCCAGGTTTTGTGATGGGGTTTGGACTGGGGATTTGGACTGGGTTTTGAACTGCTTTTTTCAAAAAAATAAAAAAATAGGGGAAGGGGGAGGCCAGTCGCCAGAAGGGATGGGATGCACTCTAACGCACTAGCCTGCTTCCCCTGAAAAAAAGAGAGTTTTTATCCTATATAAACTTTTCTGATGTTACAGGTATTTTTATGAATATGTATGAGTATAAAGATGTTTATTAGATATTTGAGAGTTTGTTAAAGGACTGATTTAGAATTGGGTCTTGGTTTTTGAGTTCTGGGAGCGAGTTCAGGTGTGTATCTCACAGCTGTCCCATTTTCTGGAGCAGGAGCAGGTCCTCTGTTGAGAGTTTTTCTCCCCTCTTGAACTTCTCAAGGATCTCCTGGGAGGTTTTCTCCGCCTCCTCCTTTGCCCTCTCTTTTCTCTCTTCTCGTTCTTTCTTTTTCAGACCAAAGAGAAGCTTGTCATAGTCCTTTTCACGTCTTTTGTGCTCCCGGTAACGGTTGTGTGCCTCGTCTGAGGCATTTTTAGCAGCCAGATATTTCTCATGTGCCTCATCTGCCTCTTTTCTAACGGCGTGCCCCTCGTCATAGTATTTCATCATCAACTCGTGCTCTTCCTGTGCCAGGTTGGCATATTTTTCCAGCTCTGCGTGGGCTGCCTCTGCTTTTTCCTTTGCCTCGTTGAGCTCTTCAAGGACCCGTTTGACTTCCTCGTCTTTTTCAAAAAGGTTTTCATAGCGGTCTATCTCGTGTTTAATCTGTTTTATGCGCTCTATTATCCTCTTCTCCTCATGGACGTCTAGGACAGAGGTCTGCTGTTTTCTTTCAAGGTCTCTGAGTTCTCTTTTCAGGCGGGAGATTGTTCTTTTTCCGTCTTTCGGCATCTTTTCTCTTTTGAGCCTCTCAAATTCTCTTTTTTTCTCGGCTACAACACTGTTCCACTGGTTTCTTTCCTCTTTGTACTTTTTGACCATCTCGTTGTACTCGTCCCGTTTCTCTTTGTGCTTGTTTCCCTCTTCTATCAACTGTCTGGCTTTTTTGTTCAGGTTGTCCCGTATGCCCGCCCATTTTTTTGCTTCTTTGGAATACCTGTCTCTCTCCTGCCTGGCCTTTTCCGCTTCCGCCGCCTCTTTTTCTTTCAGCCTCTTGAGCTCTTCCGGATCCATAACAGAGCCTCTTTTGTTTTGTCCACCGACCCCTACCTGGTTCTTATTAATAACCCTTTCGGGCGGTTGACCGCTGGGAGATAGACCGTTGTGAGATGTGACAGGGCTGTGGCCGTTGTGGAAAAATATGGAGAAAATACGGGAAACTGTGAAAAAATACGGTGATGGCAACAATCTTTAAATAAGAGTGTTTTTTTTGCCAATTCCTGATTCTTGATGTGTTGAGTGTCTGTTTATAGGTGAAGATCGGAGGTGAAGACGATGGCGTTGGACAAAACGTTTCCGTCGGTTAAGAAATGCGCCAGGAAGAGTGCTGCTTTGGTTGCTGTTGTAGCAGTAATTTCAAGTGCTCTTGTGCCGCTTTTTTTGCTATCTGATGGTGCTTGTGGACAGGACCTGTCGGAGGTCAAATACGACCTGCGTTTCAGCGACCCGACAGGCGATGTTTTCGTTTACTCAGGTACTTTTTCCAGCGCTGAGATGAACGCGACAGACCTGGTAGGTGTTAACTCATCCATTGACGCATGCTCCAGCATCTATTTCACATGGACCCTGCCCACGCCCCTCCCGGATCCGTCATCCATGCCCTCTGACTGGCTTTTGAACTACATGATGTACATAGACACAGACGGCGACAGAGAAGCGGAATACGAGGTCAGCGTCACAATCACAGGGGGCAGTGTTGTTTCATATGTTTCCAGCAGCGACGATTCCTGGCAAACCGAGACGGCCACAGATGTGAACGGCACTGACATAACAACAGTCCTGCAGTCCCTCCCCGAGACGCCCGTTTTCTGGAACATCTACGGCTCTTCTTCTCTTATAAACTCCACAACAAACGCTGTTGGCTATGACACATGCCCGGACGAGGGCTTTGTCTTGTATGGAAACCTGAACCCGTCCATAGACATAACGCCTTTAAAACCCGTTGAGGGCGAGGCCCTCAAGGATGATTCCACTTTCGTCTTTTCCGCCGAATCCACCACCGCTGTGTGGATGGGAGTCATGATGCCGGACTTTGATGGCGACTACTATGATATGACTTACAACGAGACCTCGGGGGCGTGGGAGTACTCATATGATCTTTACACGGGCGAGACAGGGGACTTCACAGTATCGTTCATGGCCCTGGCCAGCAATGGGGACTTCAACTACAACAACGTGACGGTCCACGTAAACGCTTCTTCTGCCCCCCTGGTTCTTAACACCAGCATATCAGTGACCATAACGAAGCCGGCCGAGGGAGAGACGATAACCCTGAACGAGACATATTACATATATTACAACGCCACGGGCACTGCGTCCCCCGCCGGTGCTGTGGAATACGTGCAGTGGAAAATAGCAAACACGCCGTATATGGACTGGACAGATGCGGACTATGGCAGTTCAAGCGGCACCTGGAGTGTTCTGGTCCCGCTGCCTCCTTCTTCTCTGGACCTCATACCGCCCGGAGAATACACCCTGGAGGTGCGGGCAATAGCGGGGGACAGCTACAACGTTGCCGTGGTGAACTTCACGATTGATGTCCCCGGCGGGGGCGGTCAGACCGGGACATCGGAGGAAGATGAGGAAGAGACAGTGCCTCCTTCACAAGAAACGCCGACCAACACCACCCTGACGGTTTCCGTTACAGAGGCGTCCATGGTGTTCGTGTGGGCGGATGCCGGGCACACGAAGATAAACAGCACCATAGTGATAAGGGGAACCTCTTCCGGGGCCAAGTTTGTTGCTGTGGGACTTGAGTACCATTACAAAAACGGCACGGTGAGGTTCAGCGGCTGGATAACGCCGGAGATGTTCAGCCAGCAACACCCGGAGAACGGTTTCAACCTAACAGGAAATGCTCTTCCACCGGGCTACACCGACTATCATCTCCTCCCAACGGGCGACAACTGGACTACATGGGAGTTCGTTGCGAAGGGAACAATAGACAGAGACAGCGTTGTTGAGAGCGACAGCGGAGATGAAAACGTCAGTGAAATAGACCACATTGAGGTCTATGCCAGGGCCTATGCGTGGGATGGCACGTGGAATCAGGGCCACACCACGGCGACGGTAAGCGGCGACGCCGGAGACGAAATGCTCGGAAAAGAGGTCTCTCAGCCCTCTAGCGGTGGATTTCCGCTCCTGCTAGTCATAGGGATAGTTGTCGGTGTGGTCGCCGTCCTGGTCGGTCTGGGGTTGTGGTGGATTAAACGTAACAGATAATCCGCCCTAGTCTGATGGGTGTCTGCGGCCAGGCGCCTGGTGATGAGGAACGCCTGGTGGCTCACCTGTCCGTGCTCAGAGATTTTCCACCAGGTCAAAATAGCTGTATCCCTCTTCTGGGTGGAAACAGTAGTGTACCCTGGTGAACTGGCGTTTGAGCTCTATGACATCCTGGCGGACCTTTTTCGGATCCTCTTTGTCTATGGCAACCCGTTTTATAAGCTCGGCGACCTCTTCCATCTCACCCTCTTTCATTCCTATGCGGGTTAGCTCCTGGACACCCAGCCGTATCCCGCTCGGGTTGAGGGCGTCGTCAACGTCGTCCCACGGCAGGAGGTTTTTGTTGGCTATGATGTTCGCCTGCTCCATCGCCTCAACTATGGGGGTTCCCCCGCCTATCTCACGGACATCAACGGCCAGGGTGTGGCTCTTTGTGAAGCCCAGGTCCGGGCAGAGAACTTTGAAACCCCTCTCATAGAGGGCCTGGCCGAGCGCCTGTGCGTTGCGGACGACCTGTGACGCGTATTCTTTTCCAAAAACGATGTGCTCTGCCAGGGTTACCGCCAGGGCGGCCATGGTGTGGAGGTGGTGGTTGCTGAGCACCCCCGGGAAGACGGCGTAGTTGAGTTTGTTCTGCATCTTTTCGTTGCGGGGGTTGGCCAGGAGGATTCCCCTCTGGGGCCCGGGCAGCGTTTTGTGGGTTGAACCCGTCAGCACCTCCGCCCCCTCCCGGAGGGGGTCCTGGAATTCTCCGCCGGCTATGAGGCCAAGGACGTGTGCACCGTCGTACCACACATATGAGCCCGCCTCTTCCAGGGCGTCTCTGAGTTCTTTTATGGGGGAGGGAAAGAGGAAAACGGACATTCCGAACAGGGCGAGTTTTGGCTTTGTTTCTCTTATCACTTTGTCTGCTTTGTCAACGTCAATGTTCATTATCTCCGTGTCAAATGGGTAGTGGACAGATTTCAGTCCTCTGAACCCGACGGCTCCGAACTTTGCGCTGCTTATGTGTGCTCCATCGGAGACATCCGGTGTTATGATGGTGTCCCCGGGCTTTGTGAGTGCGAAAAGAGTTGCCATGTTGGCCACGGTGCCCGATATGGGGCGTACGTCCGCCCATTCGGCTTTGAAAAGCTTTTTTGCCAGTTCTATGGCTTTTCGCTCTATTTCGTCCACGTAGATGTTTCCCTGGTAGTATCTGGCACCGGGGAGCCCCTCGGCGTACCTGTTGTGGAGATCCGTTATGAGCATCTCTCTCGCCAGGGGGCTGAGTATGTTTTCGGATGCTATCATCGGCAGGGAATCCCGGAACCACTCAGTGTGTTTTTTCGCCCACTCCCTGACCTGCAAAGCATCTTTTTTGTACTGTTCCATGTCTGGCTTTTTGTCCACCATCTGGACCACCACCACCCATAACCCCCTTCATGTTAAAAAATCTTTGGAGAGGGGCGGCGGAGCGGTTAAAGATTTACTGGCCGGCTCAGCCGAAAAACTCTTCAAGGTGTTTCAGCAGGCGCTCTCTCTCCTCGGGGGATGTGTTTGTCAGGCGTCCTTTTGGTGTGACCATCTCAACGTTGGGTGAGAGAGCATCTATCCGTATATAGCCAAGGCGCTGGAGGCGTATGAGGGCTCTTCTTATGACCGGGAGGGGGGCGTTTATTCTGGCAGCTATCTGTTCAACGGTCTGGGGGTTTTTTTTCTCCGCCAGGTATCTGAGGATCTCCTCTTCTACGTTCATTTCTATCCCCCCTCCAGTGTCAGGACATGGAACATCCCGTCTTCAAATACGAAGGGGTATCTCTCAAGTGTGTGTGGGGTCGCTCTCATTTTGACTATCTGGATGGTTCTCTCAACGGCGTTTCCTATCATGTTTATGTCCAGGTGGAATATCCCGTCAACGATGAAGTCTTCAACTCCATACTGTCCGTATCTATCCCGTGTCAGAGGCATCTCGGAAACCAGGAGGTTCGTTGATCCGAGTTTTTGGAGCTCTGAAAAGAATGCAAAGAGGTCGTTCCTCGTCGGTTCGTGGCGTTGGAGGGAGTAAAGAGCGTTTAGAGAATCAATGCACACGAGGGAGAGGTCAGACCATTTTTCCTCTTTTTTCTTTTCAAGGAAAAGTGTTATGAACGTGAGCCAGTCCTCTTCTACGCCGTTCCCCATCTGTTCTCTAAAAGAAGCTATGTCCCCAACAACGAGATTTTCGGGCTTGTTCATGCCCATGGATTCCGCCTGGAGTAAAATCTTGTCCCTTTTTTGCTCAAGTGTTATAAAGACACTCCTTTTGCCGTGTGCCGCGTTTTTTGACAGAATGTAATAACAGAAGGTGCTTTTCATGCTCCCCGGCACGCCCGTTACGAGTACATTGCTCCCCACGGGTATCCCGCCGCAGAGGAGTCTGTCAAACCCCTCCACAAAAGTGGGCACTCGTACTATGTCCTTCCCTGACAAACCATCGCCTCCATTGAATATATGAAACTCTTTTTTTAAATACTTTACTGTACAAACTGCGACGGCTTTTTGACATTAGTCCACTGGGAGAAAGAAGAAATAAGAAAGAGAAATAAGAAGGACAGAATAAGGGGGGAGGGATAAGAGGTAGGAAGAGGGATAAGAGGTAGGAATAAAGAAAGAGGAAGAAGAAAAGGTTATAAAGGATAATCATATTTGGCACCCCAGCCCACAGATTTGGAGGAAGATACCATGATGAGGCCAAAAACAGGTGAGAGAAAAGAGACACACGCGGGCATGCTCGGCATAGTCATTGTGACGGCGATGTTGTTCGCCGGGATACTGCCCGTTTTTTACGGGATGACAACAGCAGCAGAAGAGCCGGCGAAACCCGTGATATACGGGTTCGTTGGTGTGTCCAGCGACGACACGGTGAGCGCGCTTGAGGCGATGGACGGCATAACTGTTGAACTGTACAAATCTTTCAACATCTTTGACACGTCCCCGGTCCAGACATATGTGACATCACACGGCGGATACTACGAGTTCACAGTATCCCCCGGATACTATGTTCTCAAAGTGGAAAGCAAACTTGATGGGACGTCCTTTTATCACATAAACACAAACGTGCACTCCGGCGGAGAAATCGCTCTGCCGAAGGTGTCCTATGGAGACGCCCCCCTCAGACGGGACATAGCGCTGACAGAAGAGACGATAAACGCCCACGTTTACGGCGTGGTCTCTGACAACGGCAGCCCTGTGGATGGGGCGGATGTGACCATATACGACGAGACAACAGGTTTCACTGCTTCGGCCACGACAAACGCCCAGGGAGAGTTCCTCGTTGAGACCTACGCCGGAAGCTTCAACGTGAGAGTGGACGTTGGGGACACCCCCCGCCACTATTCAGATACCACGGTCAGCGTCGTGGCACACGAAACAGAGACGTTCACCCTCTCCTACAGCCCGCTGAACCTGGAGGTAAAGGTGAACGACGTTGCCGTGGACAGCAGCAGGTACTCTCTGAACGGCACAACACTTGAGGTAAACGGCCTCAGCAACAAAGACCACGTTGTGGCGGTATACGACCGTGTGGAGTGTAAAAACGAGTCCTCTGGCCCCTACAACTACGAGACGCCAGTCGTGACCGTGAGTAATGCCATCTACGAAATAAACTCAGTCACCAACACAACAGACGGCGCAAACTTCACTTCGCTGGTGGAGGGCGTTGATTACAATGTCAGCATGGACACAGGAGAGATAAATGTTACAACGCCTATCAACGGCACCCTGTACGTTAACTACACCTATCTGGTATCAACCACAGAGGACTGGTATGTGGGCAGAAACGTCTATGACATAAACATATCCGGGTTCAAAGTCGCGGGCAGGATCATAGACAACGAGACTGGTGTGCCGGCGTACGGCGTTCAGATGGACGTTGTGATGGTTGACAAGGCGTCTTACAGCATTTACAAGACCACCGCATCCGGGCCCACTTTTTCAATAACAGTCCCCGCGGGAACATACGTCCTGGTCGTCTACCCCGAGGGATACGAGCCTTACACGGACACATCAGTCCAGGTGACGGGGGATGTTGACACAGGAGAAATAAGCGTTGATTCTCTTACACCCGCCGGCGCCACAACGACCCACATAACCTTCAGCGACGACTGGAACACAATAACGGTGGAAAAGAAGGTAACCCTGAACGCCTATGATTATCTGCCCGGTGTGGGAGACGACGTTAGGAACATACGCTACCAGATAGACATGGTCTACGGCAACGGAGACGGCACTCTGACCCAGGCGGAGGTGGACAGCTTCGTATCATACGTTGAGAACAGACACATGGAATACCTGTCAACACAGGACTTCTTCACCTTCAACGGGACCGTGTACGTGGCGAACGAGTCCACATACTCGGTGGAGATGGTTGTCCCCGGGCTCAACTCAACCAGCCCCGTGAGCGACGGAGACACAACGCCCGTTGACATGGTGTTCAAAGCCAACTACACAGCCGAGACACCCGTGGAGGGCGGAAAAGATTCCTACACTCTCATGCTCAGCGTGGAGCACAACACGGGCACATACCGGATATCCCTCCCCTCTCTCTATGTGAGAAGTGACGACCCCGACTCAAACGAGCCAGTCTCCCCGGGAAAAGTGGATGTGGTAGTTGATTCCAGCGACAACTTCGGCACCATCCAGATGACCATCTCAAAGATATCCACGCCGGTGCCCGTGATAAACGTCCAGGCTGAAAACATGGTGGAAAAAGAAGAGGGCGTTTATGTTGTCCCCGTTGGAACCAATGTCACGTTTGATGGTAGTGAGAGCCACGTTGAAAACGGCGCCATAGACGAATACCTCTGGGACTTCGGCGACGGACAGCAGTCCGGATGGACAAGTGACAGTGTGGCTTACCACAACTACACGGCACCTAGTGCGACAACCGGGTGGACTGTCAAACTCACTGTGAAAGATACCGCTGGCCAGACTAATCAGACCACCGTCAAAATAATAGTTGACGGCAGTGGTCCCTCTGTCACCATAACCGTTGAGGGGAACACGACAGTTGGCCAGAATGAGGACATCCAGTTCAACGCCACGGTGAACGACGACGTTTTCGGAAACGACACGGAGAACATGAGCTTTAGCTGGGACTTCGGCGACGGAGAGGTTTCCACGGAAATGACCCCCGTGCACTCCTATGCTGATCCCGGAGAATACACCGTGACCCTCAACGTCACAGACCAGGTTGGCAACGTTGGCACCGGGACGATAGTTATAAACGTCACTGACACCACCCCGCCAACAGCAGCGTTTATAATAGTAAACGCCACCATAAAAGAAAACCAGGTCGTGGAGTTCAACGCTTCAACATCCAGAGACAACGAGGGCAACATAACAGAATACATCTGGGACTTCGGCGATGGCACCAACACAACAACACAAAACGCAACGGTGACACACGTGTTTACCAAAGTGGGCACATACAACGTCACACTCACAGTGGTGGACGAGGCGGGCAACAGTGACAGCATAACCCGTGAGGTCAACGTGCGTCTGGGCCCGAGGCCCAACCTGGAGGTTGTCAACATAACGATTCTCGGAGACGCGGTCAAAGGTAAGAGCGTGACCGTGGTCGTGATGGTCAGGAACAGGGGCGATGGAGACTGCGGCGGTGGCACACTGGCCCTCAAAGACGGTAGCATCCCCATAGACAACAAGTCCCTGCCAGCGATTCCAGCCGGAGGCGAGGTCAACGTAACCTTCACGTGGAAACCTGATTCCAAAGGGGTGCACAGCCTCACAGCAGAGGTCTACTCGGGCGAAGAGTACTACACCATGGTAACAGACAACAAACAGACGAAGACCGTTGATGTCCAGCCAAGCGCTCTCCAGAAGTACCTGCCGGCCATAGTGGTGGTCGTTGTAATAGTGGTGTTCGTTGTTCTGGTCTTCTTCAGGGACAGAATAACGGGCATGACGGCGAAAAAGAGCGGCCCCGAGAAAGAGAAGAAAGAGAAACCGGAGAAAAAGAGCAAAAAGTGAACACCAGTGAACGCACCATTTTCTCACAGCCAACCCCAACCCCCTTCCCCTACC